>Ga0206103_100074_pt1 | contig 92619 bp, 100 predicted proteins | sample 1B5Ametagenome_FD_148638 | JGI IMG/M metagenome (GOLD analysis project Ga0206103, IMG submission 148638) | Enriched microbial communities from leaf-cutter ant dump, University of Wisconsin, Madison, United States - 1B5A | ecosystem: Environmental > Terrestrial > Nest > Insects nest > Nest dump... | reverse complement strand
TGGACGTTCTCGGCCACGTCGAAGGCGCGGACCTCGCCGGCGCCATTGCGGGCGATGACCACCGAGATTTCCTTCTCGAAGGGAATGAAGGCCTCGAGCACCAGCGGGTGGGGATCGAGCGCGGCGAAGGCGGTTTCGGCCTCCTCGGGCGCGCGGATGACGCGCTGGCCCTTGCCGTCATAGCCCAGCCGCGTGGTCTTGAGCACGGCGGGCAGGCCGAGCTCGTCCATGGCGGCGGTGAGATCGGCCAGGCTCCCGACCGCGCGCCAGGGGGCGACGGGAATGTTCTTAGAAGAAAGGAACTGCTTTTCGGCCAGCCGGTCCTGCGAGATGGCCAGGGCATTGGCTCCGGGCCGCAACGGCTTGCGCGCGGCAAGGAATTCGGCGGTGGCGGCGGGCACGTTCTCGAATTCATAGGTCACCACATCGACCGCATCGGCGAAGGCGGCGAGGGAATTTTCGTCGTCATAGGCGGCGACGGTCTTGTGGGGCGTGACCTCGAAGGCGGGGCTGGCCGGGTCGGGACAATAGATATGGGTGCGCAGGCCCAGCCGGCTGGCGGCGAGCGAGAGCATGCGGCCCAACTGGCCGCCGCCGAGAATGCCGATGGTGCTGCCGGGGGGCAGCGGGGACAGGGGCTGGGACATTTCGGCTTACTCGCTATCGGCGGGGAAAAGCGGCACGGAGCCGGTCTGGCGGGCGCGATAGGCATCGAGCCGGTCGGCCAGGTCGTCATCGGACAATGCCAGGACGGCGGCGGCGAGAAGGGCGGCGTTGATGGCGCCTGGCTCGCCAATGGCGAGCGTGCCCACCGGAATGCCGCCGGGCATCTGCACGATGGAGAGCAGGCTATCCTGCCCGTTGAGCGCCTTGGAGCGCACCGGCACGCCGAAGACCGGCAGGGGGGTCATCGAGGCGATCATGCCGGGGAGATGGGCGGCGCCGCCGGCCCCGGCAATGACGATCTTGAAGCCTTCGGCCCGCGCATTGGTGGCGAAATCGACCAGGCGCTCGGGGGTGCGATGGGCGGAGACGATGCGCGCCTCATATTCGACTTCGAGCGCTTCCAGCGTCTCGGCGGCGAGGCGCATGGTGGGCCAGTCGGACTGGCTGCCCATGACGATGGCGACGGATGGTTTGGTCAGCACAGAGCCAATCCCTCAAGCTCTACCATGGGGGCGTTTAGCCCAGATTTCCCGGCAACTCAAGCGCGCCCGGCTCAGGCGATGATATCGGGCAGCAGCAGGTTCTCGAGCTGCGCGATACGGTCCTTGAGCGCCAGCTTGCGCTTCTTGAGGCGCTGGATCAGCATGCGGTCGGCCAGGTGCGAACGGCTCAGCGTATCGATGGCCGCGTCCAGATCGCTGTGTTCCTGGCGCTTGGTGGCAAGCTCCAGCCCCAGGCTCGCCTGTTGTTCCTTGCTGAGCGAAAGCATGAATGAAGCGCTCTCCCGACGCCGCAACCCTCACCACTGGTTAACCGATCACGAGGAGTTTTGCATCCGATTTCAATGGCTGTGCAAAGGGCGCGTGACAAGGCATGAAATATTTGTGACGATGGTGCGTCCACACAGGCTTTCTAGGAGTTGTCATGACGACTGAAGGGCATATCGCGGCGCTGGAACGGCGCCACCAGGAGCTGGACCGCCAGATCCAGGCCGAACTGCAAAGCGGCCGCTACGACGATCTCACGGTCAGCGCGCTCAAGCGCAAGAAACTGGAAGTGAAGGACGAATTGCAGAGGTACACCGCCTCGACATAAAAGCGGCAAGTCGTTTCTCTTTGGAAGCGGGAAGGGCTACAGCACATGGGCTGCAGCCCTTTTTTGTTGCCTTTTTCCGCCCTTTACGCCGCGCCCCAAAGGCCGGTGGCGCCCTTCCAGGTGATATAGAGGGCGAGCAGGAACACCAGCCAATAGGCGATGCGGTAGAACCAGGCCATGGAGATGCGCCGCACCATCCACACGCCGAGCAGCACGCCCACCAGCCCCACCGGAATCAGCGCCGCCGACAGGGTCATGTTGTGCACGTTGAGCTGGCCCAGGAAGAAATAGGGGATGAGCTTGGCGGCGTTGACGATGGCGAAGAAGAAGGCCGAGGTGCCCGCGTAAAGCGCCGGGGGCAGGCGCTGGGGCAGCACGTAGATCTGGAAGGGCGGGCCGCCGGTGTGGCTTATGAAGCTGGTGAAGCCGGCAAAGCCGCCCCAGAAGGCGCCCCAGGGTTTCGAGGGCGGCAGGCCGGCGAGCTTCTTGCGCAGGGGCAGGATGGCGTCGAGGATGAAGAGCAGCGTCACCACGCCGACAAAGAGCAGCACCGCGTCGTCGGACACGAAGGCCCAGAGCACCCAGCCCAGCAGCGTGCCGATGGCGGCGCCGGGCAGCATGAGGCGGATGATGGTCCAGTTGACCTCGCGCCGATAGGTCCAGATGGCGATGACGTCCATGGCCAGCAGCACCGGCAGCATCATGCCGGCGGCATCACGCGCCGGCATGACCAGCGCCAGGAGCGGCACGCCCACCATGCCCAGGCTCCCCAGCAGGCCCGCCTTGGAAAGGCCGACGACGAGCACGGCGATGACGGCGACCGGAACGAAGAAAACGGGATCGAGCATGGAAAAGGGTCCAGGAAGGGCCCTAATGGGTATGCCGGCGCGGGCGGCCGGTCAATGCGGGGAAGAAGCGTCCTTTAGTCGAGTTCCCCGGACCACCGGACCCGTGTTCCACGAAGGGGAAACGCGGTGGTTGGCAGAGAAAGTGCCTCACCGGCACCCCCTCCCGGCCTCCCCCATCAAGGGGGAGGTGCCCCTTGGTGGGTGAGGCAAAATCGTGCCAAATCAGCAGAACCACACCTCCCCCTTGATGGGGGAGGCCGGGAGGGGGTGACCCTCCGGGGTCCGGGCTTATTCCTCGGCGTCGGACTTGAGCGACTTGAGCTTGGCGAAGACCGAATCGGCGTCGAATTCTTCCTCGGCCTGGCTGGCGCGCTCGTCGGTGCCGGGGGCGAAGCCTTCCTCGTCCATATCGGCGTGGGCGCGGCCGCCGGCGCGGGCCAGGGCCTCCTCGGCGGTGAGCAGGACGGTGCCGGTTTCCACCTCATCGGGGCCGGCGCTGCCCTTGGAGGCGCGCTTGACCTCGAGGTCGAGGTCGATCTGGCTGCACAGGCCCAGCGTCACCGGGTCCATGGCGGTGAGGTTGGCCGAATTCCAGTGGGTGGATTCGCGCACCGATTCGATGGTCGACTTGGTGGTGCCGACCAGGCGCATGATCTGCGCGTCCTTGAGCTCGGGATGGTTGCGCACCAGCCACTTGATGGCGTTGGGACGCTCGTTGCGGCGCGAAATCGGGGTATAGCGCGGGCCCTTGCGCTTGGAGGCGGCGACCCGCACCTTGGGCTCGCTGAGCTTGAGGCGGTAATTGGGGTCGGCCTCGCCGCGCTCGATCTCCTCGCGGGTCAACTGCCCGTTCTGAATGGGATTGACGCCCATGATGCCGCCGGCCACGTCGCCATCGGCAATGCCCTGCACCTCGAGGGGGTGGAGCGTGCAGAAAGCGGCGATCTGCTCGAAAGACAGCGCTGTGTTGTCCACGAGCCAGACGGCAGTTGCCTTGGGCATCAACAGGGGCTGGGTCATGATAAATCTCTCTTGCAGGCGCGGCCGGTTTTCCTCCGGGCCGCTCCGCCTCTTTGCTTCATGCTGAGGGGAATTGCTGTAATATAAGGCGCGGCGGGGTGATCCGCAATGAATTTATCGTTGCCTTCACCGCCCTTGCGCGCCGAAACCGGTCAGCAGCACCAGCTTGCCCCAATGGCCGCGCGCCTCCATGGCGGCGTGGGCGGCGGCGGCGTCCGCCAGCGGGAAAAAGCGGATTTCGGGCTTCTCCAAGCCCGGCTGGGACAGGCCTGGAAGCAGATCGGCGGCGATGCGGGCGGCGATGGCCGCCTTGGTGGCCGCCGATTGCGGGCGCAGGGTCGAGCCGGAAATCGTGATGTCGCGCGCCATGATCTCGCGCAGGGAGAGGCTGGCCTTGCTGCCGCCCAGCGTCGAGACCTGGAGGATGTGGCCGCCCCTTGCGCAGGCCGAAACATTGATGGCCGCCATGGTTCCGCCCACGATATCGACGACGCGGTCGACGCCGCGGCCCTCGGTCAGTTCGCGGGCGCGCCCGGCAATATCCTCGCGGGTGTGGTCGATGGTGGCGAAGGCGCCCAGGCGCCTGGCATAGGCGGCCTTTTCGGGCGAGGAGACGACGCCGATGGCGCGCGCGCCCAGAAGGGTGGCGATCTGGATGGCGGCGCCGCCAATGCCGCCCGAGGCGCCATGGGCGAGCACGGTCATGCCCGGCCCGACCCCGGCGCGCATCACCAGCGTCTGGGTGAGCGTGAACCAGGTTTCGGGGAGGGCGGCGGCTTCGGGCAAGGTCCAGCCGGCGGGGACGGGCAGCACCTGGCCGGCGGGCACGGCGACATAATCGGCATAGCCCCCGCCATTGGTGAGCGCCATGACCTTCTGGCCGGCCTGCCAGCGGCTGGCGCCGGGGGCGGCGATCTCGCCGGCCACTTCCAGCCCGGGAAGGGGAGAGGCGCCGGGCGGGGGATCGTATAGCCCGGCGCGCTGGGCGAGGTCGGGCCCGTTGACGCCGGCCGCCGCGACCCGGATCAGCACTTCCCCTTCGGCGGGGCGGGGCAGGGGGAGCTGGCGGATTTGCAGCATTTCGGGGCCGCCGGGGGCGGCGATGACGATGGCATTCATCAGGTCGGGCAGGGTCATGTCGCCATGCTGGCCGAAGCGGATTTGCGCGGCAAGCCTTTGGCGCTAGACTGAGCCGCCCGAACGCCTGAAAATCACCGACCGAGGAGGTTGCCCATGTTCGACGATGACATCAGCAAGCCCAAGGGCCACGAGGTCGGCATGCCCCTCGACGCGATGTCGGTGGAGGAATTGAGCGAACGGATCGGGCTGTTGGAGGCCGAGATCGCGCGGCTGCGCGCCGCCATCGCGGCGCGGGACAGGAGCCGGCAGGCCGCCGACGCCGCCTTCAAGTTCTAGCCCGGCGCAGGGGCCTGGGGCGCTTTCGCGGCGCGATGGGGCGTTGCGGCCTGTCGTCCGGCCTCGTATTGGCCATGGCCATCAGGGCGACCACGAGGCTGGTGGTGGCTGCGGGGGAAAGGTTGGTCATTTCTCGTCCCTCCATGCCGGGGGCCCGGCTGTCTCAGGGTAAATGACGCGTTAAGGGGCCCTGCGGTTCCCACGCGAAAGGCGTTTTTTTCCGCCGGAACGCCTCAAATGCCATCACGATGTTGAGATTTTGGCAGGGTTAAGAAATCGACTCCTGTTAACGGCAAATTAAACAATTCCCGGTAATCTCGAATTATTCAGAGTTTTCTGGATTTTCAGAGCGGTTTCTCCCTCTGTTTGACGCCTCCCTGTTAACTTCGAGAGCGGTAGTCTTGCCGCTCTTTTTCTTTTCCGGGCAGGGATTTGCCCGGAAAACCCGGTCTTAAAGCTCTTTTCAGCCTGATTGTGCGGGCAGGATGACGGGCAGGCGAAATGCGCCTAGGATCGGAAAGTCAGGAGGGCAGACGGCTTGACCGAATTGGACGAGACTGGACCGGCGATCGCCATCGGGCCGCGCATCGTGGCCTCGGGCGGGTTTGACGCGCTCTATCGGGAAGGCATGGGGCTGATCGAGGCCGTGGCCTCCTATCTCGACGGCGAGGGCCGGGCCGACAGCCGCGTGCTGGGCCGGGAAGCCGCCTTTCTCTATGCCACCGAATCCATGCGCCTGACCACGCGGCTGATGCAGCTGGCCTCGTGGCTCTTGTTGCAGCGGGCCGTCAACGAAGGCGAGATCACCCGCGAAAACGCCCGTTCCGAAAAGGAAAAGGTCAAGTTCTCCGCCACGCCCTCGGAGCGGGGCGGGCCGGGCTACGACCAGTTGCCGGCCATCCTGCGCGACTATATCGACAAGGGGGACCGCCTGTTCGACCGGGTGATGCAGTACGATACGCTCGAGCGCGGCACGCTGCCGCCCATGGAGGCCGGCGCCGTCAACGGCGTGGCCGACCAGCTGGCCCGGCTCAAGGCGGCCTTCGGGCGGGCCTGAGAGGGTCACATTTTCCCCCGGGAGATATGCCGGGCAACAAAAAGCCCGGCGCAATGGCCGGGCTTTGAATTTTCCGAGGGATGGCTTAGATGCCCAGGCCCTTGAAGCGCTCCTTGAAGCGGCTGACGCGGCCGCCGCGGTCGAGCAGCTGGCCCGTGCCGCCGGTCCAGGCGGGATGGGTCTTGGAGTCGATGTCGAGCTGAAGCGTGTCGCCTTCCTTGCCATAGGTCGAGCGGGTTTCATACTTGGTGCCATCGGTCATCACCACGGTGATGGTGTGGTAGTCCGGGTGGATGTCAGCCTTCATCGGTGTCGCCTCAAATCAAACGGGCGCCGCGGCGCCCGGAGAGCTCAGAACTGGTGTTGGCGGCTTCATATAGAATAGGCGCGCAATTCGCAAGGCCCTGTCGAAAACTCCCCGGGGGTGGCAATTTCACGCCGGACAAAGCTGTTGCCGGCCCGCCGGGCAGTGCCTATATCCAGTCCTCGATCTTAGGCACCAGCATGATGGCGTGACCGAGCGATGACAGACCAGGGCGCCAGCAGCGGAGCCGAACCGCAGGACGACGATATCGTGGCCGTGGCCACCAATCCGCGCCGCCTGCAGCCTTTGCGCAATCTCATTCCCTTCGTGCTGCGCTATCCGGTGCGGCTGGCGCTGACCATCATCTTCCTGCTGGTCTCGGCGGTGTCCTCGCTGGCCATTCCCGCGCTGCTGGGCGGGGCGATCGACGAGGGCTTCATCACGCAGAACCTGGAGAATGTCGGCCGCTATGGCTGGCTGGTGCTGGGCGTGGCCGGGGTGATGGCCGTGGCCAGCGGGGCGCGATTCTATTTCATCTCGGTGATCGGCGAGCGCGTGCTGGCCGATCTGCGCGAGGCGGTGTTCACCCATCTGCTGGGGCTGGACGCGCGCTATTTCGACACCCATCGGGTGGGGGAATTCACCAGCCGCCTCACCGGCGACGTCACCATGATCCGCAGCGCGCTGGGCTCGAATTTCTCCCTGGCGCTGCGCTCCTTCGTCACCATATTGGGCGCGCTGGCCATGATGCTGCTGACCAGCCCCATCCTGACGCTGGCCGTGGTGATCGCGGCGCCGGCGATTCTTCTGCCGGTGGTGTCCTTCGCCCGGCGGCTGCGCGGCATGTCGCGGCGCACCCAGGATGCGCTGGCCGATCTGTCGGCCATGGCCACCGAAATGCTGGGAGCGACGCGCACGGTCAAGGCCTTCACCCAGGAGCCGATCCAGTCCCAATTCTACCATGAGCGCAGCGAGGCCAGCTATCAGGCCGAACTGCGCCGGCTGCTGGCGCGGGCGGTGCTGGTGACCATGGTGATCTTCCTGGGCACGGCGGCCCTGGTGTTCATGGTGTGGTGGGGGGCGCGCTCGGTCTTCGAGGGCTCGGTGACGGCGGGGCAGCTGGCGCAGTTCCTCGTCTATGCGCTGATGGCCTCTGGCGCGCTGACCAATCTCAGCGAAGTGCTGGGCTCGCTGCAATCGGTGGCCGGGGCCACCGAGCGGCTGATGGAAATCCTGGGCACCGAGCCTGCCATTCGCGATCCGGCCGATCCGCAGGCCCTGCCCGAGCCGCCTCTGGGCACGGTGCGCTTCGCCGGCGTCGATTTTTCCTATGACGGCAAGGAGCCGGTGCTCGAGGGGCTGGAATTTTCCGTGGCCAAGGGCGAGACGGTGGCGCTGGTGGGCCCGTCCGGTTCGGGCAAGTCGACGACGCTGTCGCTGTTGCAGCGTTTCTACGACGTGACGGGCGGGGCCATCCTGGTCGATGGCGTGGATATCCGCGCGCTGCGCCTCTCCGATCTGCGGCGGCGCTTCGCCTATGTCGAGCAGGAGCCGACCATCTTCGCCGGCACCATTGCCGACAATATCCGCTTCGGCAAACCCGATGCGAGCGATGCCGAGGTGGAAGCGGCGGCGCGGGCGGCGCTGGTGCATGATTTCGTCATGGACCTGCCGGCGCGCTACGAGTCGGTGGTGGGCGAGCGCGGGGTGATGCTCTCGGGCGGGCAGAAGCAGCGCCTGGCCATTGCCCGCGCCATCCTCAAGAATGCGCCGATCCTGCTGCTGGACGAGGCGACCAGCGCGCTCGACGCGCAGAGCGAGCGGCTGGTGCAGACGGCGCTGGAGCATCTGATGGCGGGCCGCACCACGCTGGTCATCGCCCACAGGCTGGCCACCATCCGCGACGCCAACACGATCCTGGTGCTCGATGGCGGACGCATCATCGACCAGGGCACCCATGATGAGCTGGTCGCCAAGGGCGGGCGCTATGCCGAGCTGGCGCGGCTGCAATTCCGGCTGGATGAACAGGGGCGCTTTTAGCCTCCCCCTTGGGGGAGAGGCCGACCTGCAAAGCAAGGCGGGTGACGCGCCCCGGCGGGAAAGACCCCCTCACCCGGCCTTCGGCCGACCTCTCCCCCAAGGGAGAGGTGAAGAGCTTGCCCACCGGCCATTTTTCCGTCCACCGGGTCATTCCGGCGCAGGCCGGAATCCAGGCTGAAGGCCAACCGCAATTCCGATGCCGGGGAGAGATGCGGACATGGATTCCGGCCTGCGCCGGAATGACACCGTGTGTCCCTATCCCTCGGTCAGCTTGAATTCGATGCGGCGGTTGCGGCGATAGGCTTCATCGGTATTGGCCGGATCGAGGGGGGCGAATTCGCCGAAGCCGGCGGCGACCAGCCGGTGGGGCGAAACGCCCTTGCTCACCAGATATTGCGCCACCGAAATGGCGCGGGCCGCCGAAAGCTCCCAGTTGGAAGGGAAGCGGGCATTGGAAATGGGGCGGCTATCGGTATGCCCGTCGATGCGCAGCACCCAGTTGATGTCGGGGGGAATCTCGGTTTCGAGCTGGAGGATGGCGTCGGCCAGCGCGTCCAGGTCGGGCCGGCCGCCGGACTGCACGTCGGCCTGGCCGGGATCGAACAGCACTTCGGACTGGAAGACGAAGCGGTCGCCCACCACGCGCACATCGGCGCGGCCCTCCAGGATCTGGCGCAGGCGCCCGAAGAAATCGGAGCGATAGCGCGACAGGTCCTGCACGCGCTGGGCCAGCGCCAGGTTGAGCCGGCGCCCCAGATCGGCGATCTGGGTGCGGCTTTCGCTGTCGCGGGCCTCGGAGGCTTCCAGCGCCGATTCGAGCGCGGCGATCTGGGTGCGCAGGGCGGCCAGTTGCTGGTTGAGCAGGGCCACCTGGGCATTGGCCTCGTCGGAGAGCTCGCGGGCGGCGGCCAGGTCCCCTTGCAGCCCGGCTATGGTGCTGTCCTTCTCGCCCAGCCCGGCGCCAATGCCGGCGAGCTGGCCGGCCAGGGCGTCCTTTTGGGCCTGGGCGCTGCCCAATGTGGCGGTGAGGGTGGCGATCTGGGTGGTGAGATCGTCGCTATTGGCCCGTTCGAGCTGCAACAATTCGGTCAATTCGGCGATCTGGCTGTTGAGGCGCGCCAGGGCGGTGTCGCGCCCCTGGATCTCCTGGCCCAGGAAGAACTGGGTGAGCATGAACAGCGAGAGCAGGAAGATGATGACGAGCAGCAGGCTCGACAGCGCGTCGACGAAGCCGGGCCAGTAATTGGCCTCCTGGCGGCGGCGGGAACGGGCGCCGGGCATGGCTAGTCCCGCCGCTCATTGTCGCCCTGCGACAAGACGGCGTCGATCAGCTCGCGCAGCTTGCGATTGGTCTCGCCCTGCTCGTTGATGTGGCGGCGCAGATCGTCCTGCTCGGTGCGGATATGCTTGACCAGCCCGTCGATGCCGCGGGCCAGCTCGGCCATGGCGCGAATGGCGTTCTGCGAGGAATTCTGGCTCTGCATGCTGTCGCCCAGCCGCTCGAAAATGGCCTGCATGTCGGGGCCGCCGGCATTGGCCTGCATGGCGGTGACCGGATGGTCGAGCTCGGTCATCGAGGTCATCCAGTCTTCCAGGTCGGTATAGAAAGCGTTCTGGGCCTGGCTGGTCTGGAGGTCGAGAAAGCCCAGCACCAGCGAGCCGGCCAGCCCGAACAGCGAGGAGGAAAAGGCAGTGCCCATGCCGCCCAGGGGAGCGGTCAGCCCCTCCTTGAGATTGGCGAAGAGCGAGGCGCTGTCGGCCGAGGTCACGTCCAGCGTGTTGATGACGCCGGCCACCGAGCCCACGGTTTCCAGAAGCCCGTAAAACGTGCCCATGAGGCCCAGGAAGACCAGCAGGCCCGTGAGGTAGCGCGAGGTGTCCTTGGCCTCGTCGAGCCGGTTGCCCACCGAATCGAGAATGGAGCGCATGGAGGAGGGGGTGATGACCGCCTCCCCGATCCGCTCGCGCAACAGCCCGGCGACGGGGGCCAGCAGCACTGGCGGGCGGATATTGGCGGCGGTGCCGTCCTGCAGGGAATTGACCCATTTCACCTCGGGAAAGAGCCGGATCACCTGGCGGAAGCTGAGGAATATGCCGATGAAGAGGGAAAAGAAGATCAGCGAATTGATGAAGGGGTTGGCCCAGAAGAAGGTGACGATGTTGGAAAAAAGGATGGCCGCGACCAGGCAGACCAGCACCAGGAAGATGACGATCTTGACCAGATAGACCGTGGGGCTGGCCAAATGGTAGGGGTCATAACCTTGCGTCATCTTGCCTTCGCCCTGCCTCTCGCGCCGCAAATCACTGGCCAAAGACTAGTCAGCCCCGGCCCCCTGGGCAATCGGAAAGGTAGGCGGGGGAAGCCCGGTTTGCTCACGACAGCCTCGCGGGGCCGGGCTAGGGTGGCGCAACATCGTTTCACGCCAATGGATTTGTTCATGGACGCCGCCTCCGTTTCCCCGCACCTGCTCCATTTCGCCCGCAGCCGCCATCCCGAGCCGCCCCGGCATCTGGGCACGCGGCACGACGCCACGGGGGTTTTCCTGCCCGAGGCGGGCAACACCATCATCTGTCCCGTGGCCCCCGGCAGCCTGACCGAAAGGGTGGTGCGGGCGGCCCGGCAGCGCTACCTGGCCATGCCCGAGGCCCGCCAATTCGCCTATACGGCCGAGGACAGCCTGCATATGACGCTGTTCCAGGGCGTGCTGGGCAGCAATCGCCGCCTGCCGTTCTGGCCGGAAGGGGTGGCGCTCGATACCCCGCTCGAGGCCATGGAACGCCTGTTCCTCGCCCGGCTGGAGACCCTGGAGCCGGGGCCGGCCTTCACCGTCTCGCTGGTCGAGGCGGCCCCTTCGGGGCTGATCGTGGAGGGAACGACGGCGGCGGACCGGCAGGCGATGGCCGACTGGCGCAACCGGCTGGCCGATCTTCTCGGCTATCGCCATCCCGACCATGACAGCTATGTCTTCCACATCACCTTCGCCTATCCCATTGCCTGGCTGGACGATGCGGCGCTGCCGGCCTGGCGGGAGATGCTGGAGGCGGCGAGCGAGGATATACGCCGGCAGGCCCCGGTGTTGGAATTGCGTGCGCCGGCCTTCTGCCGGTTCGCGGACATGAACCGGTTCGAACCGATCAGGGTGCTGGAGCCGGCGCGCGGCTAGGGCAATTCCCCCGGCGGCATCGCCTTATTGGATCGGGCGCAGTTCCTTGAGCAGGGCGGGCTGGATATATTCGTTGCCGGCGACGACCTGGCCGTTCCAGACCGAGCCGGGGGCGCCGGCGAAATCGCTGACATAGCCGCCGGCTTCCTTGACCAGCAGCAGCCCCGGGGCCACGTCCCAGGGGGCGAGCCCGGCTTCCCAGAGCCCGTCATAGCGGCCGGTGGCGAGCCAGGCCATGTCCACCGAGATCGAGCCGGAGCGGCGAATGCCGGCGACGGCGGGATTGATATGGGCCAACTGGCGCAATTGCAGGGTGTCGTTGCCGGTGCCCTGGGTCTTGATGCCGGTGACGACGACGGCATCGGCCAGGGCGCGGCGGCCGGCGACGCGCAGGCGCTTGCGGTCGTTCATCCAGGCGCCGCCGCCCTTTTCGGCGGTGTAGAGCTCGTCCAGGGCCGGGTTGTAGATCACCGAGGCCACGATCTCGTCATTGCGCTCCAGCGCGATGGCGCAGGCGAAAAGCGGGATGGAGTGCAGGAAATTGGTGGTGCCGTCGAGCGGGTCGACGAGCCAGCGATGCTGGCCGTCGGTGCCGGCCACTTCCCCGCCTTCTTCCATGAGGAAGGCATAGGTGGGGCGGGCCTTGCGCAATTCCTCGAAGACGATCTGCTCGGCGCGCAGGTCGGCCTTGGAGACGAAATCGGCCGGGCCCTTGCGGGACACCTGGAGATTTTCGACTTCGGCGAAATCCTTGGTCAGCGAGCGGCCGGCCTTGATGGCGGCATTGACCATGACGTTGAGCAGGGCGGAACGGGCCATGTCAGTTCACCTGACGCGAAGAAGGATGGGACATTGCGCTGCCGGGGATCTGGGCCATGGGGAAAGCTGCTTTTCGAGTTGTACGGCGCCAAGGGCGCCGGCCCTGAGCCGCGCCACCCGGCTTGCCGGGCCATATCGTGCCGGTTTATTGCCCCAGAATGCCTGGCGGTTCAAGGGCGGCGTTTGCAGGGCGTTTCCGCCCGGCGCCGAGTCGGGACGGCATAGGGGCGCGGGTGCGCTCATTGCTCTCCGGGATTTTGCGCCGCCTTGGGCGCATTGCCGGGGTCGGTGCCGCTGGGCAGGACGGTGCGGTTGCCGGTGGAGGGGATTTCGGCCACGGTCTCGATGCGCGGCGGGGTGGAGGGCCAGAAGCGGGCCCGCTCCTCGGCGCTGGCCAGCCCCTCTTCGGGCAGGGAGACCAGCAGCCGGTCGAGCGAGGGATCGGTGAGGCCCTGCCGCCGGGCCAGGGCCCGCCACATGGCGGCTTCCTCGAGGTCGAGATCGACCCCTTCGCCCACGGCGAGCAATTTGGCATAGCGGTTCTGCGCCACGGCATTGCCGGCCTCGGCGGCCCGGCCATACCAGCGGGCGGCTTCGGCCACGTCCCTGTCCACGCCCTGGCCGAGATAGAGCAGGGTGGCATAATCGATCTGGGCGGCGATCAGGTTCTGGGCGGCGGCCAGCCCGATATAGCGGGCGCCCTCGGCCGGGTCGGGCATGACGCCGGCCCCCTCGATCAGCATGGAGCCATAGTCATATTGCGCCTCGGCCAGTTCGGCGTCGGCCGCTTCCTTCATCAGCGCGGCGGCGGTCGAAAGGCTGGGGGAGGCATAGATGCCTTCGACATGGAGCAGGGCCATGTTGTATTTGGCCGGGATGTAGCCGGCCTCGGCGGCCTTGGCGAAAAGCTCGGCGGCGCGGGTGCGGTTGCGCGGCACGCCGATGCCTTCCTGATAGGCCAGGGCCAGAGAGAAGGTGGCGAGGCGATCCCCGCCCTTGGAGGCCAGCTCGTACCAGCCGGCGGCGCGCTGGTCGTTGGCGGCCACGCCCAGCCCCTTGGCGTAAAGCTCGGCGATCAGCGTCTGGGCGGCGGCGTCGCCCTTTTCGGCGCGGGGCAGGGCCAGTTCCAGCGCGGTGAGGAAATAGCCGCGCTGAAAGGCGCCGAAGGCGTAATCGGTCTGCACGCGCGGCCCGAAGATCTGGTCGGAAATGATGTCGGCCGGGCTGGTGTCGGGCACCTGGGCCAGCGCGGCAACCGGCAGCAGCGCCAGCAAGGCGCCGAAAAGGGGCGCGCGCATCACGAGGCGCCTTCCAGGGTGGGCGCCAGCGCCCTGAGCGCCGCCGCCGGGTCGGGCGCGGCCCAGAGGCTGTGCGAGAGGGCGACGAATTCGGCGCCCCGGGCGTCGAATGCGCCGGGCGCCGCCTCGGGCAGGCTCAGCACGGCGGGGATTTCGAAGGTCTGCGCCCACCATTCGGCCAGATCGGTGGCGCGCGGCTCGGCGGGACCGGAAACGGCGCCGAAAAAGACATAGTCGACATCCATCTCGCCCGCCGTCATGGCGTCGTGACGGCTCCCGAGATTGCCCGCGCCCACGATCATGGCGGGCTTGAGGGCGGCGATGGCGGATTTGAGGGCGGCGGGGCCGGCGGTGACATGGACGCCGTCGGCGCCCAGGCGCCTGGCTAGGTCTATGTCGTTCTCCACCAGCACGGCGCAGCCGGCGCCCTGGCCGACATGGACGATGGCGGCGGCCAGTTGCGCATAGGCGGCCTCGTCCAGCGCGCCGCGCGCCACCAGGATGGCGGCGAATTCGGCCGCGCTCAGCACGCTCATCAGCGTTTTGGGGAAGCTGTCCGGCGCGGCATCCGCGGGGGTGATGAGATAGAGCTGGGGGGCCATGACCTGAAACTACTCGACGCGGGGTGTCGCCTCTGTGTGCATTCATTTTGGCAATAAAGAGGACGCTTCTCCAATAGGCCATGGCCCGGACCGGCGCAAAGAAAATGCGCGCCCCGGTGGAGGGGGCGCGCAAGGCGTGACGTTGGGACGTCAGGAAGGCCGGAGCGTTTCGGCGAAAGTTCAGGCGGCGCGGTCGAGTTCGCCGCTCCAGGTGCCGAGCGCGGCCAGCGAATTCATGCGGGCGCGATGGGTGAAGGCGGCCTGGGCCTGGGGGAAGTTCTCGCGGCGGCCGGCCCAGCAGCGCAGGGCGACGTTCTGCAATGCCCTTCCATAGGAGAAGGTCAGCGGCCAGGGCTTGTTGGCAATCTGGTTCATGGCCGAGAGGTGGGCGGTAGCCTCCTCGTCGGTCTGGCCGCCGGAAAGGAAGGCGATGCCCGGAACGGCGGCGGGCACATGCTCGCGCAGCACGGCCACGGTGCGCCGGGCCACCTCCTCGACGCCGGGGCGCTCGCGGGCATTGATGCCGGGCAGCACCATGTTGGGCTTGAGCAGCATGCCGGCCAGATCGACCCCGGCGAGGCGCAACTCCTTGAAGGTGTTTTCCAGCACGTCGCCGGTCACCTGGGCGCAACGCTCCATGGAGTGATTGCCCGGCTCGCCGTCGCCCACCACTTCCGGTTCGACCACCGGCACGATGCCGGCCTCCTGGCACAGGATGGCATAGCGGGCGAGCGCGTGGGCATTGGCGCGGATATTGTTGCGGGTGGGGGCGATGTCGTTGATGGTGATGACGGCGCGCCATTTGGCAAAGCGCGCGCCCAGATCGGCGTAATGGGCCAGGCGCTGGCGCAGCCCGTCGAGCCCCTCGGTGATCTTTTCGCCGGTATCGCCCGGCATGGGGAAGGCGCCGCGATCGACCTTGATGCCGGGGATGCAGTCGGCATCGGCCAGGATGGCGCGGAAGGGCGTGCCGTCGGCGGCCGATTGCTCCAGCGTTTCCTCGGTGAGGATGACGCCGGAAATGTAGCTGCGCATCGCCTCGTTGGAGCGGAACAGCATCTCGCGGTAATCGCGGCGCAGCTCCAGCGTATTGGGCAGGTTGATCTTGGCAAAGCGCTTGGCGATGGTGCCTTCCGATTCATCGGCGGCCAGAATGCCTTTGCCCGGCTCCATCAGCTTCTGGGCGATGGCGTTCAGTGACTTCGTCATGGATCCTACCTCGGGGGTGCAATTGGCCCGAGATTAGACTTTCGTCTTTTTCCTTTCGATTAGACCTCCGGTTATTCGACCAAAGGCGGATGGAACCTTTCGGCCGGGGCGCGGAAGAAAATTTCGGGGTCGCCTTCATCCAATCCCTCGACCCGGCCCGAGCGGATGAAGCCCAGCCGCTCGAGCAGGGATTGCATGGGCAGGTTGGAGCTGTTGGTCGAGGTCCAGAGACAATCCGAACGGCAGGCGCGCCGCGCATGCAGGATGAGGGCGGTGCCGATGCCCTGGCCGCGAGCGGTGGCGTCCACCATCACCAGCTCGAGGAAATCGCGCCCGAAGAAATGATCGTGCGTGACGCCATAGCCCAGCGCCACCCCGTCCCGCTCGGCCAGGAAAACCCGGGCCGAGGCCAGCCAGCGGGCGATCTCGCCGCGCCGGGCGGGGGCCCTCGCGGCGAAGCTGTCCAGTCCGCAAAGGACGGGGGCATCGGCCGGCAGCGCCGGCCTTATGCGCAGGGGCGCGTTTATTTCTTCAGCGCCTCGACGCCGGGCAGGGGCTTGCCTTCCATCCATTCGAGGAAGGCGCCGCCGGCGGTGGAGACATAGGTGAAGCCTTCCTTGACCCCGGCATGGGCGAGCGCGGCGACGGTATCGCCGCCTCCCGCCACCGAGACCAGATGGCCGTCATGGGTGCGGCGGGCGACATATTGGGCCAGAGCCACGGTGCCGGCATCGAAGGGCGTCATCTCGAAGGCGCCCAGCGGGCCGTTCCAGACCACGGTATGGGCGTCGTCGATGGCGGCCTTGATGCGCTCGAGCGAGGAAGGGCCGATATCGAGGATCATGCCTTCGGGGTCGATGGCGTCCACGCCGTAGAGGCGGGTGGGGGTGTCGGCCTTGAAATGCCAGGCCACCACCGCATCGATGGGCAGGATGATGGCGCAGCTCGATTTCTCGGCCTTTTCCATGATGCGCCGGGCGGTGTCGGCCAGGTCCTTCTCGCAGAGCGACTTGCCGACGCCATGGCCCTGGGCGTGCAGGAACGTATTGGCCATGCCCCCGCCGATGACGAGGCCGTCGACCTTGGTGACGAGATTTTCCAGAAGATCGATCTTGGAGGAGACCTTGGCGCCCCCGACAATGGCGATGACCGGCTTTTTGGGCTTGCCGAGCCCGGCTTCGAGCGCCTCGAGCTCGGCCGCCATGGCCAGGCCCGCCGCCGCCGGCAGCAGATGGGCCAGCGCCTCGGTGGAAGCGTGGGCGCGGTGGGCGGCCGAGAAGGCGTCGTTGACATAACAATCGCCCAGGCTGGCCATGCGCTGGGCCAACTCGGCGTCATTGGCTTCCTCGCCGGGGTGGAAGCGGGTGTTTTCCAAGACGAGCACGGCGCCGGCCGGCGCTTGGTCGATGGCGGCGCGGGCGGCGCTCACATCGGTCCAGTCGGTGGCGACGAACCCCACCGGATGGCCGGTGAGGTCGGCAATGGCGGGGCAGACCTGTTCGAGCGAGAAATCGGGGTTCACCTTGCCCTTGGGGCGGCCGAAATGGCTGAGCAGGATGGCCTTGCCGTCATGCTTGACGATTTCGCGGATGGTGGGCACCAGCCGCTCGATGCGGGTGGCGTCGCTCACCTGGCCATCGGCCACCGGCACGTTGAGATCGGCCCGCAGCAGCACGCGCTTGCCCTTGAGGTCGAGTTCGTCGAGGGTCTTGAAACTGGCGCTCACGGCACATCTCTCCCATGTCCGGGTCTCTTTGCGGCTGGGTAGCAGAGTGTCGCCCGCGGCGGAAGCGGGGACAAGAAAAATCTCGTTCCCCACCGTCATTGCCGGGACAAGCCCGGCAATGACGGTGGTGGAGAGACACGAGAGCGGCACACCCACCACGCTCCCCTTCTCCCCTCGTGGGAGAAGGTGCCCCGCAGGGGCGGATGAGGGGGCGGGCCGGTGGGTGGCAAACAAAAAAGGCGCCCCGGAGGGCGCCCTTGATGCGGAGTTGGTGGCAATCAGAGCGTCTTAAAATCAGAGCGTCTTGGCGAAGGCGACGGTGGTGTCGGCCATGCGGTTGGAGAAGCCCCATTCGTTGTCGTACCAGCCCATGATGTTGACGAAATTGCCGTCGATCACCTTGGTCTGGTCGAGCAGCAGCGTGCAGCTGTGCGGGTCGTGGTTGAGGTCGCTCGAAACCAGCGGATGGCGGGTATAGGTCATGATGCCCTTGAGCTTGCCATCGGCGGCCTCGACCAGGGCGTCGTTGACTTCCTGAGCGGTGACGTTGCGGCCGGAGACGAACTTCAAGTCGACCAGCGAGACGTTGGGGGTGGGCACGCGCACCGAGATGCCGTCCAGCTTGCCCTTGAGACGGGGCAGCACCAGCCCGATCGCCTTGGCGGCGCCGGTGGAGGTGGGGATCTGCGAAAGGGCCGCCGCGCGGGCGCGGTAGAGGTCCTTGTGCATGGTGTCGAGCGTGGGCTGGTCGCCGGTATAGGAATGGACCGTGGTCATCATGCCCTTTTCGATGCCGACCAGGTCGTCCATCACCATGGCCATGGGGGCCAGGCAATTGGTGGTGCAGGAACCGTTGGAGATGACGATGTGGTCCTTGTTCAGCAACTGGTGGTTGATGCCATAGACCACGGTGAGGTCGGCCCCTTCGGCGGGGGCGGAGACGATCACCTTCTTGGCGCCGGCGGCCAGATGCGCGGCGGCCTTGTCGCGGGTGGCGAAGATGCCGGTGCATTCGAGCACGATGTCGACGCCCATGGCGGCGTGGGGCAGCTCGGCCGGGTCGCGCACGGCGGTGACCTTGAAGGTCTGGCCGGCGGTGCGGATGGTGTCGCCATCGACCACGACCTCGTGGGGGAAGCGGCCATGCACGCTGTCATAGCGCAGCAGATGGGCATTGGTTTCCACCGGGCCGAGATCGTTGATGGCCACGACCTCGATATCGGTACGGCCCGATTCGACGATGGCGCGCAGAATGTTGCGGCCGATGCGGCCAAAGCCATTGATGGCGATGCGAACTGCCATTTTAGACGCTCCTGGGAGGGAATTGGGTGAGGGGGTCGCGGCTGTCTTACACTTGGGCGGTCACGGCTTCAACAACGGCCTTGGGCGTAATGCCAAAGTGGGCATAGAGCGCATCGATCGGGCCGGAGGCGCCGAAGGAGTGCATGCCCACGAAGCGTCCCTTGTCGCCCAGGAACCGGTGCCAGCTCATCTCGATGCCGGCCTCGACGGCGACGCGGGCCTTGGCCTTGCCGAAGATCTCGGCCTTGTAGGCGTCGGGCTGCCGGGCGAAGAGCTCCATGGAGGGCACGGAGACGACGCGGGTGGAAATGCCCTTTTCGGTCAGTTCCTTCTGCGCCTCGACGGCGATGGCCACTTCCGAGCCGGTGGCGAAGATTACCGCGTCGGCATCGGCCGGGCCGAGCAGGCTGTAGGCGCCGCGCGCCGATTTGTTCTCGGCCGAATATTCGGTGCGCACCGCCGGCAGGTTCTGGCGGGAAAGGGCCAGGATGGAGGGCGCGTTGTCGCTTTCCATGGCGATTTCCCAGCACTCGGCGGTTTCCATGGCGTCGGCGGGGCGCAGCACCAGCAGGTCGGGAATGGCGCGCAGCGCCGAGAGGTGCTCGACCGGCTGGTGGGTGGGGCCGTCTTCGCCCAGGCCGATGGAATCATGGGTCATGACATAGGCGACGCGCTGGCCCATCAGCGCCGAGAGGCGGATGGCGGGACGGGCATAGTCGGTAAAGACCAGGAAGGTGCCGCCATAGGGGATCAGCCCGCCATGCAGCGCCACCCCGTTCATCACCGCGGCCATGGCGTGCTCGCGGATGCCGTACATCATGTAGCGGCCGGTGCGGTTATCGGCCTGGAAGGGCTTGGTGTCGGGGGTGTTGGTGAGGTTGGAGCCGGTGAGGTCGGCCGAGCCGGCCAGCGCTTCGGGCAGCACATGGGTCAGCACTTCGAGCGCCATCTGGCTGGCCTTGCGGCTGGCGACCTTGGGCTTGTCCTCGGCCAGCTTCTTCTTGTAGTCGGCGAAGGCGGTGGCGAAGGCGGCGGGCAGTTCGCCCGTCATGCGGCGGGTGAATTCGGCGGCCTTGTCGGACTTGGCCAGGCGCGCTTCCCATTCCCCGCGCAGGTTCTGGCTGCGCTTGCCGGCGGCGCGCCAGGTCTCGAGGATTTCGGCGGGGATTTCGAAGGCCGGATAGGTGATGCCCAGCGCCGCCTTGGCGCCGGCCAGTTCCTCGGCGCCCAGGGGCGAGCCATGCACCTTCTCGGTGCCCGCCTTCTTGGGCGCGCCGAAGCCGATGGTGGTTTTGGCGGCGATCAGGGTGGGGCGGTCGGATTTCCGGCTCTCGAGCAGCGCCTTTTCGATGGCGGCCTGGTCGTGGCCGTCGATCTCGATGGTGTTCCAGCCCGAGGCCTTGAAGCGGGCGATCTGGTCGGTGCTGTCGGCATTGGAGACGGCGCCGTCGATGGTGATGTTGTTGTTGTCCCAGATCAGGGTGAGCTTGTTGAGCTTGAGATGCCCGGCCAGCGCGATGGCTTCCTGGGAGATGCCTTCCATCAGGCACCCGTCGCCGGCCAGCACCCAGGTGTGGTGATCGACCAGGTCGGCGCCGAATTCGGCGGCCAGCTTGGCCTCGGCAATGGCCATGCCCACGCCATTGGCGATGCCCTGGCCGAGCGGACCGGTGGTGGTCTCGATGCCCTGGGCGTGGCCATATTCGGGATGGCCGGCGGTGATCGAGCCGAGCTGGCGGAAATTCTTGATCTGCTCGATGGTCATGTCCTGATAGCCGAGCAAATAGAGCGCCGAATAGAGCAGCATGGAGCCGTGGCCGGCCGAGAGCACGAAGCGGTCGCGGTCGGCCCACTTGCTGTCGGCGGGATCGAACTTCATCACCTTGGTGAAGAGCACGGTGGCGATGTCGGCGCAGCCCATGGGCAGGCCGGGATGACCGGAATTGGCCTTTTCCACCGCATCCATGCTGAGGGAACGGATCGCATTGGCCAAATCGTTCTGCTGGGCGGTATTCGTCATCGGTTCGCGCTTTCTCAAGGCTGGATTTTGGGGAGAAGAGGCGCTCTAAGCCTCCTCCCGAAGGCGGTTCGAGGCATAACATGTTCCCTTGCCCTGTCAATGACGCCATGGGCCGCGCCCCTTGCGCGCAGGGTCCGCTTCCGGCAGGCTGGGCGGTCTGAATCGCTGTTTCGTGAGGAAGCCAGCCCCCATGAGTGACACGGAACTTCAAGATGGCCTGCTCGCCGCCAATGCGCGGTTCGACCGGGCCCTGGCGCGGCTCGACCAGAGCGTGAAGAACCTCGGATCGCGCCTGCGCCAGCACAATCGCATCGAGGTCGATACCCAGCGGCTGGTGCATGAGCGGGCGCGGCTGGCCACCGAACTGGACAAGACGGCGGCGCGGGCCAAGCGGCTCGACGACAGCGCCCATGAAGTGTCGCGCCGGCTGGTGGTGGCCATGGAAACGGTGCGCGAAGTGCTGGCCAAGGCGGAGTAAGCGGCGTGCCCGAAGTCAATGTCGAGATCAATGGCCGCAAATACCGCATGGCCTGCGAGGAAGGCCAGCAGCAGCGCCTGATCGGGCTGGCCGGGCGCTTCAACGCCCAGGTGGAGGCGCTCAAGGGCGCGGTGGGCGAAATCGGCGACAACCGCCTCACCGTCATGGCCGGCATCGCGGTGATGGACGAGCTGGTCGAGGCCGAACGGCGCATCGCGGCGCTGGAGGCCGATGTGGCCACCCTCACCGGGGCCGGTCAGGACCTCGCCGCCGAATATGAGGCGCTGGAAGCCCGCTCGGCCGAAAAGCTGGAAGAAGCGGCCAAGACGCTGGAGAGCCTGGCCGGCGTGCTCGATGAGGCCGCGCCCCTGCCGCACGGGTAGCGCGGTTCATCCCCTTTGCGGAACGCTATCTGACCACGCCCACCGGCCGGACACCTTCCCCCTGATGGGGAGGGTGTCGACTGAACCATCGCGGACAACCAGCTTTTCATTGGTGATAGCCCCCCCCCCTCGAACGGGCGGCCCCTCCCCTAATGCTTGCTGCCGCGGGCCTGCATGAAGGCCTGTTCGAGGTCCATGCGTTCGAGCATTTCGCGCATCACCTCGTCGTCCAGCTCGCGGGCGTCGCGGGCGGCGATGAGCTTGCTGCGCCGGGCGCTGAGCAGGCGGCTGCTGAGATCGGCGATGGCCTCGCGGTCGAGATTGGCGCCTTCCTCGGCGGCCTTTTCGAAGCGGAAATTCCGCTGTGCCATCAGCTCGGCCATGCGCTGGGCGGCGGGGGAGGGGTTTTCGCGGCGATACTCGTCCAGGGCGTCGAGCATGGCCTGCTGGGCGATGGCGCGGGCCAGATGGTGCTGCTCCTGGGCATGGCTCTGGTCCTCCTCCCCGCTCAAGTCGAGCGCCCGGATCATCCAGGGCAGGGTGCTGCCCTGGATCAGCAGGGTGGCGATGGTGACGAGGAAGGCGATGGTGAGGATAGCCTCGCGGCCGGGAAAGGCCGCGCCCGAGGCCACCAGCGTCGGCACGCCGGCGGCGGCGGCCAGGGTGACCACGCCGCGCATGCCGGTCCAGGCCAGCACGGTATTTTCCTTCCAGGTGAGGGGCGTGGCCGGCTGGCGCGGCGGGCGGCGGCCGGGCGGGGGCGTTCGCTGGTCGAACCGCTTCAGCACTGCCCTGGTGCGCCAGCGGGCGATGAGCGCGGTGCCGAACACCCAGGCGAAGCGGATGGCGGTGGTGGCCAGGAAGATCGCCCCGGCGGCGAGCAGGAGCTGGCCCAGATCGTAGCCGGCCTCGTCGGCATCGGTGATGACGAAGCGCAGTTGCAGCCCGATATAGGCGAAGACGAAGGTTTCGAGCAGGGTGTCGACGGTGCGCCAGAACTGGCGTTCCTGGATGCGTTCCTCATAGCCGGATTCGGCCGAGCTGTGGCCGATGGCGAAGCCGGCGGCGACGACGGCGAGCACGCCCGAGGCGTGCAGCTCCTCGGCCACGAGATAGGCGGCGAAGGGCAGGATGACCGAGACGGCGGTGGCCAGCGAGGGATTGCCCAGCTTGCGCCGCGCAAAGGCGGCGATCTGGCCCATGACCAGGCCGGTGATGACGCCGACCGTGGCGGCATAGAGGAAATAGAGCAGCAGGTTGTCGATGAAGGCATGGGTGCCGGTGGTGGCGGCCACGGCCACCGCGAATAGGGTCAGCGCCGCCGCGTCGTTGATGAGGCTCTCGCCCTTGAGCACGGTCATCAGCCCGCCGGGCAGGCCCGCCTTGCGGCCGATGGTGATGGCGGTGACGGCGTCGGGCGGGGCGAGCACGGCGCCCAGCACCAGGGCGGCCATGGGCGTCAGTCCCGGAACGCTGAAGCCGGCGACCGCGGCCACCGCGATGGCGGTGGCGAAGACCATCAGAACGCCCAGATTGATGATGGAGCCCAGCCGCTTGATGAAGCTGCCGAAGGAGAAATCGCTGGCCGCCGAAAACAGCATGGGCGGCAGCACGATGCCCAGGATGATGTCCGGCTTGAGCTCGAGGGCCGGAACGCCGGGGATGAAGGAGGCGGCGAGCCCGAGCACGGCGACCACCAGCGCCGGCTGGGCGTTGCGCCGCTCGGCAAAGCCGGAAATGGCGATGGCGACGATGATGACGACGAGAATATGCGCGAACATGGGGCGCCCTGCGGTCCAGCCGATTCATGGTGGCGGGCGGCGCGGGCAAGAACAAGTGTCTTTTTGTGTTTGCAGGCCGGTGCGGCCCTTTGCACATATCGGCAAAGCCCCTATATTTCATCGGCTGCCCGGTGCGTGAGGATACCAATATCCCCGGGGCCTTAATCGATCTTAAGGGAGCTGTCCCTGACCGGACCCGTGGGTTCGGACATACGGCGCCCACCTACGTGAGTAGGTTCCCGGGATCGATTATCCCACGGCCAGGGCGGCACAGAATTTATTGCGGGACTGGCGCGCCTATGGTGGATGAACTGATCGAAGAGGCCAAGGCGGCGTTGCGGTTGGAGGCGCGCGCGGCCCGTGCCGGGCTCGACCATAACGAGCGCGCCGAGGCGGCCGCGCAGGCGGCGAAACATTTCTTCGACGCGGTGACGCTGGCGCCGACCGATGTGGTGGCCGTCTATTGGCGCATCCGCGACGAGCTCGATTGCCAGCCCATCCTGGTGCGGCTGATGGATGCCAACCAGACCGTGGTGCTGCCGGTGGTGCAGGGCCCCGAGGAGCCGCTCGACCTGCGCGTCTGGGAGCAGGGCGCCTCGCTCTACGAAGCCGGTTTCGGCACGCTGGCGCCGTCCGAGCTGGCGCCGCGTGCCGAGCCCGACGTCATTGTCATGCCGCTTCTGGGCTTCGACAAGCACGGCACGCGCCTGGGCTATGGCGGGGGCTATTACGACCGCACCCTGGCGGCGCTGAGCAAGAAGCCGAGGCTGATCGGGCTGGCCTTCGCCGCCCAGGAACTGCCCGAAATTCCGCGCGAGCCCCATGACGTGCCGCTCGACGCCGTGGTCACCGAGGCCGGCATCCGTCATTTCGGCCCGGCCGCATGAGGCTCCTGTTCCTGGGCGATGTGATGGGCCGGGCGGGGCGCGACGCGGTTTCGGCGCGCCTGCCCGACATCATCGCGCGCCACCGCTTCGATTTCGTCGTCGTCAATGGCGAGAACGCCAGCCACGGCAAGGGGCTGACCGAGGGCCATTTCAATGCCATCCGCGACGCCGGCGCCGATATCGTGACGCTGGGCGACCATGCCTTCGACCAGCGCGAGGCCCTCACCTATATCGAGCGGGAAACCACGCTGCTGCGCCCCATCAACATGCCGCCCGGCACGCCGGGGCGGGGGGCGATGTTCGCCGAGGGGCGCAACGGCCATCGCGTGCTGGTCGTCAATGCGCAGGGGCGGGTGTTCATGCCGCCGATCGACGATCCTTTCCGCGCCGTCGAGGCCGCCGTCGCCGCCTGTCCGCTGGGCGAGCAGGCCGACGCCATAATCGTCGACTTCCACACCGAGGCCACCTCGGAAATCCAGGCCATGGGGCAGTTCCTCGACGGGCGGGTCAGTCTCGTCGTGGGCACCCATACCCACATCCCCACCGCCGACCACCGCATCCTGCGCCACGGCACAGCGCTGATGGCCGATGCCGGCATGTGCGGGGATTTCGATTCCATCATCGGCACCGAGACCGATGAACCGCTCAACCGCTTCCTCACCGGTATTCCCAATGGCCGCTTCACCCCCGCCGAGGGCGAGGCGACGCTGTGCGGGGTGGCGGTGGAGACCGATCCGCGCACGGGGCTGGCGAAAAGCGTGCAGCCGCTGCGCCTTGGCGGAACGCTGGCGCAGGCCGAGCCGGTGTTCTAGTTTTTCATGGTGCCGTGCCCGCGCAGGCGGGCGGCGGCGCCGTCGGCGGAGGCTGTGCCCGGCCGGCAACGAGGAGGAGAAAATCCATGCTGCGCCTGTTGCTGTCGGTTCTGCTCACCTGTCTTTCCGCCATCGGGGCGCTGGCCGCGGATTCGCTCATGCTCGAAGTCGAGCGCGCGCGGGCGAGCAGCGATGTCCTGACTGGCCAGCCGGTGCTGGAATTGCATCTGGACGGGCCGGCGCAGGCCGCGTTCGGGGCCTTCACGGCGGACAATGTCGGCGCGCAGATCGACCTTATGGTCGATGGCGAGGTGGTGAGTTCCCCGGTGATCCGCTCGGCAATCTACAGCTCTGTGCTGCAGATCAGCGGCATCGGCACCATGGCGGAGGCCGAGGCGCTGGCGGGCCGGCTGGGCCGGGGCGAGGTGCATGTCGAAGTGCGCTTGAGCGAGTCTTGAGGCGCGGGCGCTTCACATTTGGCCGTTCGGTGCCTATAAGGCCCCCCCATATCCTGAAGTCAATCCTATCGGAGGGCGCGCGTGGCCGGCCATTCACACGCCAAGAACATCATGCACCGCAAGGGCAAGTCGGATGCGGCTCGCTCCAAGGTTTTTTCCAAGCTGGCGCGCGAGATCACCGTCGCCGCCAAGATGGGCATGCCCGACCCAGCCTTCAATGCGCGCCTGCGCCTGGCGGTCACCAATGCCCGCGCCCAGTCCATGCCCAAGGACAATATCGACCGCGCCATCAAGAAGGCGATGGGCGGGGACGGCGAGAGCTATGACGAGATCCGCTATGAGGGCTACGGCCCGGGCGGGGTCGCCATCATCGTCGAGACGCTGACCGACAACCGCAACCGCACCGCCTCCAATGTCCGCTCCTATTTCTCCAAGAATGGCGGGGCGATGGGGGAAACCAATTCGGTCGGCTTCATGTTCGACAAGGTGGGCGAGATCACCTATCCGCTCTCGGCCGGCTCGGAAGACGCCGTGATGGAAGCGGCCATCGAGGCGGGCGCCGACGACGTGGAAAGCGATGAGGAAGGCCACTACATCACCACCAGCTTCGAGGGAATGGTGGACGTGGCCGCGGCGCTGGAAAAGGTGCTGGGCGAGGCGGAATCGGTCAAGGCCATCTGGAAGCCGCAGACCACCACCGTCATCGACGCCGAAAAGGGCGCGACGCTGATGAAGCTCATCTCCATCCTCGAGGAAGACGACGACGTGCAGAACGTCTATTCCAACTTCGAGATGAGCGACGAGGACGCGGCCAAGCTCGAAGGCTGAGCCGATCCTTTTCCGGGACTGATTTGAGGGGTGGCGGCGACGCCGCCCTTTTTCGTGCCCGCCGCGCGGGACCGTCTCAGGCGGCCTGCTCCATGACCACGCGATCGCGGCCGGCATGCTTGGCTTCGTAAAGCTGCTGGTCGGCCAGGCGATAGACGGCGCTGAAGCTGTCATGGCCCGAGCAGCTTGCCCCGCCAATGCTGACCGAAAGCGGATAGGCTTCGCCCTCGGGGGCAAAGACGATGTCGGCCACGGCGCGGCGGATGCGCTCGGCGGCGCCGTCGGCGATCTTGTGGTCGACATGGCTGAGGTAGACGCCGAATTCCTCCCCGCCCAGCCGGCCCACCAGGTCGCGCGAGCGCACCGCGTGGCGGATGGCGGCGGCGATGCGTTGCAGCGCCTCGTCGCCGGACTGGTGGCCGAAGCGGTCGTTGACGCGCTTGAACTCGTCGGCATCCACCACCAGCAGCACTCCCTGCTCGGTGTCCCGCCGGGCCGCCAGCAGGTCCGTCACCTGCCGGGTGAAGGCGCCGCGATTGAGGCATCCGGTCAGCCAGTCGGTGGTGGCCATCAGCTCGAGCTGACGATTGGTGCGCTGGAGCTGCTCGTGCTTGAGCACCATGAAGAAGATGGTCGGCCCGCCCACGGCGGTGGGCAGCAGCACCGCCACGACCAGCCCCTGCAGGTTGACCCCGGAGGAGAAGGCGCTCATCAGCACATTGGTCAGGATGGCCGAGAGCACCGCTGAAACGGTCACCACCAGGGCGGTGATGCCGTAAACCCGCCTCCAGGCCTGCCTGGTCAATGTCGTATCCGGTAGTGTCATGGCGTGTCCCTGCGTTCCCGGGGCTGGACCCTAGGTGCGCACACTGAAGATGGTGTTGGCAAAATCGGCGCAATTTTACCGATCACAGCTTTTCCACCGGCCATGTTGCCGATTTGTTCACATTGGCCTTGGTAGGCTGCGCCGCTTTCACTAAGGATGAACCATGCAGAGCGTCACGCGAATCATCGGCATCGACCCCGGCCTGCGCCGCTGCGGCTGGGGGATCATCGAAAGCGCGGGAAACCGGCTGAGCTTTATTGCCGTCGGCACGGTGACGCCGCCGGTCTCGGCGCCGCTGGCCGAGCGGCTGGCCGTGCTGTTCCGGGAGCTGAGCGAAGTGATCGAGCGCTTCGCGCCAGCCGAGGCGGCGGTGGAGGAAACCTTCGTCAATGCCGGGGCGCGCTCGGCGCTGCTTCTGGGCCAGGCGCGCGGCATCGCCATGCTGGCGCCGGCGGCGCGGGGCCTGCCGGTGGCTGAATATGCGGCCAACCTGGTCAAGAAGTCGGTGGTGGGCACGGGTCACGCGGAAAAGGGGCAGGTGCAGCTCATGGTGCGCACGCTGATGCCGGCGGCCGATTTCAAGGGCGCCGACGCCGCCGACGCGCTGGCCATCGCCATCTGCCACGCCCATCACCGCGTTTCGGCGCAGCGGCTGAGGGCCTCGGCATGATCGGCAAGCTCAAGGGGCTGGTGGACAGTTTCGGCGAGGACGTGGTTTTGATCGATTGCGGCGGGGTGTGCTACGAGGCGCATTGCTCGTCGCGCACCATCCAGGCGCTGCCGCGCGTGGGCGAGGCGGCGGTGGTCTTCATCGAAACCATCGTGCGCGAGGACATGATCCGGCTCTACGGCTTTGCCAGCGAGGCTGAAAAAAGCTGGTTCAACCTGTTGATGACCGTGCAGGGCGTGGGCGCCCGGGTGGCGCTCGCCATCCTCTCGGCCCTGTCGCCGTCCGAATTGGCCAGCGCCATCGCCTTGCAGGACAAGGCCATGGTGGGCCGGGCCAATGGCGTGGGTCCCAAGCTCGCCATGCGGCTGGTCACCGAGCTCAAGGGCAAGGTGCCCGCCGCGTCGGGAATCGACGCCGGCACGCTGGGCCTGCAACAGGCCCTGGGCGAGGGCGTGGCGGGAGGCGCCGTTTCCGATGCGGTTTCGGCTCTCACCAATCTCGGTTACTCTGGAGCCCAGGCTTCGGCGGCGCTGGCGCGTATCGTGGCGCGCGAGGGCGAGGGCCTGGCCACCGAAAAGCTGATCCGGCTGGGGCTGAAGGAACTGAGCCAAGCATGATCTTTGCGCCATAACACAGGGTGGAAGCGATCCGTCCGGCCGATGCCGGCCGGGCAAGGATAATGGAACGAGACGCTTGACCGACCTCACCTCACCTTCCGCCGGGCGCGACGATGCGCTCGACGTGTCGCTCCGTCCCTCCGGCTTTGCCGATTTCGTGGGGCAGGCCGATGCGCGGGCGAACCTCGAAGTCTTCATCGCGGCGGCGCGCCAGCGCGGGGCGGCGCTCGACCATGTGCTGTTCGTGGGCCCACCGGGGCTGGGCAAGACCACGCTGGCCCAGATCATCGCCAAGGAGCTGGGCGTGGGCTTTCGCGCCACCTCCGGCCCGGTGATCGCCAAGGCGGGTGACCTGGCGGCGCTGCTGACCAATCTCGAAGAGCGCGACGTGCTCTTCATCGACGAGATCCACCGGCTCAACCCGGCCATCGAGGAAGTGCTCTATCCGGCCATGGAGGATTTCCAGCTCGACCTCATCATCGGGGAGGGGCCGGCGGCGCGCTCGGTGCGCATCGATCTGGCGCGCTTCACGCTGGTGGGCGCGACGACGCGCGCCGGGCTGCTGACCACGCCGCTGCGCGACCGCTTCGGCATTCCGGTGCGGCTCAATTTCTACACGCCCGAGGAATTGGTGAAGATCGTGACGCGCGGCGCCCGGCTGATGGGCACGCCGATGTCGCCCGATGGCGCCCTGGAAATCGCGCGCCGCTCACGTGGAACGCCGCGCATCGCCGGGCGGCTGCTGCGCCGTGTCACCGATTTCGCCCTGGTGGAGGGGGCGACCGAAATCGACCGCAAGCTGGCCGACAAGGCGCTGCTGCGGCTCGATGTCGATGCGCGCGGGCTCGACCAGCTCGACCGGCGCTATCTCACCACCATCGCCGATTTCTACAATGGCGGCCCGGTGGGCATCGAAACCATCGCGGCGGCGCTCAGCGAGCCGCGCGACGCCATCGAGGAAATCGTCGAGCCCTATCTCATCCAGCAGGGCTTCATCCAGCGCACCCCGCGTGGGCGCATGCTCACCGGCATCGCGTTCCAGCATCTGGGACGCGTGGTGCCGCAGGGCTTTGCCGGCCTGCAGCAAAGCCTTTTCGAGGAGAAGGAAGAATGAGCCGCCCCATGCCCTGGCTCACCCTCGGCGTCCTGGGGGCGACCCTTGCGGTGACGGGGGCAATGGCTTTCTGGCCGGAGGTGGGGACGGCCTTGCAGCGCAGCCCGGAGATGACCGCCGGCCAATATTGGCGCGTCGTCACGGCCTGGCTGGTGCAGGTGGACGGGCCGGCGCAGATCCTGTTCAACGGCATCGGCCTGCTGGTCTTCGGCAGTATCTGCGAATGGCGGGCAGGGCGTCTGTGGTGGCTGGCCGCCTATGGCGTCGCCGGCATTGCCGGGGAGGTCGCGGGCATCTTCTGGCAGCCGGTGGGCGGGGGCAATTCGGTGGCGGTTCTCGGGCTTTTCGCGCTGTTCGCCGTGAGCCAGCTCGGCCGGCGCGACGTGCCGGCGCCGGCGCGCGCATTGCCGCTGGCCGTGGCGGGCGCCGGGGCGGTCTGGCTGCTCACCCAGCGCGACATCCATGGCGTGGCCCTGGCGGGGGGATTGGTGCTCGCCGGCTTGCGGCAGGGCCTGTTCAAGGAGAAGGACGCATGAGCCGTCACGTCATCAGTTTTCCCATTGAGGGGCAGCGCTTCAATTATCGCGTTGCCGGGGTGGTCATCGTCCAGGGCCATGTGCTGGTCTGCCGCGAGGACGACGACACCTATGTCATGCTGCCCGGCGGGCGGGTGGAGCTGGGCGAGCCCAGCGCGCTCAGCCTCGAGCGGGAGGTCGCCGAAGAGCTGGCCATGCCGGGCGTGATCGGGCCGCTGCTCGCCACCTCGGAGAGCTTTTATCGCCGCGAGGGTCAGGATTTCCACGAGATCGGTTTTTTCTATGCGCTGAGCCTGCCCGGCCAGGCGCCGGACGGGCGCTCGCCCTGGCTCAAGCGGCGCGACGAGGGGCACGATCTTTATTTCGACTGGCTGCCGCTGGCGGGCGATGCCCTGGAAAAGGCCAATCTGCTGCCGCGCTGGCTGCCCGGCTTCCTGCGCGCGCTGCCGGCGGAGCCGGCCCATATCGTCCATGACGAGCGCCGGCCATGACCCCGCATCGCCTTGCCGTCCGCATCTATTATGAAGACACCGATTTTTCCGGCAATGTCTATCACGCGGCCTATCTCAAATTCTTCGAGCGCGGGCGCACCGAATTCCTGCGCGAGCTGGGCATCCATCATTCCGAGCTCATGGCCGAGGGGCTGGCCTTCGCCGTGCGGCGGATGACTATCGACTTTGCCGCCCCCGCCCATATCGACGATCTTCTCACCGTCACCACCGAAGTGGCGGCGGTGGGCGGGGCGCGGCTGCGGCTGGTCCAGGCCATTTCGCGCGGGGAGGAGGTGCTCACCCGCGCCGAGGTCGAGGTGGCCGCCATTCGCACCAGCGGCGGGCCGGCGCGCCTGCCCCGGGCCCTGCGCGCCCGGCTGGGCGCCTAAGCGCGCGCCGCGACTCTCTTTTTTAACCACTTCTTGACCATAATTGCGGCAAAGGGACCGATGGTCCGCGCGGAGGGTCGAAAGGCCCGGCGTTGCGGGGCATTTCTCTTAATTTTGACAGATTTCGACCCCATCGCCTGATGCCTGAGGGTCGGTTGAGCGAACCGGGCCGAGAAGGATCACATAATGGAAGCCATGGACGCGGTGGGGGCGGTTGCCCCGCACGCCGATTTCTCCATCTGGGGGCTGTTCTGGGCCGCCGACTGGGTCGTCAAGCTGGTCATGCTGGGCCTGCTGGCCGCCTCGGTCTGGTCATGGGCCATCATCATCGACAAGACCATCGCCTATCGGCGCCTCAAGGCCGAGATGAACCGGTTCGAGCGCACCTTCTGGTCGGGCCAGTCGCTGGAAGAGCTCTACCAGCAGCAGGCCGAGCATGCTTCGGGCGGGCTGGGGGCGGTGTTCGTCGCCGCCATGAAGGAATGGAAGCGCAGCCACGAGCAGAACGCGGCCAGCTTCGTGGGCATGCAGCAGCGGCTCGACAAGGTGCTGGATGTCGCCATCGCGCGCGAAAGCGAAAACCTGGAAAAGCGCCTGGGCTTCCTGGCGACGGTCGGCTCGGCCGGCCCGTTCATCGGCCTTTTCGGCACGGTCTGGGGCATCATGAACGCCTTCACCAATATCGCCTCGTCCTCCTCCACCAATCTGGCGGTGGTGGCCGGGCCGATCGCCGAGGCGCTGTTCGCCACCGCCATTGGCCTGGTCGCGGCCATTCCGGCGGTGATCTTCTACAACAAGCTCAGCGCCGACGCGGCCAAGATGACCGGGCGGCTGGAAGGCTTCGCCGACGAATTCTCCACCATTCTCAGCCGCCAGCTCGAAGCGCGGAGCCGTTAGCATGGGCATGGGTGCAAGCGCGGGCGGAGCGGGAGGCGGAGGCCGCCGCCGTCGCCGCAAGAGCCGGGCGGTGATGAGCGAGATCAACGTGACGCCCATGGTGGACGTCATGCTGGTGCTGCTCATCATCTTCATGGTGGCCGCCCCGATGATGACGGCGGGCGTGCCGATCGACCTGCCCAAGACGGCGGCCAACGAAATGCCGAGCCAGACCCAGCCGATCACCGTGGCGGTGACCCCGGAAGGGGCGATCTATGTCGACCAGACCCCGGTGGGCGAGGCCGATCTGGTCAGCACCGTCACCGCCATGGCCGTCAACGGCACCGAGGACCGCATCTTCCTGCGCGGCGACACCACCGCCAATTACGGCACGGTGATGCGCGTCATGGGCATATTGTCGGCGGCGGGCTTCACCAAGATCGGGCTCATCACCGAGCGGGAACCGGGCTAGTCCAGTGCGCACAGGCCTCGCGGTTTCGGTTGTCGCCCATATCGTTGTGCTGACGATCGGTCTCATTCATCTGGGGCTGACCGAACCGATGACGCCTGTGGTCGAATCCATTTCCGTGGATCTCGTGCCCATCGAGGAATATTCCAATATCCGCGCCGGGCAGCTGACCAGCCAGATCGTGGAGACCGAAACCCCCTCCATCGTCGAGGACGACCAGCCGGCCGAGCTGGCCCAGCCCACCGGCAATACCGAGCAGGACCAGGTGACGCCCTCGCCGGCGGATATTCCCACGCCCGCCCCGGTCACCAATACCGCCCCGGCTCCGGAAGCGGTGCCCGAGCCGGAGCCTGAACCGGTCCCCGAGCCGGAACCGGCGCCCCAGCCCGCGCCGGAGCCTGAGCCGCAGCCCGAACCCGTTCCGGAGCCCGAGCCGGCGCCGCGCGTCCCGCCCGTTCCCCAGACCCGGCCCACCCCGGCGCCGACGCCCGTGCCCACCCCGACCCCGGAGCCCACGCCCCAACCCGAGCCGGAGCCTGAACCCGAGCCGGAGCCGGACCCGACGCCCGCGCCCCCGGCGGTGCAGGCGCCCAGGCCGGCGCAGCGCCCGGCCAATCTCGAGCAGAAGCGGCGCGAATTCGCCGAGGCCGAGCGCAAGAAGCGCGAGGAGGAGGAGCGCCGCCGCACGGCTGCGGCCGCCGCCCAGCAGGCGCCGCGCCCGCAGCCCAACCAGCAGCTCGATGCGTCCCTGGCCGACGATATTTCTGCCATCATCAACAACGATAGAACCACGGGCGGCACCACCGGGCAGGGCGGAACGCCGACCCTGGGCGACACCACCGGCACTTCGGCGCGGCTCAGCCAATCGGCCATCGACGGGCTGGTGGCGCGCATCAAGACCTGCTGGAACCTGTTGCCCAGCGATATCAATAGCGGGCTCAACGTCACCCTGCGGGTGTCGATGAATCCGGACCGCACGGTGGCGAACACGCAGGTGCTCTCGGCCGATCCCTCGCCGGCGGGCGGGGCCATCGCCCGGGCGGCGCAGCGCGCGGTGACCCAGTGCGGGCCTTATGAAATGCTGTCTGCCGACGCTTACAACGAGTGGCGGCAGATCGAAGTGGAACTGCGGCCGTGACTATGAATTTGCCGCATTGGCGGGCAGACTTGCCCGCCGCGGCGAGAACGGAGATTTGACATGACTCTCATCACCCGGCGCAACGCGCTCAAACTCGGTCTGGCCGGCGGGGCGCTTCTGGCCACCACGCCCATGACCATGGCGCAATTGCGCATCGTGGTGGAAGGCGCCAATTTCCAGCCTCTGCCCATCGCCATTCCCGATTTCGCCTCGTCCGATGCCGCCTTCGGGCGCGAGATCGCCGAGATCGTGCGCAACAATCTGCGCCGCTCCGGGCTGTTCGTGCCGCTCGATCCGGCCTCGCTGCCGGTCAAGGTGGGCGACGTCAATGCCAGCCCCGATTTCCCCACCTGGCGCACGGCCAATGTCGATGCGCTGGTGATGGGCGCGGTCGAGCGCGGCGGACAGATCTCCTCCTCGGTGCGCGTCTGGGACACCCAGCAGGCCGCCCAGGTGGTGGGCAAGAGCTATAATACCGATCCCAATTCCTCGCGCCGCGTCGCCCATATCATTTCCGACGCCATCTATGAGTCACTGGCCGGCGGCACCGGCTATTTCGACACCCGCGTCATCTATGTGGCCGAAAGCGGCCCCAAGGCCAACCGCACGCGGCGCCTGGCCATCATGGACCAGGACGGCGCCAATGTGCAGTATCTGACGGATGGGGCGTCCATGGCGCTGACGCCGCGCTTCTCGCCCAATGGCGACATGGTCACCTATATGAATTTCGCCGATGGCAACCCGCAGGTCTATCTGCTCCAGCTCGCCACCGGCCGGCAGCAGCGGCTGGCCAATGTCGGGGCCATGACCTTTGCGCCGCGCTTTTCGCCCGATGGCGGCACCGTGGTCTTCTCGGTCGAGCAGGGCGGGGCGACCAATCTCTACGCGGTGGGCACGGGCGGCGGCCAGCCGATGCAGCTCACCTCCGGGGCGGCCATCGATACCGGCCCGTCCTATTCGCCCGATGGCGGCCGCATCGTCTTCGAAAGCGACCGGGGCGGCTCGCCGCAGATCTACATGATGGGCGCCGGCGGCGGCAACGCCCAGCGCATCAGCTTCGGGCAGGGGATCTATTCCACCCCGGTCTGGTCGCCCAAGGGCGACCTCATCGCCTTCACCCGCCAGTCGGGCGGCCAGTTCAATATCGGCATCATGAACCCGGACGGCTCGGGCGAGCGCATGCTCTATACCGGCTTCCATGCCGAAGGCCCCACCTGGGCGCCCAATGGCCGCGTCATCATGTTCTTCCAGGATCCGGGCGGCAATGACGGCCCGCGCCTGATGAGCGTCGATATCTGGGGCCGGAACCTGCTCACCATCCCCACCGAAAGCTATGCCTCCGACCCGGCCTGGTCGGGGCTGCGGCGGTAAAACCCGTCTTCACCTCTCCCTTGGGGAGAGGTGAAGAGCCGCCCCGCTTAACCTTAACGGCACCGGCCCCGCCCCTGTGGCGCGATTGCATCATCACAAAAAAGCCCCGATTCCCGCCACATTCGAGCCCGAATAGGCAAAGATTAACCACGCTGGCAAACCCGGCTTTAAGATTAAGCGCGGTAAATGCCGTGCTTAAGATTTTCGCCTTCCAGGAGCTTCACCCGTGGTCATCACCGCACCCATCAATACTGCGTTGCGCGCCGCCGCGATGCTGCTTTTCGTCGTGGCCATCGCCGCCTGTTCGCGCACGCCCAACACCATGCCCACCGGCGTGGGCAATCTGGGCCCGGGCGGCGGCGCCCCCGGCAGCCAGCAGGAATTCCTGGTGACGGTGGGCGACCGCGTCTTCTTCACCACCGATTCGAGCTCGCTCACCACCGAGGCCATGGCCACGCTGGACAAGCAGGCCGCCTGGCTCAACCAGTACCAGAACTATCGCATCATGATCGAAGGCCATGCCGACGAGCGCGGCACTCGCGAATACAATATCGCCCTGGGCGCCCGCCGCGCCTCGGTCGTGGTCAATTACCTGGTCTCCAAGGGCGTCAACGGCCAGCGCATCACCAGTCAGTCCTTCGGCAAGGAGCGCCCGGTGGCCATCTGCAACGACATCTCCTGCTGGAGCCAGAACCGCCGCGCCGTCACCGTGGTGCAGTAAGACAACGGCTTTCCGCACGGAAAGCCCCGAAATCCAGTGCAAACTGGAGGCAAGAGCGCCCGGAGCCGGTCAATCGGCCCGGGCGCTTTGTTTTGACCAAAATTGGTCTTTATCGCGGGGGCAAGGCATATCATGGTGAGCCGGTATGAATTCGAGCCCAGGAGGCGTCGCTTGCAGCTAAAGGCAATTTCGAGAGCGGGACGGGGGGCGCTGGGCGCCAGCGTCATCGCCCTTTGTTTTTCTCTTCCGGCGCTGGCCGCGCCCATGGCGTTGCCGCCCGGGGGAATGGGCAATGCCGCCGAGCCCGCCCCGGCGCGCATCCACCTGGCGCAGTCGAGCGACGCGGCCCAGCTCATGGTGCGCATCCAGCAGCTCGAGGAGCAGATCCGCTCGCTCAACGGGCAGATCGAGGGCCTGACCTTCCAGCTTACCCAGATGCAGGAAATCGTCAACCGCATGGCCGAGGACAATGAATTCCGCTTTCAGGCGCTGGAAGGCGGTGCCGGGGGAAAAACTGAGGCGGCAACCCAAGCGGGCGGCGCGATGCGGCCCGAGGCGTTGCCGCAGGACCCCGGCTCCGACGACGAATCCAACGTGCCCATGACCGATATTCCCGAGCAGGGGGTGCAACCCCTGCCGGGCGAGATCGAGTTCGACCCCACTTTCGACGATGGTTCGGTGCCCATGGACGATCTGGGCGAGTCTGCCGACCCGCTGGTGGGCACGGGCGCCAACGGCGCGGTGGACCTGGTCACCGGCCAGCCGCTCAACCTCACCTATGATCCGGCGGCCAAGGCCACCGGCAATGCCGATGCCGACGCGCAGTTCGCCGCCGGCTACGAGGCGCTGTCGAGCGGCGACTATGCCTTTGCCGAGGAGCAGTTCAGCCAGTTCCTCGAGCTTTATCCCGACGATCCGCGCCAGCCCGACGCCGCCAGCCTGTTGGGCGATGCGCTGATCTACCGGGCCGCCTATGACCAGGCCGCCGAAGTGCTGCTCAACGCCTTCCAGAAGGCGCCCGACAGCCCGCGCGCGCCCGATCTCCTGCTCAAGCTGGGCATGTCGCTTTCGGGCGCGGGGGAACGGGAAACCGCCTGCCGCACCTTTGCCGAGATCGACCGGCGCTATGCCAGCCTCGAAGAGGGCTTCCGCACCCGGCTCGGCGAGGAGAAGTTCAAGGCGCAATGTCCGCCCGCCTGACGCCCGATCTCGACAGCGCCGAAGGGCTCCAGGCCCTCTTTGCCGATGTGGCCGGGGCGAAAACCATCGCCCTGGCCGTTTCGGGCGGCGCCGACAGCCTGGCGCTGATGCTGCTGGCCCAGAGCTGGGTCGGCACAAGCGCCGCGCCGCCGAAGCTGGTCGTCTATTCGGTCGATCACGGCCTGCGCCCCCAAGCAAAGGACGAAGTGGCCATGGTGCTGGCCGCCGCCGCCGGCCTCGGCCTTGCCGCGCGCGGCCTCGCCTGGTCGGGCGAAAAGCCCCGGACCGGCGTGCAGGAGGCGGCGCGCGCCGCCCGCTACCGGCTCATGGGCGCGGCCATGGCCGAGGATGGCGCCGAAATCCTCCTCACCGCCCATCACATGCGGGACCAGGCCGAGACCATCCTGATGCGCCTCGCCCATGGCAGCGGGCTCGAAGGGCTCAGGGGCATGGGCCGGTTTTCCCGCGTCGAGGGGGTGCCGATCCATCGGCCGCTGCTCGATATCGACCCCGCGCCCCTGCGGGCGCTTGTCCTGGCCGCCGGGATGACCCCGGCCGAGGATCCCTCCAATGACGATGCGCATTACGAGCGGGTGCGCTGGCGCCAGCTCCTGCCGCAACTGGCCGAGCTCGGGCTCGACAGCGCCGCCCTGGCCCAGTTCGGGGCCCGCATGGCCGAGGCCGATGCCGCCATCGCCCAGATGGCCGAGGCCTGTTTCGGCGAGATCGTGACGCTGGACGGGTTCGGGGCCGCCCGCATCGCGCCCGAGCCCTTTGCCGGGCTGGGCAGCGCCATCGCCACGCGGCTGCTGGGCCGGGTCTTGCGCATCGTCGGCGGGCGGCAGAAGCCGCGCGCCTTGGGGCAGGTGGAAAAGCTGCGCGCCGACATTGCCGCCGGCGGCCCGGGCCGGGCGGTGACGGTTCTGGGCTGCGTCATCCGGCGGCGCGACGGCGTGTTGCTGGTCGCGCGCGAGCCCGGCCGCGCTTTGCCGGCGGACCAAACCCTGCCGGCCGGCGGCGCGCTGGTCTGGGACGGGCGCTTCCGCATCGCCAATGGCTCGGACGATCCCGGCTTTGTCGTCAGCGCCGCCGATTACCTGCCGCGCCGCCAGCTCGAGCAATTCCTCGGTTTTCGCGTCACCGCCCCCGCCGAAGCCCTGCGCACCGTGCCCATCGTGCGCGACGCCGCCGGCGAGGTGCTGGCTTTGGGCGGCTGGTCGTTCGATACGCGGATCGGGGTGGAGCTGCTGGTGGATTGAGGGGCCGGTGTGTCACCCCCTCCCATCCTCCCCCATCGAGGGGGAGGTGTGGTTCGGTGTTTTGGGCACCATCCTGCCCCATCCACAAAGTTCCACCTCCCCCTCGATGGGGGAGGCCGGGAGGGGGTGGAGCCGCACACACCCCCTCCGGGGGAACCACCTCCGCCACCGGCTGTTAACCCCATCGTGACAATGTGACTGGACGAGGGGAACAAAGGGCCGCAGGTCTTGCCCTTGTAACGCCCCAATGCCGGACATACATTCGGCACATCACCGCGCGCCCCAGCGCGCGGGCCTCTCCGGGACAGGATTGATGAACGGAAATTTCCGCAACTTCGCCATCTGGCTGGTCATTCTCTTCATGCTGATGGGCCTGTTCCAGGTCTTCCAGACTTCGACGCGCTCCATTTCGGTGTCCGACAAGAGCTATAGCCAGTTCGTCAGCGATATCGATGCGGGCAGCGTCACCAGCGTCACCATCACCAATAATGTGGTCTCCGGCATGCTGCGCGATGGCACGCGTTTCGAGACCGTGCTGCCCGAAGGCGCCGACGTGATTTCGCGCCTCGAGAACAAGGGCGTTTCCATCACCGCCCGCGCCCCCGACACCAGCCCGTTCTGGTCGATCCTGCTCAGCTCCTGGCTGCCCTTCATCGTCATCATCGGGGTGTGGTTCTTCTTCATCCGCCAGATGCAGGGCGGTGGCCGCGGCGGCGCCATGGGCTTCGGCAAGTCGCGCGCCAAGCTGCTCACCGAAACCCAGGGCAAGGTGACCTTCGAGGACGTGGCCGGCGTCGACGAGGCCAAGCAGGACCTCGAGGAAATCGTCGAGTTCCTGCGCGATCCGGGCAAGTTCCAGCGCCTTGGCGGACGTATTCCGCGCGGCGTTCTGCTGGTCGGCCCGCCCGGTACGGGTAAGACGCTGCTGGCCCGTTCGGTTGCCGGCGAAGCCAATGTGCCGTTCTTCACCATTTCCGGGTCCGACTTCGTCGAAATGTTCGTCGGCGTCGGCGCCTCCCGCGTTCGCGACATGTTCGAGCAGGCCAAGAAGAACGCGCCCTGCATCATCTTCATCGACGAAATCGACGCCGTGGGCCGCCAGCGCGGCGCGGGCCTCGGCGGTGGCAATGACGAGCGCGAGCAGACGCTGAACCAGCTTCTGGTCGAAATGGACGGGTTCGAGGCCAATGAGGGCATCATCCTCATCGCCGCCACCAACCGTCCCGACGTGCTCGACCCGGCCCTGCTGCGTCCGGGCCGTTTCGATCGCCAGGTCGTGGTGCCCAATCCCGATGTCTCGGGCCGCGAAAAGGTGCTCAAGGTGCATGTCCGCAAGGTGCCGCTGGCCCCCGATGTGGACCTCAAGGTCCTCGCCCGCGGCACGCCCGGTTTCTCCGGCGCTGACCTCATGAACCTCGTCAACGAGGCGGCGCTGATGGCGGCGCGGCGCAACAAGCGCTTCGTCACCCATCAGGAATTCGAGGACGCCAAGGACAAGATCATGATGGGCGCCGAGCGCCGCACCATGGCCATGAGCGAGGACGAAAAGAAGCTGACCGCCTATCACGAGGCCGGCCATGCGATCATCGCGCTCAAGGTGGCGGGGATCGACCCCATCCACAAGGCGACGATCATTCCGCGCGGCCGCGCCCTGGGCATGGTGATGACCCTGCCCGAGAGCGACAGCTATTCCTTCTCCCGGGAGAAGGCGCTGGCGCGGCTGACCATGCTGTTCGGCGGCCGCGAGGCCGAGATCATCAAGTTCGGCCCCGACAAGGTCACCTCCGGCGCTTCGGGCGACATCCAGATGGCGACCAATCTCGCCCGCTCGATGGTCATGGAATGGGGCATGAGCGAAAAGCTTGGCCGGGTGCGCTACAAGTCCAATGACCAGGAAGTGTTCCTGGGCCATTCGGTCACCCAGTCCCAGCATATGTCGGACGACACCGCCCGCATCATCGACCAGGAAGTGCGCAAGCTGATCGAGGATGGCGAATCCTCGGCCCGCGACATCCTCACCACCTATCACGACCAGTGGGAGGCCATCGCCCAGGCCCTGCTCGAATTCGAAACCCTGACCGGGGACGAATTGCGCGACCTGATGGATGGCAAGCAGCCGGTGCGCCCGGACGACAACGGCCCGGCCGCGCCCAAGGCGAGCGGCGTGCCCTCGGCCGGCAAGTCGGGCAAGAAGCGCCCCGATGCCCCGCCCGAGCCGGGCATGGAGCCCCAGCCCAACAATTAAGGCTGGATGGAAATTGCCAGAGGGCCGCCGCAAGGCGGCCCTTTTGCATGAAGACGAAATCCGCTATTCCGCCTCAAAGTGGTATTATCCGGCGCTCTGGAGCGTTTCCAGCAAAGGGAAAACGGTTTTGCGGTTCGGAAACGCCACAACAAGCAGACGGAGCGCCTGATCCGATCCTGTCGGATCGGCCGGCGCTCCAGGCAGGGGTCAGGAAAATGGTGCGCAAATATTTCGGGACGGACGGGATTCGGGGCCTGGCCAATGGCGAGAAGCTCACCCCTGAGCTTGCCCTCAAGGTGGGCATGGCCGCCGGGGCCAAGTTCGTGCGCGGCGACCACCGCAACCGCGTCGTCATCGGCAAGGATACGCGCCGCTCCGGCTACATGATCGAGAGCGCGCTGGGCGCGGGCTTCACCGCCGTGGGCATGGATGTCTATTTCCTCGGCCCCATGCCCACCCCCGCCGTGGCCATGCTGACGCGCTCGCTGCGCGCCGATCTGGGCGTCATGATCTCGGCTTCGCACAATCCGTTCGACGACAATGGCATCAAGCTGTTCCGGCCCGACGGCTACAAGCTCAGCGACGATGTGGAGCGGGAGATCGAGCGGCTGATCGACAGCGACATGTCGGCCCATCTCGCCCATGGCCGCGAGATCGGCCGCGCCCATCGCGACGAGGAAGCGCGCACCCGCTATATCGAATATGCCAAGCGCACCCTGCCGCGCAATGTTGACCTCACCGGGTTGCGCGTCGTGCTCGATTGCGCCAATGGCGCCGCCTACAAGGTCGCTCCCGTCGCCCTCTGGGAGCTGGGGGCCGAGGTCTTCACCATCGGCGACAAGCCCGACGGCTTCAACATCAACGACAAGGTCGGCTCCACCGCCCCCGAGGCCGTGGTGGCCAAGGTGCGCGAAGTGCGCGCCGATATCGGCATCGCGCTCGATGGCGACGCCGACCGGGTCATCATCGTCGATGAAAAGGGCGAAGTGATCGATGGCGACCAGTTCATGGCGGTGATCGCCCAGAGCTGGCTGGAGCGCGAAATGCTGCTGGGCGGGGGGATCGTCGCCACCATCATGTCCAATCTCGGGCTGGAGCGCTATCTGGGCTCGCTCGGCCTCACGCTGGAGCGCACCCAGGTGGGCGACCGCTATGTGCTCGAAGCCATGCGCGCCAAGGGCTTCAATGTCGGGGGCGAGCAGTCGGGCCATATCATCCTCTCCGATTTCACCACCACGGGCGACGGGCTGGTGGCGGCGCTGCAATTGATGGCGGTGCTCAAGCAGCAGGAGCGCCCGGTGTCGGAAATCTGCGCCCGCTTCGAAAAGGTGCCGCAGCTTCTGCGCAGCGTGAAGTTCAAGTCGGGCAAGCCGCTGGAGAACAACCACGTCATCCAGGCCATTGCCGACGGGCAGGCGCAACTGGGCAATGGCGGGCGGCTGGTGGTGCGCGCCTCGGGCACCGAGCCGGTCATCCGCGTCATGGGCGAAGCCGACGATGCCGGGCTGGTCAGCACCGTCGTCGCCCAGATCGAAGCCGCCATCCGCAACGTGGCTTAAGCGCGTTCACACGCTGCCGCCCCGGCCTTGAGCCGGGGCCCATCCCGACATGGGGCGGATGGCGCTTCGGTCTCCCCACCCACCGGGTCATTCCGGCCTGCGCCGGAATGATATCGGGGCAGGGACCGCAAAAGCAAACAAACCCTTAATATCCACCCTGAGTTTACTTGCCGTTAACTATAAATCTTTGGTTTTGCCAAAATCACGGTTAAATTTCAGGGTTAAATGAGCTTTAAGAAAATTGTCCGATATTGAGATGCGCTCGACTGGTGTCGTGGCATTTCAAAGGACGTTTCTCATGCGTAAGCTCTTTGCTGCATTGCTGGCGGCAGCAGCGGTCACGGGCCCGACACTGGCTGCCGACATGCCCTACTATCCGCCCATCGTGGATGTTCCCGATGTCAATTACGGGGTCCAGGGTTCCTTCTACCTGCGCGGCAGCGTGGGCCTGAACGCCCTCTGGGCCAAGGAAGTGAACCACCCCTCCGTCACGCCCAATGTCTTTGCCATCGATGGCAATGGCACTGGCTACTCCTACGGCGTGGGTGCCGGTTATGAAACCGGCACGGGCCTGCGCTTCGATCTCACGGTCGACCGCCTCCATAACGATGGCATGAGTGCCACGGTGGGCGCCGGCGCCGTGGGGGCCACCCCCGGCTCGCACAAGCTTTCGCTGCGCAGCACGGTGGTCTTGGCCAACGCCTATTACGATTTCGGCTTCGGTGATGGTGGTTATGGCGCCGCGGGTGGCGCCTTCGGTTATGTCGGCGCCGGCGCCGGCATTGCCTTCAACGATGTCATCACCAATGGCCCCCCGGGCGCTCCCGCGGACCAGCGCGGCTATAACAGCAGCCTCGCCGCCGCCGGCATGATCGGCGTGGGCTATGATTTCGGCAGCGTCGTCGCCGATATCGGCTATCGCGCCCTCTACATCAACAAGGTGGAAAACAGCACTACGGTCGCGCCCTATTCCATCGCCAACAACTGGGCTCACGAAGTGCGCGGCACGCTGCGCTACCGCTTCAACTAAGCCTGTCCACTGGGCCGGCCTCTTCCCGCATCGGCGCTCCTTCGGGGGCGCCGATTGTGTTTTCGGCCTCAGCCGAACAGCTTGAAGCCCCAATAGGCGATGGCATAGGCCACCCCGAAACAGACGAGCCCGATCAGCGCATATTTGACGGTATTGGTCATCGTTCCCCCTTTTTTGCCGAGTCTAGGGCAATCGGGGGCGGGGCGCCACCCTCCACGCCCCATCAGGCCCCTTGCGCTTTCCCGTGCCTTCCGATATGCCCGGCCTCAGGACACCTCGCCCTAACGCGAGGCGCATAGGCCTGGGAGGGCCGCTTGATATGGCTGAAACGCCCCAAACCGCACCGGCGGTCAAACCGGCTAATCCCAATTTTTCGTCGGGCCCCTGCGCCAAACGCCCCGGTTGGACCGTGGCGGCGCTGGCTGACGCGCTGACCGGGCGCTCGCACCGCTCCAAGCTCGCCAAGGCACGCATCCAGAAGGCCATCGACCTGACGCGCGAACTGCTGGAAGTGCCGGCCGATTACCGCATCGGCATCGTGCCCGCTTCCGACACCGGCGCGGTGGAAATGTTCCTCTGGAGCGCGCTGGGTGCGCGCGGCGTCGATATGCTGGCCTGGGAATCGTTCGGGGCCGGCTGGGTCACCGACGTCCAGAAGCAATTGAAGCTCGATGACGTCCGCATTTTCGACGCGCCCTATGGCGAATTGCCCGATCTCGCCCAGGTCGATTTCGCCCGCGACGTGGTCTTCACCTGGAACGGCACCACTTCGGGCGTGCGCGTGCCCGATGCCGAGTGGATTCCGGCCGACCGGCAGGGGCTGACCATTTGCGACGCCACCTCGGCGGCCTTCGCCCAGAAGCTCGATTTCGCCAAGCTCGATGTCGTCACCTTCTCCTGGCAGAAGGCGCTGGGCGGGGAAGCCGCGCATGGCATCCTCATCCTCAGCCCCCGCGCCGTCGAGCGGCTCGAAACCTACAAGCCCGACCGGCCCCTGCCCAAGATTTTCCGCATGACCAAGGGCGGCAAGCTCATCGAGGGCATTTTCAAGGCCGAGACCATCAACACCGTCTCCATGCTCTGCATCGAAGACGCGGTGGACGCCATGGAATGGGGCCTGGAAATCGGCGGGCTCAAGGCCATGCAGGCCCGCGCCGACGCCAATTTCAAGGTGCTGGCCGATTGGGTCGCCCAGACCGATTGGGTCGATTTCCTCGCCAAGGTGCCAGCGCAGCGCTCCAACACCTCGGTGTGCCTCTCCATCGTCGATCCGGCCATTGCCGCGCTCGACGCCGAAGCGCAGGCGGCTTTCGCCAAGGCGCTGGTGGCCCGGCTCGACAAGCTCGACGTCGGCTATGATTTCGGCTCCTACAAGGACGCTCCGGCGGGCCTGCGCATCTGGGCCGGCTGCACGGTGGAGGCCTCCGACCTCGCCGCGCTGACGCCCTGGCTCGACTGGGCCTTCACGCAGGAAAAAGCCGCCCTCAAGGCTGCTGCCTAATTTCGTCACCCCCTCCCAGCCTCCCCCATCAAGGGGGAGGTGCTGATCGAGTTTGTGGCCCTATGGTGCCCCGAATTCGGAGCCACACCTCCCCCTTGATGGGGGAGGGCGGGAGGGGGTGATGCTCCCATCGCACTCAAAATTCAGGGGATACCCAATGCCCAAGGTTCTCGTTTCGGATAAACTCAGCCCCACCGCCGTCCAGATCTTCAAGGACAATGGCGTGGAGGTGGACTACCTGCCCGATCTGGGCAAGGACAAGGACAAGCTGTTCGAGGTGATCGGCCAGTATGACGGCCTGGCCATCCGCTCGGCCACCAAGGTCACCGAGAAGATCATCTCGGCCGCCACCAATCTCAAGGTCATCGGCCGCGCCGGCATCGGCGTCGACAATGTCGATATTCCGGCGGCGACCAAGAAGGGCATCATCGTGATGAACACGCCCTTCGGCAATTCGATCACCACCGCCGAGCACGCCATCGCCATGATGATGGCTCTGGCCCGCCAGCTGCCCGAAGCCGACGCCTCGACCCGCGCTTCGAAGTGGGAAAAGAACCGCTTCATGGGCGTGGAGGTCACCAACAAGACGCTGGGCCTGATCGGCGCCGGCAATATCGGCTCGATCGTCGCCGACCGCGCCTTGGGCCTCAGGATGAAGGTCATCGCCTATGACCCCTTCCTCACCCCCGAGCGCGCCGAAAAGCTGGGCGTGGAAAAGGTCGATCTCGACGAGCTTCTGGCCCGCGCCGATTTCATCACCCTGCACACCCCGCTGATCGAGGCCACCCGCAACATCCTCAATGCCGAAACCCTGGCCAAGACCAAGAAGGGCGTGCGCATCGTCAATTGCGCCCGTGGCGGGCTCATCGACGAGGCGGCGCTTTACGAAGCGCTGAAGGCCGGCCATGTCGCCGGTGCGGCGCTGGACGTGTTCCTTGAGGAGCCGGCGCAGAACAATCCGCTGTTCGAGCTTCCCAACGTCATCTGCACCCCGCATCTGGGCGCCTCGACCACCGAGGCGCAGGAAAACGTCGCCCTGCAGGTGGCCGAGCAGATTTCGGCCTATCTGATGAGCGGCGAAATCACCAATGCGCTCAACTTCCCCTCGATTTCGGCCGAGGAAGCCCCGATCATCACCCCCTGGGTGAAGCTGGCCGAGGCGCTGGGCTCGTTCGCCGGGCAGTTGACCGAAACCGCCATCAAGGGCGTCAGGATCGAGTTCGAGGGCACCCCCGCCGGGCTCAATACCCGCCCGATGATCGCGGCGGCCATCAATGGCGTCTTGAAGCCCTCGCTGGGCGACATCAACATGGTTTCGGCTCCGCAGATCGCCAAGGATCGCGGCATCGTGGTGGAAACCACCACCCGCGACCGCCAGGGCGCCTATGAGGGCTATATCCGCCTCACCGTCACCACCGAGCGGCAGGAGCGGGGCGTTGCCGGCACCCTCTTTGCCAATGGCAAGCCGCGCATCATCCAGGTCAAGACCATCAACATGGATGCCGAGCTCTCGCCCTCGATGCTCTACGTCACCAATGAGGACAAGCCCGGCCATATCGGGCGCCTGGGGACGCTGCTGGGCAAGCAGGGCATCAACATCGCCAACTTCAATCTCGGCCGCGCCGAGGTGGGGGGCGATGCTATCGCGCTGGTCGCCATCGACGGCACGCTGAGCGACGCCCAGCTCGCCGAAGTCGCCGCCCTCGAAGGCGTCAAGCAAGCCAAGGCCCTGCATTTCTAGGGGTTTTATTGGAGCGCCTCCCCCTCCCCCTTGAGGGGAGGGGTGGGGGGGTCCGCAGCCGCAGCGAATCTGTCGGCGGCGTCCATCCCGTGGAGCCGCCCGAACCCCCTCCCTCGATCCCTCCCCTCAAGGGGGAGGGAAGGAAAGAGCCGAAGGCTTCGTTCTGCGATGACGTCTTCATGCTCCCCGTCATTGCCGGGCTTGTCCCGGCAATCCACCTTTTCGCTGGCGCGGAAGCATGGGTCACCGGGACAAGCCCGGTGATGACGATGGAGGGAGGCGTTGTCTTCTTCCCTCTGCCGGGGCTAGTCTTGGGCCAATCCCCCTCGCGCCAAGAGCATTCCGATGAAAACCTATACCCTTCCCCACACCGACCTGTCGGTGTCCAGCGTCGTGCTGGGCCTGATGCGCATTGCCAGGATGGAGGACGGCGAAATCCGGCAATTGTTCGATGCGGCGCGCGATGCCGGCGTCACCGTGTTCGATCACGCCGACATCTATGGCGGCGAGCGCCATCGCTGCGAGGCCCGTTTCGGCGAGGCGGTGCGCCTCGGCCCGGCCGAACGCGAGGCCATCCTCATCCAGAGCAAGGTCGGCATCCGCCGGGGCTTCTTCGATTTTTCCGCCGAGCATATCCTTGCCAGCGTCGATGAATCGCTGTCGGCGCTGCGCACCGACTATCTCGACGTGCTGCTGCTGCACCGCCCCGACACGCTGGTCGAGCCCGAGGAGGTTGCCGCCGCCTTCGACAGGCTGCATAGCACGGGGAAGGTGCGCCATTTCGGCGTCTCCAACCATACGCCGGGCCAGATCGAGCTGCTCCGGAGCGCGGTGCGCCAGCCGCTGCGCTTCAACCAGATGCAGCTCAGCCTCACCCATGCCAATCTCTTCGCCCAGGGTGTCGCCGCCAATATGGACGGGCTGGAGCAGTCGGCGGACCGCGACAATGGCCTGCTCGATTATGCGCGTCTCAAGGGCGTGATGCTGCAGGCCTGGTCGCCCTTCCAGAACCCGCGCCCGGCGGGCGGCGTCTTTGTCGGCGACCGCGACAATCATGGCGAGCTCAACGCGGTGCTGGACGAGCTGGCCGCCGCCCATGGCGTCACGCCATCGGGCATTGCCGTGGCCTGGATCACCCGGCATCCGGCCAATATCCAGGTGGTGCTGGGCACGACGAGGCCGTCGCGCGTCGCCGAATGCGCCGCCGGCTCGGATGTGCGTTTGAGCCGCGAGGAATGGTATCGGCTGTTCCGCGCCGCCGGGCACACGCTGCCCTGATTTTTACGCCGGCTGGCGGCGATAGCGCCGCGCCGCCCATTCGGCCAAAACGATGCCGCCGATGATGATGGCGGCGGCGAGGAAGTGATAGGGCTCCAGCCTCTCCCCCAGGATCAGCACCGAGCCCAGCGTGCCGAAGACGGGAATGAGGTTGTGGCTGGGCGCGGCGCGGTTGGCGCCCAGGATTTCCACGCCCCGCGCATAGGCGACCTGGCTGAACATGGAGGGGAACACCGCCACATAGGCGATCACCGCCCAGACGGCGGGGGAGGCGTCGGCCAGCGTGGCGAACTGGCCCAGCCCGCCCCCGAACAGGGCCAGCATGACCAGGCCCGCGATCGCGGCCCCGGCGAAGGTCACCCCCATGAAGCTCATGATATGCATGGCCGGGCGGAAGCGCAGGGCCAGCGTATAGGCGGTGTAGGTGAGGCAGGCCAGGATCACCAGCCCGTCGCCGACATGGATGTCGAGCCGCAGCAATTGCGCCGGATCGCCATGGGTGGCGGTGAGCAGCACCCCGGCGATGGCCAGAAGCACGCCCAGGATCTGCAGGCCATTGGCCCGCACCCGGAAGATGATGAAATTGGCGCCCAGAATCAGCATGGGGAGCGCCGCCTGCTCGACGGCGGAATTGACCCCGGTGGTGGTCTTGAGGCCCATATAGAGAAAGACATTGAACAGCGCATAGCCCACTGCGCCATAGGCCATCAGCAGCGGCCAGTGGCGGCGCACCACGGCCCAGTCGCGGCGCAGATGCGGCCAGGCGAAGGGCAGGATGACCAGGGTGGCGGCCAGGCACCGGCTGGCCAGCAGCAGAACGGGGTCGATCTGGCCCACCACCATCTTGGCGGCCACCACATTGCCGCCCCAGAACAGGGGCGCGGCGACCAGCAGCAGGTAGGGCTGGTCGAGCAGGCGGGCAAATATGCCGCGATTTTCATTGGTCTGCGGCTTTGTCATCGTCGGCCTTGTGATGTAAGGACAGTCGGACTTAGCAGTTATTCGGCCGTGGGCAAACTCGCCCGGCCGATGAGGGGAAGTGACGTCCATTTCGAAAGGGGGAGCGGCTTGCCGGCCGGCCCCCAGGTGTTGCGCCTATCCTGGAGAAGGTATTCATGGCTAATGTGGTGGTCGTCGGCTCGCAATGGGGCGACGAGGGCAAGGGCAAGATCGTCGACTGGCTGAGCGAACGCGCCGATGTGGTGGTGCGGTTCCACGGCGGCCACAATGCCGGCCACACGCTGGTCATCGACGGGGTGAGCTACAAGCTGGCCCTGCTGCCCTCCGGGTTGGTGCAGGGCAAGTTCAGCGTCATCGGCAATGGCGTGGTGGTCGACCCGCACCATTTCGTCACCGAGATGGCCAAGCTGCGCGGCCAGGGCGTCACCATCACGCCCGAGCTGCTGCGCATCGCCGACAACGCGCCGTTGATCCTGTCGCTGCATCGCGAGCTGGACGGCATCCGCGAGGACGCCAATGCCGGCCTCAAGATCGGCACCACCCGCCGCGGCATCGGCCCGGCCTATGAGGACAAGGTGGGCCGCCGCGCCATTCGCCTGGTCGATCTCAGCGAACCCGATACGCTCATGCCCAAGATCGAGCGGCTCCTGGCCCATCACAACGCGCTGCGGCGCGGCATGGGGCTGGTCGAGATCGAGGCGCAGGCCATTTTCGACGAATTGACCTCCATCGCCGGGGACATCCTGCCCTTTATGGACCAGGTCTGGCGCGTGCTCGACGACAAGCGCCGGCAGGGCGCGCGCATCCTCTTCGAGGGGGCGCAGGGCGCGCTGCTCGACAATGACCACGGCACCTATCCCTTCGTCACCTCCTCCAACACGGTGGCGGGCCAGGCGGCGGCCGGCTCGGGGCTCGGCCCCACCGCCATCGGCTATGTGCTGGGCATCACCAAGGCCTATACCACCCGCGTGGGCGAGGGGCCGTTCCCGTGCGAATTGGATGACGAGATTGGCAGGCACCTGGCCACGGTCGGGCGCGAGGTGGGCGTCAATACCGGCCGGCCGCGCCGCTGCGGCTGGTTCGACGCGGTGCTGGTGCGCCAGACGGTCAAGACCTCGGGCATTTCGGGAATCGCGCTCACCAAGCTCGACGTGCTGGACGGGCTCAAGCAGATCAAGGTCTGCGTTGGCTACGAGCTGGATGGATCACGGATTGATTATTTGCCCGCCTCAATGGGGGCACAAGCCCGCGTTAAGCCGATCTACGAAACGCTGGAAGGCTGGTCCGAAACCACTGCGGGGGCCCGCAGCTGGGCCGATCTGCCGGCGCAGGCGGTCAAATATGTCCGCTATATCGAGGAGCAGATCGGGGCGCCGGTGGCCATGTTGTCCACCAGTCCCGAGCGCGCCGACACCATCCTTGTCCATGACCCATTCCAAGACTGATATTTTTTGTTACAAGACATCGCTGCAATTGTGAGTACCAACTGACCCATGGCGGACTACAAGGAGCTGTTGCGCCGGGCGATCTCGGCGCTGCCGGAGAATAACGGGGCCGCCCGGAGGGCGGTTTATGAGAAGGCGCGGACGGCCCTTGTCGGGCAGTTGCGCGCCATCACGCCGCCGCTGCCGGCGCGTGACATCACCCAGCATCGCCTGCAGCTCGAAGATTGTATTCGCCTGGTGGAGCAGGAAGCCAGCGAAGCGGTGATCTCGCTGGGGCGTGAGCACGCCCTGGCGCCCCGTGTCCCGGCCGCCGCCCCGGCGCCCGCTGCGTCCGCGCCGGCCCCGGCGCAGCCCACCCCGCCGCGCGAGCCGCCGGCCATGGCCGCTCCCGTGGTCCGGCCCGACCCGGCGCCCGCCGCCGCCCCGGCGGACGAGCCGGCCGAAACCACCTCCATCGAGGACATCATTTCCCAGGCCGAAGCGGATGGCGATGCCGATGGCGCCGCCGCGGTCGCGGCGCCCGAGGCGCCCGAGGAGAAGCCTGCCCCGGCGCCCGCCGTCGAGCCGCCGCCCGCCCGGCGCGAGCCGCCGGCCATGCCGGCCATCGTCATGCGCGCCGAAGCGGCCAAGGCCGGCCCCACCTCGCCCATCGCGGCGCCTGTCGAGCCGCGCCCGTCCGAGCCCTCCCTGCGTCCCGCCGCTTTCGAGCCGCGCCGCGAAACGCCCGCCGCCGCCAATAGTAGCATCGAGCCGCGCTTCGAGGCGCCGCGCATCGAGCCGGCCATCGGCAATCAGGCGCTGGCGCGCCAGCCGGCCATGGTGCCGGTGATCGAGACCGAGGCGGCGCCGGTGGAAGCGGCCCTCTCCAGCGTGCGCGAAGTGGAGGTCGAGCCCGACCCCAATGAAGCCCAGGACGTCATCGAGCGCGCCATCGAGACGCTGGACCGGGAAGCGCGCGGCGAATCGACGCCGTCCGCCGCCCCGCAGGCCGATGGCCCCGCCATCCCCGGCGCGCCCGAGGAGGACGACGACGCGGGCTTTGCCGATGCGCCTGCCGAGCGCGGCGGCGCGGGCCTCACCATTTTCCTCGTCGTCTTCGCGCTGCTGCTGGTCGGCGTGGGCGGAGCGGGCTTCTGGGCCTGGCGCGAGGGCTATGTCGATCTCGACCAGATGTTCGGCCAGGCGCAGGCGCCGGTGGTGGAAACCGCCAATCAGGTGCCCCCGGCCACTCCGACGCTGGATCCGGTTCCCCCCAATGCCGACGGCACGCCGGTGGGTCCGGGCAATACCGCCCCCACGGCCGGCGCCGATGTGGGCAATAGCGAATTGAGCGGACTCGAGATCGATGACCGCCTGGAGCCGACCCCCGAGCCGGTGCGGCCCGACGGCACCGAGACCGTGCTGCCCGATATCGGCTCGGGCGAGGTCAAGACCGACGAGCGCCTGCCCGATGCCGGGACCGCCGCCATCGACGCCGACGATCCGGCCGCCTCGGTCGATCCGGCCGTGCTGGCCGGCAGCCAGTCGCTGCTGCTCGAAGCCAGCACCGACGGCTCGGCGGGCGCGGTTCCCTTCTCGGGCACGGTGGAGTGGAGCGAGGGCGTGGACGAGCTGGGCCTGCCCACCATCAAGGGCACGGCCAGCATTCCGGCGCGCAATCTGGGCGTCGACATCACCATCCGCAAGAATTCCGACCCCGGCCTGCCGGCCAGCCATCTGGTGGAGCTCGATTTCAAGGTCAGCGACACTTTCGTGGGCGGCACCATCGCCAACCTGCCCGGCATCCTGCTCAAGGATCAGGAGCTGGTGCCCGGCAGCGCGCTGGTGGGGGCCTCGGCCCGCGTGTTGGGCAATTCCTTCCTCTTCGCCCTCAGCGCCGTTCCGGCCGAGACCGAGCGCAATCTCGACCTGGTGCGCAAGAGCCGCTGGATGGACCTCGCCGTCATCTACGGCACCGGCCGCAACGCCATCATCACCCTGGAAAAGGACGAGACGGCGCAGGCCCTGTTCGACAAGGTCTTCGCCACCTGGGCGAGCTAAAGAGACGGGGCCCCGCGCCGCCCCTTCTCCCCTCGTGGGAGAAGAGCTTGCCCCGGACGCGATCCGGGGTGCCCGAAGGGCGGATGAGGGGGCTTCTCCTAAACCGCCAGCAGCCGGCCTTCCACCAATTCATAGCGCCGTTGTGCCAGGGCGGCGATGTCGTCGGCGTGGTGGCTGACCAGCAGGGTGTGCCAGCCATGGCGGGTGGTGAGCGTGCCCACCAGCTCGCGCACGGCGTGGCGGGTGGCATCGTCCAGCGCCGAGAAGGGCTCGTCCAGCAGCAGCACCGGGCGGGCGCGCAGCAGGGTGCGGGCCAGCGCCACGCGCTGCTTCTGTCCCCCCGAAAGCGTGCCGGCCACCTGGTCGCCAAGCCCGTCCAGTCCCACTTCGGCCAGCGCCGCGGCGATTTTTTCCGCCGCCTCGCCTGCGTGCACCCCTTTGGGCAGGCCCAGCGCGATATTGCGCCTGGCGCTCAGATGCTCGAACAGGCTTTCGCTTTGCAGCAGCAGCGACACCGGCCGCTTTTCCGGCGGCAGGGGCACGAGATCGCGGCCATCGAGGTCGATGCGGCCCGCCTGCGGCTCGAGAAAGCCGGCCAGCAGGTCGAGCAGGGTGGATTTGCCCGAGCCGCTGGGGCCGGAAATGGCGGTCACCGCGCCGGGCCGGGCGTCGAGGGCGAAGAGATAGGGCCTCTCCTGTCCCGGATAGGCGAAGCGCAGGTCTTCAACGCGCAGCATGGGCGATCCTTTCGAAAAGCCGGGGCAGGCCGACAAAGGCGGCGATGGTGCCGATGAGCAGGATGGCGGCGATGGCGGCGGCGTCATTGCTGCGATAGGAGCCGAGGGCGCGGAACATCAGCAGCGGCAGGGTCTGGAAGTCCTGGGTGCCGAACAGGGCGATGACGCCGAGATCGCCCAGCGAGAAGCAGAAGGCCAGCGCCAGCATGATGCCGATGTCGCGCCCCAGCAGCGGATATTCGACCAGCGCGAATTGCCGCCAGCCCGAGAGCCCCAGCGCGCGGATCAGCTTGCCGCGGCTGCGGGCGATGGCGTCGAGCGGCGGGCCCAGCGTCGCCACGGCGAAGGGCAGGGCGAGCAGGCTATTGCCGATGATGACGACGACGGGCGCGGCGGCGGTCGTGGACAGGCCCAGTTGCCGCACCAGAAGGAAAAAGCCCAGCGAGAGCACCACCGCCGGCACGGCGAGATAGGCGAAGGCCGGCGCGCCCAGCAGCGCCCGCAGGCCCGGTCTTGGCGTGGCGCTGCGCCCCAGGCTCAGCGCCAGGGCCAGCGCCAGCGTCAGCAGCGCCGAGAGCGTGCCGATGACCAGGCTGCTCGCCGCCGCCCGCCAGAAGGCAGGCTGGGCCAGCAGCGCGCCGATGCCGGGGCGCAGCCCATCGGCCAGCACTGCCAGCAGCGGCAGGGCGAAGCCGATCAGCGCCAGGATCAGCACGAGCCATTGCAGCAGCCGCGCCGGGCCGTGGTCGCGCCAGCGCGGCGCGGCGGAGGCGCCGAAGCCGCTGGGCATCGGGGCGAGGCCCGAGGCGAACAGGATCACCACCGAGCAGACCGCGATCTGGGTGGCGGCCAGCCTGACGGCGCCGGCAAGGTCGAAATCCTGCCGCACGGCGGCATAGATGGCCACTTCCAGCGTCTGGTTGGCCGGGCCGCCGCCCAGCAGCAGCACGATGGGAAAGCTGGTGAAGGCGAGCAGGAAGATGATGGCGGCCAGCCCCGGTAGCGTGCCGCGCAGCGCCGGCCAGTCGATCAGCATGAAGCGCTGCCAGGGCGAGAGGCCCAGCGATTGCCCGGTCTTGAGCCGGCTCAGCGGAATGGCGTCGAGCCGGGCCAGCATGATGCGGGCGGCGAAGGCCCCGTCCAGCACCACATGGGCCAGCAGAATACCGGTGAGCCCGAAGGCGGGGTTGCCGATGCCGGCGCCGAACAGCGTTTCGCTCAGCCGGTTGATCCAGCCATTGCGCCCCCACACCGAGAGCAGGCCGAAAGCCACGACCATGCCCGGGGTGACGATGGCGGCGGCAAAGAGCCCGACCACGAGCTCGCGCCCCCGGAAGCGCAGCCGGTTGAGCGCCCAGGCCAGCGCCGTGCCCACCGCCAGCGACAGGATGGTGGTCAGTCCGGCCTGGATGGCGGTCATGCGCAGAAGATGGGGAATATCCACCCGCGAATGCCCGCCCCCCGCATCGCTGGCCGCGGCGAGGATAGCCCAGAGCACCATCACGATCAGCAGCGCAATGGCGGCGGCCAGCGCCGTCGCCACGCCGATGCGCAGCTTGCGGGGAGGAAGGATGGTCATGGCGATTTTTTCCTGCATGCTTTCAGCAAACCACCTTGTCATTCCGGCGCAGGCCGGAATCCATATCCGCATGCTTCCACGGGCATGGAGCCGGGAAGTAGCCTTCAGCATGGATTCCGGCCTGCGCCGGAATGACGCTGTGGTTGGGACGAACGCCTACCGGATCGCCGCCAACATCTCGTCGATCCAGGCCTGGCCGTTGGCTGCGATCTCCGCGTCGGAGAAGCCCAGCGTCTTTTCCGGCTGCGGCAGGCTGGCGAAGGCCGGGTCGAGCGCGCCGCCCAGATCGATCACCGGGAACATCCAGTTGCTGTGGGCGACGATGGTCTGGGCTTCGGGCGACACCAGATAGGCGAGGAATTGCCGGGCCAGCGCCATCTGGTCGGTGGATTTCAATATCCCCGCCACCTCGATCTGCGGATAATGCCCCTCGCTGAACAGCGCCGCCTTGAGCGTGTCGTCCTTGTCCTCGATCAGGTGATAGGTGGGCGAGCTGGTATAGCTCAGCGCCATGTCGGCCTCGCCCTTGAGGAAGAGGTCGTAGCTCTCGCTCCAGTCGCGGGTGACGGTGAGGATATGGGGCTTGAGGCCGGCCCAGATTTCGGCGGCGCGCTCGCCATAGGCGGCCTTGATCCAGAGCACCAGCCCGAAGCCGGGCGTGGAGGAGCGCGGGTCCTGGATGACGATCTTGAAGTCGTCGGGCAGGGCGATCAGTTCCTCGAACGAGGCCGGGGGCGTCGGCACCGTGTCGGTGTCGTACATGAAGGCGAAGTGCGAATAGTCGAACGGCACGAATTGCGCGTCGCTCCAGCCGCCGGGCAGGTTGAGCGCGTCCAGTGCCACGTCGTGATCGGCGAAGAGCCCGGTGGCGCGGGCCTCGCCGGCAATGGCGGTGTCGAGCCCGAGAATGATGTCGGCCGGCGTCGAATCGCCTTCGAGCTGGGCGCGGCGCAGCGTGCCAATGGATGAGTCGATGCCCACCCAGTCAACCACGCAGCCGCCGCAAATGGCCTCGAACCCGGCCTTGAGCCGGGGCGCGGGGGCCCAGTCGGGGGTAAAGCTGTCATAGGTGTAGATGGTGAGCGTGGGCGCCTCCTCGGCCAATATGGGCGAGGCGAGCGATCCGGCAAGGACCGCCAGCGCGACGGAAACGAATTTGACCATGGGTCAATCCCTTCATCGGTGTGCGGTCATGTGTGTGAAGGGTTTTGTCAATGGTGGGGCATCGAGATGCCCTTGCCATCTCGAACTTCCTCCGCCAGCATGACCTGGTTCAGGTTCAATGGGTAACTCTCAGCTCCGGTTGCCCGGAACACCCCAGCGAGACGCCCGAGTTCTAGTGTGAGTTCCAGCTTCGTGCAAGACCCTGCCGACCCCGCGCCGCAGGCGCCCGCTTTCGTGTTCGATGGGCCCCTGGCCATTGTGGGGGGCGGCGATGTCGATCCCGGCCTGCTCGCCGCGCTGTGGGCGCGGGGCGTGGCGCTGGTCGGCGCCGATGGCGGGGCCGACAGCATCGGGGCGGCGGGGCTGGTGCCGGCCGCCATCGTCGGCGACCTCGATTCGCTCTCCGACCGCGCCGGCTGGGAGAAGCGCACGCAGGTTCTGCACATCCCCGAGCAGATCACCACCGATTTCCAGAAGGCGCTCTATTCCACCAGCGCCCCGGTGACGCTGGCCCTGGGCATGACCGGCAGGCGGCTCGACCATACCCTGGCGGCGCTCAGCGCCGTGCTGCAATATGCCCCCGCCCGGCGGCTGCTGCTGGTGGACGCGGTGGATGTGGCTCTGGCCGCCACGGGCTCGGTGCGGTTCGAGGCGGCGCCCGGCGAGCGCGTTTCCATCCATCCGCTGCTGCCCATCGTCTTCACCCGCTCGCGCGGGCTCTATTATCCGATGGATGGGCTGACCCTGGCCCCCGGCGCCCTGATCGGCACCTCCAACCAGGCCCTGGGCGGGCCGGTCGACATCGAACCCGAAGATGACACGCCCTGGCTGCTCATCCTGGGCAAGGATCGGCTCTGGGATTTGATGGGGCTGGAGGCGTAAACCTGCCCTAAACCCTGTCGCCCCGGCCTCGAGCCGGGGCCCATCCTGACAGAATGCCGCGCCCACCATCTCAGGATGGATCCCGGCTCAAGGCCGGGATGACATCGGGGGTGGGGTAGAGTGGTGCAAATAAAAAGGCGGGTCCGAAAACCCGCCTTTTGAGCCTCAGTTGGCCGCGGCGGCTTCCTTGACGGCGTCCTGCACCTTTTCGAAGGCGCGGACCTCGATCTGGCGGATGCGCTCGCGGCTCACGTCATATTGCTGGGCCAGCTCTTCCAGCGTCGAGGGATTTTCCTGGAGGCGCCGGGCCTGGAAGATGGCGCGCTCGCGCTCGTTGAGCACGCTCATGGCATTGGTGAGCAGGCCCATGCGCTCATCATATTCCTGGCTGTCGCCCAGGCTGGTTTCCTGGTCGGGCGTGTCGTCCACCAGCCAGTCCTGCCATTCGGAGGACCCCTCGTCGGCCCGCATGGGCGAATTGAGCGAGGCGTCCCCGGACAGGCGCGCATTCATCGACACCACGTCGTCCTCGGTGACGTTGAGGGTGGTGGCGATCTGCTTGATCTGGTCGGGGTGGAGCGAGCCGTCGTCCAGCGCTGCGATCTGGCCCTTCACCTTCCTGAGGTTGAAGAACAGGCGCTTCTGCGCCGCGGTGGTGCCGATCTTGACCAGGCTCCAGCTGCGCAGCACATATTCCTGGATGGCGGCGCGGATCCACCACATGGCATAGGTGGCCAGCCGAAAGCCCTTTTCCGGCTCGAAGCGCTTGACGGCGTGCATCAGGCCGACATTGCCCTCCGAGATCACCTCGGAAATGGGCAGGCCATAGCCGCGATAGCCCATGGCGATCTTGGCCACGAGCCGCAAATGGCTGGTGATGAGCTTCTGGGCGGCGCCGGGGTCCTGATGCTCCTTGTAGCGCTTGGCCAGCATGTATTCCTCATCCGGTTCCAGCATGGGGAACTTGCGGATTTCCTGAAGATAGCGGCTCAAGCCCCCTTCGGATGAGAGGACGGGAAGATTGGTCTGGGCCATGGCGCACCCCTTTCTCGGTTCCCCCGCTCCCGGCGGGCGGAAATGTGTCTGGCGCGATGTCCGATCCCGGCCCATCGGCAAACTACGATGGATATATAAGCGGCATTTTGGCGAATGTAAGGGCGATACGCCCGACAAATGCGAAATAGCCGCAAAAGGTTCCGGCGTGCCTCTGGGTGAAGAGGAACGATCCTGCCCCCGATGGTTCAGTCGTCACCCTCCCCCTTGTGGGGAGGGATCAAGGGAGGGGGTGTTTAGCCCTTATATAGGGGCTCCCTCACCCCCTCCCAACCTCCCCCATCGAGGGGGAGGTGTCCGGCTGGTGGTGTGGGAAAGCTCGCCCCTAGCGCGCAAACGCCTTGTCATATCCTTCCAGGGCATCCTCCAGTGCCTGCAGATCGTCGGGCAGGGGGGCCTCGAAGAGCATTTCTTCCCCGGTGGTGGGGTGTTCGAAGCCCAGCTCGGCCGCGTGCAGGGCCTGCCGGCCCAGCGCCAGGACCGGCCCGGCCACGTCTTCGGGCAGGCGCCGGATCTTGGTGGCGTAGCCCGAGGCGTAAACGGCGTCGGCGACCAGCGGATGGCCGATATGGGCCATGTGCACGCGGATCTGGTGGGTGCGCCCGGTTTCCAGGTGACATTGCACGCGGGTGATGTCCCAGCCCTCGCCGCCGAAGCGCTTCTCGACGAAATAATGGGTGATGGCCTCGCGCCCGTCGCGGCGCACGGCCTGCTTGAGGCGGTTGTTCTGGTCGCGCCCCAGGGGGGCCTCGATGGTGCCCTTGCCGGTCTCGGTCGAGCCCCAGACGAAAGCGATATAGGCGCGGTGCAGGGGGCCGGTGCGGCCATGGTCGGCGAATTGCTCGGCCAGGTGCCGGTGGGCCTGCTCGGTCTTGGCCGCCACCATGACCCCCGAGGTGTCGCGGTCGAGGCGGTGCACGATGCCCGGGCGCTTCACCCCGCCAATGCCCAACAGGCTTTCCCCGCAATGGAAGATCAGGGCATTGACCAGCGTGCCGCTGGGCGAGCCCGGGGCGGGATGCACCACCATGCCGACGGGCTTGTTGACGACGATGAGCTGGTCGTCCTCGTAGAGGATGTCGAGGGGGATGTCCTCGGGCTGGGGATCGGGGTCTTCGGGGGGCGGAGCGACAAGAGTGATTGTCTCGCCGGCGCGAAGCCGGTATTTGGGCTCGCTGACGGGGCTTCCGTCGATGCTGACGGCGCCGGCAAGGATCAGCTCCTTGATGCGGTTGCGGCTCAGCAGGCCGTGGGCCCTGGCCAGGGCGGCGTCGAGCCGCCCGCCGGCCATGTCGGCATCGACGAGCACTTCCACCTCGTCGCCCTCGAACTCTTGCGCGGTATTTGCACCCATGACCGATCCTTCAGAGACTGGACAGAAGCCCGACGCGCCGCTTACCCCCGAAGCATTGGCCATGCTGGGGAAGGCGCGCCGTTCATTCGGAATTTCGATCGGCATTCTGTTGCTGGGCTTTATGGCGATTGGCTTCGCGCTTGTCTATCGCGTGATGCGCGATACGCCTCCGCCGGTTATCGCCGAAAGCGTGCAACTGCCTGCCGGAACCAGCATCCTCTCGGCGCTGGTGGCCGATGGCACCATCCAGGTCACCCACCGGAGCGACGGCATCACCATGCTGTCGCTGTTCGATCGGGCCAGCGGCGAGTTGACCGGCAGCATCGTGCTCGAGGGTCAGCGCCCCTGAATTTCGCGCAGCGCCGCCATGCGCTCGGAGACCGAGCCGCGATTGGCGCCGTCCTGCGGGGCGGGGGGCATGAGGTCCAGGTCCTCGTCGTCGGCGGCAAAGCGCTGCACCCGCTCGAAGAGGCTCTCGCCGAGGTCGGGCGCGGCCGGCGTTTCCCGGTCGGCGGCATAGACGATGCGGCTGACGCTGCCGGCGATGTTGCGCAGCCGCTCGCGCAGCGCCGTATCGTCGGCGGGCTGGCCTCCCTCGAGAATGGCGCTTTCCACCTCCGCCACCTGGCGGCGCAGCCTCTCCATCTCGTCTTCGAGGGAAAGCTCGTCCGCCAGAAGGCGCGTCTGCGCCCCCGATTGCGGCTCGGCCAGAAGGTCGTTGAGCCGGCTCTTGGCGTCGGCGAGGCGTGCCTCGGCATCGGCCAGCGCCGCCGGCGCGCGCTGCGCCGCCGGGGCGGGCGCGGCGCTTGAGGCGTCCTTGCGCATCTGCGCCAGCTCTTGCATGCGGGTTTCCAGCTCGCGCTCGCGCATGCGCAGCCGCTGGGCCAGGTCGGTGGTTTCGCGCTCCAGCTCTTGCAGGCGCCCCCGCAGCTCGGCCTCGCGGGCATTCATCTCGGCGAGGCTGGCGGCATATTGCTCGCGCTCGGCCCGCAGCGCGCCCAGTTCGGCCCGCTGCTCGCTGGTGTCGCCCACCTCGGTGGCCAGGCGCCGCCGCAGCCCCTCTATGGTCGTTTCCAGCCTGCGGGTGGCCAGGGCGAATTCGGCGCGGAGCTGGTCCTTGTCGGCGCGGAATTCGGCCATGGTGATGGGGGTGGCCGCCTCGATGCGGCGCTTGGTCAGGCGCACGGCGCGCTTCCACACCGCCGAGAGCAGGATCAGCCCGACCAGGCTGGCCACCAAAAGGCCCAGCGCAAAATACATGATGTTCTCGATGAGCATCGGTCGAGCTACTCCGGCACGTCCGCCGATCCTAGCGGTTTTGCCCCGCCGCGTCACGGGCGGCGTTCCGTTTCGGGTTCACAAGGTAAAGAGGGGCCGATAGGTTCCCCACCCCCGATGTCATCCCGGCCTCGCGCCGGGATCCATCCCGAGAAGGACGGATCGGCACATTGTCAGGATGGGCCCCGGATCAGGTCCGGGGCGACAGGTGCATGGGAGGCTCAGAACGGGTTCCAGGTGGGCTCGCTGGTGAATTTGAGATACCCCACATTGATGCCCAGCCGCGCGCCGACGCCCGAGCGGATGGGCACCATCACCACCCGGTCGCGCTTGTTGACGGTCATGCCGAACCCGCCGATCACATAGGCCGAGCCTTCGACGCCGGAGAAGCGCCCCAGCACGTCCTGGATCTGGTTGAGGTTATAGACCAGCATCATCACCTTCGAGCCGTCCCCGCCGATATCGAAGCCGATGGAGGGGCCCTGCCAATAGACGTTGAACTGGCCGGCATTGCGGGTGTTGAGCACGCCTTCGCCATAGCGGACGCCGGCAAACAGCGCCCCTCCGGCATCCTCGCCCAGGATATAGCCATTGGGCAGGCCGAACTGGCTCACCGCCCGCTCCACCACCGAGGCGAGCCCCTGGCTGGCCGAGCCGAAGAACTGCTTGCCGCTCTCCACGAGGTCTTCGCCCGAATAGGTGTCGCTGAGCGAGCCCTGCGCCAGCGCGGCCGGAACGGGGGCCAGAAGAGCGGCCAGAATGGCGGCGAAAAGGGCGAGGCGCTTGAGCATCTTGGTCTCCCGGGGTGGCGGCCGATCTGGGGGTTACGGTGTCGTTAAGGCTTGAACCGTAGTTTTGAGGTCGGAATTAGGCTGCCGGCATGCCGATCATTGGGTCCGATGATGAAGCAAACCTCTAAACAAATCTTAACCATGCTCGCCTTTGTTCTGCCGCTATTGGGCATGGTTTTCGCCGCAATTCCGGCGGTGCGGGCCCAGTCGGTGGTCACCCTCGTCGTCACCGATCCGCTGACCGGCATCGCCATCTATGGCTGGGACCCGGTGAGCTATTTCACCGAGCCCGAACCCTTGCAGGGCCGGGGCGATTTCGAATTCATCTGGCAGAACGTGCCCTGGCATTTCGCCTCCGCCGCCAACCGCGACATCTTTGCCCGCGCGCCGGAAATCTATGCGCCCCAGTTCGGCGGCCACGGGGCCATGGGCGTGGCGCGCGGCTATGTTTCGGACAGCGATCCGCGGCTCTATACCGTCTTCAAGCAGCGCCTTTATCTCTTCTATTCGGCCGGCTTGCGCGAGGCGTTCCTGCTCGCTCCCGACGCCGCCGCGCTGGAGGCGGAGGCCAACTGGCCGGCGCTTTCGGCCACGCTCTCGGTCAAATAGCGGCTTCGGGCGGGCGCAAAAGCATCGCCATTATTAACCAAGGCGTTCTAGAATCGGGCCAAACTGATTCTTGCGGAGACATGCCGGCATGGCCGATATCATTGAGCTCAAGGCGACCGATCTGGCGGCCATGCTGTGCAGCCGGGTCTGCCACGACCTTATCAATCCCATCGGCGCCATCGGCAACGGGCTGGAAGTGCTGGGCGATCCCAATCAGACCGAAATGGCCGAGGGCGCGCGCGACCTCATCGCCAGCGCCGCCAAGCAGAGCCGCGCCAAGCTCGAATTCGCGCGCCTGGCCTATGGCGCTTCCTCCACCTCGGGCACCGATATCGACACGCGCGAATGCGAGCGCGTCGCCCGCATCCTGTTCGAAATCGAAAAGGCCGATCTCGACTGGCAGGTGCCGCTGATCCTCCTGCCCAAGCACAAGGCCAAGCTGTTCATGAACATGCTGCTGATCGCGGCCATGTCGGTTCCGCGCGGCGGCGAGGTCACCGCCCGGATCACCGGCGAGGCGGGGCAGGAGAAGTTCGAGTTCACCTCGAAAAGCGATCCCGAAAAGCGCCAGAAGACCCTGGTGCCCTCCGGCGCCGCCGGCCTGCTCTCCGGCACCCCCGAAGAGGGGTTCGTCGATGCGCGCGGCATCCAGCCCTTCTATACCGGGCTTTTGGCGCGCATGACCGATATGGAAATCGCCATCGGGCTGGAGAATGACCAGTTCTTTCTCACCGCAACGCCGGAAACGCTAACCGAAGCGGCCTGAAACGCTAGCAGTCCGCTAACCAATTCATAGGATGTGCGGCTCATAATTGGGGCCGGTTCACAGCGTTATCCCCGGATGGCCGCGCATGAAATCCTGCCTGATCGTCGATGACTCCAGTGTGGTGCGCAAGGTCGCGCGCCGCATTCTCGAGGACATGGACTACATCGTCGAAGAGGCCGAGGACGGGCAGGACGCCTTCGAGAAATGCCGGCAGGAAATGCCCGACGCCATCCTGCTCGACTGGAACATGCCGATCATGAGCGGGCTGGAATTCCTCAAGCTCCTGCGCGCCTATATCGGCGGGGAGAAGCCCCATGTGGTCTATTGCACGGTCGAGAACGACATCGGCGCCATCGCCATGGCGCTCAAGGCCGGCGCCAGCGACTACATGATGAAGCCCTTCGATCGGGCGATCCTGGAAGCCAAGTTCGAGCAGCGCCCCGAAGCGGCGTGACCCCCTGAAACACCCCGCCCCGGCGGGGTTTTCCTTGCGCCCAAAAGCAATGCAGCGCCCCGAAGGAGCGCTGCATAATGCATTGAAACTGCTTTTGAAAACGCCGCCGTCAGGCGACGTTCTCGTTGTAGGTCTCGTTCTCGTCGGGCTCGCGCAGCACATAGCCGCGACCCCAGACGGTCTCGATGTAGTTCTTGCCGCCGGTGGCCACGGACAGCTTCTTGCGCAGCTTGCAGATGAACACGTCGATGATCTTGAGCTCGGGTTCGTCCATGCCGCCATAGAGGTGGTTGAGGAACATTTCCTTGGTGAGCGTGGTGCCCTTGCGCAGCGAGAGCAGCTCGAGCATCTGGTATTCCTTGCCGGTGAGGTGCACCCGCTGGGTCTGCACTTCCACGGTCTTGGTGTCGAGATTGACGGTGAGGTCGCCCGTCTGGATGACCGACTGGGCATGGCCCTTGGACCGCCGGACGATGGCGTGGATGCGGGCCACGAGTTCGTCCTTGTGGAAGGGCTTGGTCATGTAGTCGTCGGCGCCGAAGCCGAGGCCGCGCACCTTATCCTCGATGCCGGCCAGGCCGGATAGAATAAGGATCGGTGTCTGAACCTTTGCCACGCGCAGGGTGCGCAGCACTTCATAGCCGCTCATGTCGGGCAGGTTCAGGTCGAGCAGAATGATGTCGTAGTCGTAGAGTTTGCCGAGGTCGACGCCTTCTTCACCCAGGTCGGTGGTATAGACGTTGAAGCTCTCGGACTTGAGCATCAGTTCGATGCTCTGCGCGGTCGCGCTATCATCCTCAATAAGGAGTACCCGCATTATATTCCCCTTGTCATTCGTTCCTGCTGGAACCTGCGGGATCAGGCGACCGATATGCCCGCCCCCGCTCCAACCCTACTGGATATGACTGAACCCTAAGCCCAAATAGTTAACAAAGTTTAATTCGGTTCGGCAATACGCAAATGTCGTTAGGATCACTTTAGTCTAAGTCATTGAAATTTAAAGGTTAATCTTCTCAATTTTTCTTAATAAAATGGTTTAACTGGCACGCCTAAGCGATTCTTTAGACTCAACCAATTGGGGCTTTTCGGGGGTTTGGAGGGCGTGCGGCACGAGCCTGCGGACGGACCGCTCCAGCCCCTCGAATAGCGCCTTTTGCTTAATGATCGGTTACTGTGTGATTCGGAACTGCCGACGATTCGCGCGGTGGCGGAAACCATAATCATGGCCGCGCGCACCTTCGGGGAAGGCAATGAAAGCACTGATCTCGGCCATTGAGGCGATCGACGACATCGAGGTGTTCGGGCGGGTCAAATCCGTCCAGGGCCTGCTCATCGAGATCGTCGGCCCGGTGCGCGAATTGCGCGTCGGCGGGCGGGTGCAGATCGAGACCGTCAATGGCGAGCGCCTCGCCGCCGAGATCATCGGGTTCAAGGACGGCCACGCCCTCTGCCTGCCCTTCGGCCAGCTTTCGGGCGTTCGGCTGGGCTGCAAGGCGGTATTCCAGCGCCATGATGGGGCGGTCATGCCGTCCGATGGCTGGCTGGGCCGGGTCATCAACGCCGATGGCGACCCCATTGACGGCAAGGGGCCGCTGCCGCGCGGCGCGCTCTCCTATCCCCTGCGGCAGAACCCGCTGCTCGCCCATGACCGGGTGCGGGTGGGCGAGCCGCTCGATCTGGGCGTGCGGTGCCTCAACACCTTCACCACGCTCTGCGAAGGCCAGCGCATGGGCATTTTCGCCGGCTCGGGCGTGGGCAAGTCGGTGCTGATGTCGATGCTGGCGCGCAACACCAATGTCGATGTCTCGGTGATCGGCCTCATCGGCGAGCGCGGCCGCGAGGTGCATGAATTCATCCAGGAATATCTGGGCGAGGAAGGGCTGGCGCGCGCCGTGGTGGTGGTGGCCACCAGCGACGAGGCGGCGCTGATGCGCCGGCAGGCGGCCTATATGAGCCTGGCGCTGTCGGAATATTTCCGCGACCAGGGCAAGAGGGTGCTGTGCATGATGGACAGCCTCACCCGCTTTGCCATGGCGCAGCGCGAGATCGGGCTGGCCATCGGCGAGCCGCCCACGGCCAAGGGCTATCCGCCCACCGTGTTCACCGAATTGCCGCGGCTTCTCGAACGGGCCGGGCCGGGGACGCCCACGACGGGTTCCGTTACCGGACTTTTTACCGTTTTGGTGGAAGGTGACGATCACAATGAGCCCATTGCGGACGCCGTTCGCGGCATTCTCGACGGGCACATCGTGATGGAGCGCGGCATTGCCGAGAGGGGCCGTTACCCCGCCGTCAATGTGCTCCGGTCCATCTCGCGCACTATGCCAGGGTGTGTGCCGGCCGATGTGCGGCCGGTCCTGGCCAGGGCGCGGGAGCTCATGTCCATCTATTCGGACATGGAGGAACTGATCCGGCTGGGGGCTTACCGGAAAGGGTCAGATCCGAAGGTGGACCGCGCTATCGCCATCTACCCGGCACTTGAGGCTTTTTTAAGCCAGAGCCGGGAGGAGACGACGGCAATTGCCGATGGCTATGACCAGCTCAGGGCCATCGTCGATGCGGCGGGCGCGGCAGGCTGATGGAATGGGGTGACGGCCCCGAAACTGACTTGGTGTGTAAGGAGTACTGGTCTTGAAATCGCGCAACGAGAGCCTCATCCGGCTCAAGAAGTTCCAGGTGGACGAGAAGCGCCGTCAGGTCGCGCAGATCGAGATGATGATCGCCGATTTCGAGCGCATGGCGGCCGAGCTCGACCAGCAGATCGAAATCGAGCACACCAAGACCGGCATTTCCGACGTCGCCCATTTTGCCTATTCGACCTTTGCCAAGGCGGCGCTGGGCCGGCGCGACAACCTCCTGGCCTCCGCCAACGACATGCGCGGCAAGCTCGAAAGCGCCCAGGATGCGCTGGCCGAAGCCATCGAGGATTTGAAGAAGGTCGAACTGCTCGACCAGCGCGAGCACCAGCGGGAAGCCGCCGAGCAGCTCAAGCTCGAACAGGCCGAATATGACGAGATCGGCCGGCTGCGCTTCCGGGGGCAATAACGCCCGAAGGGCATATCGGGGATCATAGACGCATGGGCGGGGTGGTCTCGGTATCGCGCGATCCGGGGCACCACTTCTCCAAACCCGTGGTCGCTGAAATCCGCCTCCTCGCCGGCCTGGGCGTGGAGGGCGACGCCCATGCCGGCGTCACTGTCCAGCATCGTTCGCGCGTCCGGGCCGATCCCACCCAGCCCAATCTGCGCCAGGTGCATCTGCTGCACCGGGAACTGTTCGACGAATTGCAGGGCAAGGGCTTTGCCCTGGCGCCCGGTGATCTGGGCGAGAACATCGTGGTGGACGGCATAGACCTCCTCGCCCTTCCCACCGATACCCTGCTTCATCTGGGCGCCGACGCCGTGGTGCGGATCACCGGGCTGCGCAATCCCTGTATGCAGATCGAAAATTTCCGGCCGGGCCTGCTGGATGCCGTGCTCGACAGGGATGCCGAGGGCGGGCTCATCCGCAAGGCCGGCGTCATGTCTGTGGTTGTGGCGGGTGGCGTGGTGCGGGCCGGCGATCCGGTCCGCGCCGAGATGCCGCCTGTGCCGCATCGGGCGCTGGAGCGGGTCTAGGGCGTCACCACCATGCGTTGCCGATCGCGCTCGCCGGCATAGGTGCCGGGATCGTAGGGCGGCTGGGCTTCCAGATCCTCGCGCGTGGTGTTGAGGACGAGATAGCGGTTGCCGAAGACATCGGTGGAAAATACCGGATCGTCATAGCCCACGGCCACCGGCTTGGCGCCGAGGCCGAGAAAGCCCCCGACATCGATGATGACCGCGTCGACGCCGCCATCGGGGAAGGTGAGGACGTCGCCTATGGTGCCGATCAACTGGTCATTGAGCCCATAAACCCCCATGCCACGCAGTTCCTCTGGGGGCACGGTGCCGAGGCTGGCGGGGGCGGAGAATTCGACGGACTGGTCCGAGCCTGCCTCGGCTGGGGGAGCTTCGACGACATCGCCCGACCAGGCGAAGGCGGGAGCGGCGCGCAGCGTGTCGGGGGTGGCGGCGAGCACCCAGCGGCGGGAGCCGTCCGGCGTGGCGGTCCATTCGAGCTGGCCGAAATCCACCGCCACGCGCTTGTTCTCGACGCCGGGGAAGTCATGGATGTCGATCACCACGGCGGCGACGCCCAGGCCCGGCGTCACCACCATGTCGGCGATGGTGCCGATGGCCGAGCCATTGGCATCGGGGGTGGAAAAGACGTTTGCGCCCAGGAGCCGGGTGACCAGCATGTCGGTGCTGCTGCCGGCATAGCCCTGGGAGAGGACGGTGGGCGGCTTGAGGCCGCTCTGCTCGAGTTCGGTCACGCCCGGCGCCTGCGCCCAGGCCTGCGCCGCCAGCATCAGGGGCAGAAGGATAAGGACGAAACGGGCGGGCATGGCAACCTCCTCAAGGGCAGAAAGGCCGGCCCATGGGCCGGCCCCGGTTTCATGCGCCGGCGCTTAGCTCGCCGGGACAGCGGGCGCCATGGTGTCGGCGGGAGCCGCCGGAGCCATGGGGTCGACCGGCGCGGTCTGGTCGACGGGCTCATCCTCGGCCCAGACGAAATCGGGCGCGTTGGTCAGCGCGTCGGCAGTGGTGGGCAGCACCCAGCGCTCGGTATTGTCGGCGGCAAGGGTGAAGTCGAGCGAGTGGAAGTCCACGGCCACGGCCTTCTCGCCAATGCCGAGGAACCCGCCGACACCGATCACCACGGCGGTGATCTGCCCATCGGCGCTGAAGACGATATCGGTGATGTTGCCGATATGCTCGGCGTCATCGGCGGCGCTGGAATAGACCGGCGAACCGATCAGGTGCGAGCCGAGATTGTCGGTGTCCACCGCCACGTAACCGCGGGAAATGTCCCAAGGCTCGCGCACTTCGGTGGTCTGGGCGGCGCCGGTGTCGACCGGGGCCGGGGTGGCCTCGGTGGTCACGGGCGCGGCCGGCTGCGAAGAGGCGTCGGGGGCAACGGGGGCGGCCTGATCGGCCGGGGCGGCCGGCGCCGGCGGCGTCGTGGTATCCTGGGCCATGGCCCCGGTGGTCAGCATGGCGGCAATGGCCGTGGTGGCCAGAAGGGTGCGGATCATAGTAAGCTCCGTTGGTTCATCATTGCGGTGAACGGGCCGTGCGGTGCAAAACTTGCCGGTAGCGCACCGTGCGGCCCATTATGCTGAAGCTAACGCAGCCGAAGCCGTGGCGTTCCGAACGCGGGCCGGGCAGATGGTCGCAGCGGGGCGGGCGCTAGTCGATCAGGACGGCGGTGTCGCGGTCATAATTGCGCATGGCGCGGTGGGGCATGCCGCCATCGAAAAATTCCGGCCCGAAGGCGGAGAAGCCCAGCTTCTCATAGAGTCCGAGCTTGTCCGATTGCGCGGTGAGATAGAATTTCTCGCGGCCCCCGGCGCGGGCATGGGCCATGGCGGCATCCATCATCAGCCGGGCGATGCCGCGGCCGCGAAAGGCCTGGCGCACGGCGACGCGGCCGATCTTGACGTGTTCGGGCAGCTCGATCAGCCGCAGCGTTCCCACCACCTCGCCCTCGGCCAGGGCGACGAAATGGGTGGCGGTGAGGTCATGGGCGTCATGCTCCTCCTCTTCGGGCACCTTCTGCTCCCAGACGAAAACTTCGCGGCGCAGCGCGAAGGCGGCGTTGCAGAGGGCGGAGAAGGGCGGAACGGGAAGAACGGTTATCATGGGTGCAAGACTAGCAGGAAAATCAATCCTTGCGGATGCTGTAATGGCGCGTCATGCCGGCAGTGACCCGCGCCCAGTCCGAGGCGCCGGCCCGCTGCTGATGGGCGGCGAAGGCGTCTTCGCCGGCAAAGATTTCCGAGACCAGGAAATGCGTCGGCTCGTCGGGGCTCTGGGTCACCTCGAAGGCGAGGCAACCCGGCTCCTGCCGGGTCAGCGCGATATGCAGGGGCAGGGCGGCGCGCACGGCCTCGATGCGCTCGGCGGGCACGGCGAGATAGCCGTCGAGATAAACCTTGCCCATGGTCAGACGCTGCCCACGGTCTTGAGGCGGACGCGGGGATGGACCTCGTTCTGGCTCATCACCACGGTCTGGGGCCGGAAGCGCTCGATGATGGAGCGGACATGGGGCCGGATGGAAGGAGAGGTGATGAGCACGGGCAACTCGCCCTGCTGGGCGGCGCGCTCATAGGCCTGCTGCACGGCGGTGATGAATTGCTGGAGCCGGCTGGGCGCCATGGCCAGATGGCGGTTTTCGCCGTCGCCCACCATGGCTTCGGCGAAGTCGCGCTCCCATTGTGGGGAGAGCGTGAGAAGCGGCAAATTGCCGTCGGGCCCCAGATTGGCGGCGCAGATCTGGCGGGCAAGGCGGCTGCGCACATGCTCGGCGATCATCTGCACCGAGCGGCCGGGGCCGGCGATCTCGGCAATGCCCTCCAGGATGGTGGAGAGGTCGCGGATGGAGATGCGCTCGTTGAGCAGGGTCTGGAGCACGCGCTGCACGCCCGACACGGTGATGAGGCCGGGCACGATGTCCTCCACCAGCTTCTGCTGCTCCTTGGGCAGGCCCGAGAGCAGGGACTGCACATTGGCATAGCTCAGGAGGTCGGCGACATTGGCCTTGAGCACTTCGGTGAGATGGGTGGAAATGACCGTGGAGGGATCAATGATGGAGAGGCCGCGCAATTCGGCCTCGTCGCGCAGGGCTGGCTCGATCCAGGTGGCGGGCAGGCCGAAAGTGGGCTCGGTGGTATGGGTGCCCGGCAGGTCGATCTGGTTGCCATAGGGGTCCATGACCATGAGCTGGTTGGCGTAGATCTCGCCGGCGCCGGCCTCGACCTCCTTGATGCGGACCTTATAGACATTGGGCTCGAGCTGCATGTTGTCGAGGATGCGCACGGGCGGCATGACGAAGCCCAACTCGATGGCGAGCTGGCGGCGCAGCGCCTTGATCTGCTCTGTCAGCCGGTCGGAGCCGCTCTCGTCTTCCTTGACGAGGCTCAGAAGGCCATAGCCCAGCTCGAGCTTGAGCTCGTCGATGCGCAGGCTGTCGCTGATCGGGGCCTCGCTGGGGGCGGCATTGGCGGCGGGGCCGGCCATGGCGGCGGCGGCTTCCTGAACCTTTTCCTCCATCTTGCGCTCGGCCTTCTTGCCGGTGGCGCGGAAGGCGGCATAGCCGACGCCGCCGGCCAGCGCCATGAAGGGGATGATCGGCATGCCCGGCAAAAGCGCCAGGGCGGTCATGACGGCGGCCGACATGCCCAAAGCGCGCGGATAGCCGGTGAACTGGTCCGACAGGGCCTTGTCGGCGGCGCCGGTGACGCCCGACTTGGAGACCAGGATGCCGGCGGCGGTGGAGACGATCAGCGCCGGGATCTGGCTGGTGAGACCGTCGCCGATGGTGAGCAGCGTATAGACGCTCCCCGCCTCCTGAACGCTCAGCCCTTCCTGCATGATGCCGATCAGCATGCCGGCGGCGATGTTGACGAAGGTGATGATGAGGCCGGCAATGGCGTCGCCGCGCACGAATTTGCTGGCGCCGTCCATATTGCCGAAAAAGGCGCTCTCCCCTTCCAGTTCGGCGCGCCGCCGCTTGGCGGTGTCCTCATCGATAAGGCCGGCGGAAAGATCGGCGTCGATGGCCATCTGCTTACCGGGCATGGCGTCGAGGCTGAAGCGGGCGGCGACTTCGGCGATGCGGCCCGAACCCTTGGTGATGACGATGAAATTGACGATCACCAGGATGATGAAGATCACCGTCCCGATGATGAAATTGCCGCGGGTGACGAAATTGCCGAAAGCCTCGATGACGTGGCCGGCGGCGGCGGTGCCGGTATGGCCGTCGGAGAGGATGAGGCGGGTGGTGGCCAGGCTCAGGCCCAGCCGCAGCATGGTGGCGATCAGCAGCACCGTAGGGAAGGACGAGAATTCCAGCGGCTTCTGGATGAACAGCGCGGTCATCAGGATCATGACCGAGAAGACGATGGAAATGGCCAGCAGCAGATCGACCAGCAGCGGCGGCATGGGCACGATCAGGATGACGATCAGCCCCATGACGCCCATCGCCAGCGCGATGTCGCCCGAGCGCAGGACGTCGAAGATCGAGCTTATCGAGGGCAGCTTGAAGCCGGGTCGCGTGCTGGACGGAATATCGGTCATGAACGGCCCCTAGGCCCGGTGCGCTGCGGCCGGAACATCATGCCGCGCCCCGCTTCTCTCCGGGTTCGGGCACGTGCACGCCCTCGTCGGCATATTGGTTGAGCTTGTTGCGCAGGGTGCGGATCGAAATGCCCAGGATATTGGCCGCATGGGTGCGGTTGCCCAGGGTGTGGTCGAGCGTATCCAGGATCAGGTCGCGCTCGACATCGGCTACGGTGCGGCCCACCAGGGCCCGCGACATGGTCTCGGCGGTCTGGGCCAGTTGTGTGGAAAGGGCGTGGCTGGCCGCCACTTCGCTCAGGCCCATGCCGTCGGGCAGCACGATGGCCTCGGGGCCGATGACGGCGCCCGAAGAGAGCAGCACGGCGCGGTGCAGGGTGTTCTCAAGCTCGCGCACATTGCCCGGCCACGGGGCGTTGAGCAGGGCCGTGCGCGCCTCGGGGGAGAGCTCGCGCGGCGGCAGGCCATTGGCCTTGGCATATTTGGCGACGAAATGCTCGGACAAGGCGGTGATGTCGCCCGGCCGGTCGCGCAGGGCCGGCAGACGCAGATTGACCACGTTGAGGCGGAAGAGCAGGTCCTCGCGGAAGCTGCCCTCGCGCACGGCCTCGCCCAGATTGCGGTTGGAGGTGGCCAGGATCCGGATATCGACCGGCACTGGCTTGGTGCCGCCGACGCGGTCGATCACGCGCTCCTGGATGGCGCGCAGCAGCTTGGCCTGCAGGCGCACGTCCATCTCGCTGATTTCATCGAGCAGGAGCGTGCCGCCCGAGGCTTCCTCGAACTTGCCGATGCGGCGGGCGATGGCGCCGGTGAAGGCGCCCTTCTCGTGGCCGAACAGCTCCGATTCCAACAGCGCCTCGGGAATGGCGGCGCAATTGACCGAAATGAAGGGCTTGTTGGCGCGCCGGGAGCGGGCATGGACATATTTGGCGATGACTTCCTTGCCGGTGCCGCTCTCGCCGGTGATGAGGATGGAGGCGTCCGAGCCGGCGATCTGGTCGGCCATCTTCACCACGCGCTCCATGGCCGGATCGCGGAAGAGGAAATCGGAGCTGTCGCGGGCCACGGCGGCGATGACGGCGGCGATCAGCTCGGCATCGGGGGGGAGCGGGATATATTCCTTGGCGCCGGCGCGGATGGCGTTGACGGCGGCCGCCGCATTGGCCTCGACGCCGCAGGCGACGACGGGAATCGCGATGCGCTCGGCCTCGAGCCCGGCGATCAGTCCGGCAATGTCCATCACCACGTCGACCAGCAGCAGGTCGGCGCCGCGCCCGGCGCGCAGCGCGGCCAGGGCGATCTCGACCGAGGGGGCATGGGCCACCTTGGCCCCGCCATTCATGGCCATGGTGGTGGCTTCGCTGAGCTGGCCTTCCAGGGCTCCGATGATGAGCAGGCGCATCTTCTTCTCCCTTATTGCGGCTTGATGATTTCGGTCATGGTGACGCCGAGCTTGCTTTCCACCAGTACGATTTCGCCGCGGGCGACCAGGCGATCGTTGACGAAAATCTCGACGGCCTCGCCCACCTGCCGGTCAAGTTCGATGACGGTGCCGGTATCGAGCCGCAGGAGCTCGCTCACCGGCATCTTGGTGCGGCCCAGCACCACGGAGATGCGCACCGGAACGTCGAACACCGCTTCCAGGTCGGCAGCGCTGCGCTCGGCATAGGCTTCCGGCATTTCGGGTTTGTCGGGAGCCAGCATTTCCTCGAAGGAGATGCTTTCCTGCATAGTGATGTCGTCATCGGGTTCGGAGCTGCTCATGAACCGCTCTCCTCTTGGCTGGCCATGCCGCTGCGCGCGGCGAGATAGGCCGAAATCACGTGGTCGATGTCCCTGGACGTGGCGGCGATGTCGCGCACCAGGCCGCCGTCGACCCATTCGAGCCGGCCGTCGCCCAGGCGGATATCGGGGTCGCCCATCACCACCAGCCGCCCGGCAAAGCCCGAGGTCTGCATATGGGCGGTGGCGAGATCGCGGATGGCGTCGGCAATGTCGGGATGGCAGCGAATGACCAGGTGCGGCACGCCGTTGAGCGAGTGCATGCATTCCCCGATCAGCGCGTCGAGCTCGACGGTGGGATGGCGCGCCAGAAGATGCAGGGCCAGCTTGCGGCCGATGCTGGCGGCCAGCTCGACGGCGTCGCGCTGCATCTGGCCGGCCATGGCGTCCAGCGCCGCCGTCATCTCGCTGGTGCGGGCGGCCAGCGTGCCGGCCGCGGCGGCCAGGGTCTGGGCGGCGATGGTGGCGGCGCTGCGCTCGCCGGCGGCCACGCCTTCGGCATAGGCCTGCTCGCGCGCCTGGGCCACGAGCTGGGCGACGAGATCCTCTGGCACGCTGGGCACCGCAGGCTCGGGCGCCACGGGCCGGGGCGGCTCGTCATGGGCCAGGTCGAGATCGAAGGTGAAGCGGGCCGGACTTGCCATGGGTTACGCCACCATCTGCTCGTCGGCCTTGGACTTGACGATGAGGATCTCGCCCTTGGCGGCGAGGTCCTTGGCGGTGGCCACCATGCGGCCCTGCGCCTCGTCCACGTCCTTGAGGCGCACCGGCCCCATGACGTCCATATCGTCCTTGAGCAGCTTGGCGGTGCGGCCCGACATGTTCTTGTAGAAGGTTTCCTTGACCATGTCGGAGGCGCCCTTGAGCGCCATGGCCAGGTCCTTCTTGTCCATCTTGGTCAAAAGGGTCTGGATGGCCGAGGATTCGAGTTTGGCCAGGTCCTCGAAGGTGAACATCAGCGCCTTGATGCGCTCGGCATCGTCGCGGTTCTGCTCCTCGAGCGTGGTGAGGAAGCGCGCTTCGGTCTGGCGGTCGAAGCTGTTGAAGATCTCGGCCATCTGCTCGTGGCTGTCGCGGCGCTTGGAGTGGTTGAGCGTGGACATGAATTCGGTGCGCAGCGTGGTCTCGATCTTTTCGAGAATTTCCTTCTGCACCGGATCGAGCCCCAGCATGCGCTGCACCACGTCCATGGCCAGCTCCTCGGGCAGGACGGCGAGCACGCGGCTGGCATGGTCGGTGGCGATCTTGGAGAGGACCACGGCAATGGTCTGGGGATATTCGTTCTTGAGATAGGCGGCCAGCACGTCGGCCTGCACGTTGGAGAGCTTCTCCCACATGTTGCGCCCGGCCGGCCCGCGGATTTCCTCCATGATGGAATCCACCTTTTCCTGCGGCAGGAAGGAGAGCAGTAGGCGCTCGGTGGAATCGGTATTGCCCGAAAGCGAGCCGTTGGAGGAAATGGTGGTGACGAATTCGATCATCAGATCATCCAGCATTTCCTGGGTGATCGGGCCGAGGCGGGCCATGGCGCGGCTGAGTTGCTTGACCTCAAGCTCGTCCAGCTCGTCGAAGATCGGCCGGCCATAATCGGGACCGAGGGCGAGCAGCAGCGCCGCCGCCTTCTCGTCGCCGGTGAGGACGCGCTGGTTGGTGTCGTCGCCCATCACCAGCTGCTTGTTGCCGACGGGGCCGGCCGGTTCCTGCGGTTCGGGGGTGGTGGTTGCTACTGCCATCTGCGTCACGCCGCGCTACCGAGCCAGTCGCGCACGATCAGCGCGGCCTGGCGGGGGTTTTCCTCGACCAGCGTGCCGACGGTCTTGAGCGTCTGCAGCTGGGTTTCGCCCATGGATTTGGCATTGGCCACCCAGGCGGGGGTCTTGTCACGCTGCTGCTCGGGCTCGGACATGTCGGCGACCACCGCGCCATCGGCGCCCAATACGCCGTGCTGGCCCAGTTCGGCCGCCGGGGGCAGGGCCAGAGGCTGGCTTTCGGGGGTCAGCACCTTGCGCAGCAGGGGGCGCATGACGAAGAAGACCAGCGCCAGCGCGATCAGCAGGGTCACGGCCATTTCGGCGCCGTTCATCAGGTCGTCGCGGGTGAAATCGAGCAGGCCGCCATTGCCATCGGTGCCGGGCACGGCCAGCTCGGGCCGCTCGGCGAACTGCATGTTGACCACTTCGACGCTGTCGCCGCGCGTGGCCGAATAGCCCACGGCCGAGCGCACCAGGGTCAGGATCTGGGCGATCTCGTCGGCCGAGCGCGGCGCATAGGTGGTGTTGCCGCTCGAATCGGTGGCGTAGATCCCATCGACCACCACGGCCACCGACAGGCGCTTGATGGCTCCGGCTTCGGTCACGGCGGTCTGGGTGGTCTTGGAAATCTCGTAATTGGTGATTTCCTCGCTGGTCTTGCCCTGGTCGGTGACGCCGGCCAGCCCGCCGTTCTGACTGGCGCCGGGCAGTTCGTTGGCCACGGTCACCTGGCGGCTGTCGCCCCCGCTCTGCGTCTCGGTCTCGCGCAACTGGCTCGAGCGCACCACCTGGCTGTCGGGGTCGAAGGTTTCCTGGGTGGTGGTGGAGCGGTTGAAGTCGATCTCGGCGCTGACCTCGACGCGGGCCCGGCCGGCGCCGACGACATTGGCCAGCATATCCTCGACGCGGGTGCGCAGGCGGTTCTCGAAGCTCAGCGTGCGCTCGGCGGCCTGGCCGGCAATGACGCCCTCCTCGTCATCGGCGGTGCCCGAGGCGAGCAGGTTGCCCTGATCGTCGACGATGGACACGCGCGAAGGGGTCAGACCCTCGATGGCGGAAGCGACCATGTGCTGGATGGCGCGGATTTCGCTGGTGGAAAGCTGGCCGCGCACGGACAGGGCAATGGAGGCCGAGGGGTCGGTGCGCTCGCGCCGGAACAGCTCGCGCTCGGGCAGCACCAGATGCACCCGCGCCGACTTGATGCGGGCGAGCGAGGAGATGGTGCGGGCCAGCTCCCCTTCGAGGGCGCGGACATTGTTGATGTTCTGCACGAAGCTGGTGGCGCCGAGCGTGGATTGCGAATCGAAGATCTCGTAGCCCACCTGGCCGCGCTGGGGCAGGCCGGCGCCGGCCAGCGACATGCGCACGGTGGTGATCTGGTCGCGCGGGATGAGGATGGTATCGCCTTCCCCGCGCAATTCGAACGGCACGTTCATCGTCTGCAGCTCGGTGACGATGGCCGAGGAATCCTCGAGGCTGAGGCCGGTATAGAGGGGGGCGAGGCTGGGCGTTTGCGCCCGCATGATGAGGAAGGCGAAAAAACCGAGCATGAGCACGGCGACGACGGCCATGGCAGCCAGACGCGGAAGGCCTATGCGGTCGATCAGCTGGGTAAAGTTGTCCACGCCTGCACTCGATCTAGAATCGGCCCCCCTTGCAACGCAAAGGCGCCGCACGACCGCTGGGCAAAAATTACCTAGCCGATGGTAAACATTGTATTAACTCGATGTTGCAGTTTGCGAATTGCGGCAGAAAATGCCGATCATGCTTAGGAAAGCATGAAAGGCGTGCAGACGCGAAAAAGCCCACCGGGAGACCCGGTGAGCTTTGGATAGGGAGGCATGCCGCCCGGAGATCAGCCTTCGCGGTAGTGCTGAATCCAGGTGGTTCGCAAGCCGGCAAGGCCGTGCTTGTCGATGGCAGCCTGCCAATTGAGGAACTCGTCGACGCTCAAGGTATAGCGGTCGCAGGCCTCTTCGAGGCTCAGCAGCCCGCCGCGAACGGCAGCGACGACTTCGGCTTTGCGGCGGATGACCCACCTCCGCGTATTGGCGGGGGGAAGGTCTGCAATCGTGAGCGGACTTCCGTCCGGTCCGATAACGTACTTAACGCGTGGACGCATCTGTACGGTCATTTTACTCTCTACTGAACCTGACCATATGTTCAGCAGACTAGGCCAACGGCCTTAAAAATCGACTAAGGGGAAACTTACAACAGGTTAAGAATGGTCTTGCATTTCAAGGGATTGATTCAAGGTCCCCAATGCAGCGCGCCCCGCCGGAGCGGGGCGTGATGAGGTGGCGGAAAGCGCCGGCCAGCCTCAGGCTTCCCCGTTTTCCTCGGGGTCCGATCCGGTGCCGGTATCGTCCGGCAGGGGCGTCGTCGTGCTGGGGGCGATGCGCACATCGGTAATGTCGGAAATAGCCACTTTGGTATTGCCGATGGTCAGCATGGGCACTTCGCCGGTGAAATCGACGGCGGTGACGATGCCCATGGTGGAGGTGCTGACATTGACCGCCTTGCCCTGCACATTGGTGCCCTGGATGTCGATGGTATAGACGCCATTGGGCTTGAGGGCGCCATCGCTGCCGATGCCGTCCCAGCGGAAAGTGCCGGCGCCGGCGGCGAGCGAGCCGGTTTCGGTATAAACCACCTGGCCGCTGGAATTCTTGATGGTCACGGTGGCGTTGGCCACGTTCTGCGGGGCGTTGTAGGCCCAGAACACCGCCTCGTCGTCGGTGAGCGAGCCGGTCTTGCCGCTCGCGGTCACCTGCTTGCCGATATAGGAGACGGCGTCGGTCTTGGCCGTGCTCTGGCTGGTCAGGAGCAGCGTCTCGAGGAACTGGTTGGTCTTGAGCTGCTGCTCGACGCCGGTGAACTGCACCAGCTGGGCCGTGAACTGGTTGGTGTCCATCGGGTCCAGCGGGTTCTGGTTCCTGAGCTGGGTGGTGAGGATATTGAGAAAGGTGTCGAAATTCTCCGCAATGGTGGTGCGGGATGTCGAGGACTGGCTGGTGCTGGAACTGCCTGAAACGCCGCTGACGGCCATGACACCTACTCCTTACGCGATGATGTTGACGCCGCTGGCACTGAGATTGCCGCGGTAGAGATTGACCAGGGGCGGGGCCTCGTCTTCGGCCGCGCCCGATGTTTCCTCGGCAAAGAGCGGCAGGCGCTCCTCGCCGTTCCGGCCCTGCTGGCCGCCCCCGAAGGGGTTCTGGCGCAGGGAGAATTCGAGATTGGTCTTGTTGCCGTCGAGCCCGGCCTGTTGCAGGGCCCGTTCCAGCGCGCGCTGGTCGCGCTGCATCAGGTCGAGCGTTTCGGCCTTCTCGACGGTGAGGCGCGCATTGATGCGGCCACCGGCATCGATGTCGAGCTTGACGTCGATGCGGCCCAGCTCGGGCGGATCGAGGCGAATCTGGAAGCGGGTATTGCCCTCGCTCACCTGGCGGACGATCTCGAAGGCGAGCTGGGGCAGGTTGAGCTGCTGCTGGCTGGTCTGGTAGCCGGCCTGCACCACGCGCGGCGCGATGGCGTCGGCTCGCGCCAATTGCGCCGGCTGCGTGCTGGCCTGCGGATCGGGCGCGTCGGCATCGGCGGCCGGGGTGGCGGCAGCGCGGGCCTCGGTGGCGGGGCGATCCTTTGGCTGCGGCTGGGGGCTGGCCTCCGCCGGCGCGCCGGGTTTCTGCGCGGGCTGGTCCGGGTCGGCCTCGGGCGGGGCATCGCCGGTGACGCGCGCCTCGGCATTGGCCTTGCCGGTCAGCACCGGCTCGGTGACGGTGAGTTCGGCGGCGCCCAGCCGGGGGGAGGCGGCATCCTGGGCAATGGGGGTCTGGGTGAGCCGGGCCAGGGCGGCCTGCAATTGCTCGTCGACCGGCGCATCGCCATCGGGCTGGAGCTGCGCCAGCATTTCGGGTGCGATCTCTTCGCTGTTGAGGGCCTGCAGCAAGGCGGCGAGCTTGTCGCCGGTGGATTTGACCAGTTCGGCGAATTCGGGCCCGGCATCGACCGCGCCTTCCTCGAGCGAAAGGGCCACCGGCTGGAGCGCCTGCGCCAGCTTGGCGGCGAAATCGGCATCTTCGGGCAGCGCTTCGGCGGTCATGAGGCGCAGCGCATCGAGCGTGGGCACCTCTTGGAGATCGACGCCCAGCAGCTCGGCGAAATCGGAAAGGGCGGTGTCGATCCGCTGGAGCAGTTCGGGATCGACCGGAGTTCCGGCCTGGATGCTGGCCTGCAATGTCGCCAGGTCATCGATGATCCCGACCAGAACCGGCTTGGCCTCCTCGGGAATACGGGTGGGCAGAACGGTTTCGACCACGGCGGCGACGGCTTCGGGCTCCTTGTCCTCGCGGCCCGAGCGGGCGGAGGTTTCGGCGGGCTCGCTCTGGCGGGAAGCCGGCGTGCGCGTGGGGGCAGGGGCGTCAGCCTTCTTGTCCGTCGATCCCAGAAAAGCGGCAAAGGCGCCGGGCAGGCTGGTCTCGTCGGCCGCGCCGGAAGACTTGCCGGCGCCGATCGTCGAAACGGAATTGCTGATAACGCTGAGATGTGATGCCACGAAGGCAGCCCCATGAAACGACACGAATCCGAAAAGCTCCATGCAAGCCCGGTGCCAGTTTGGCAATTCCCGGTTTTCTGGATGAAATTCAATATCTTGGTCGTTCCCGACGATCTGGGGATACCCGCTTTCCCGCGCCATTGCGGCAAAAGCTGCCGGGCAAAATGTTGCAGGCCCGGGCGGAAAGGCGTAGAAGGCGCGCCATTCGTCCGTTGGCCCTTGACCCCATCCGGTTCGGAGAGAAATGTGTTGAACTCGCTTGATATCGCCAAGCGTCCCCAGGACACGCGCGTCGTCGTGGCCATGTCTGGGGGCGTGGATTCATCGGTCGTCGCCGGCCTTCTGGCCCGGCAGGGCTATGATGTCGTCGGCGTCACCCTGCAGCTTTACGACCATGGCGAGGCGACCCACCGCAAGGGCGCGTGCTGCGCCGGGCAGGATATCCACGACGCGCGCCGCGTTGCGGCCAGGCTGGGCATTCCCCATTACGTGCTCGATTATGAAGAGCGCTTCAAGAAAAGCGTCATCGCGCCTTTCGCCAATGCCTATCAGCAGGGCGAGACGCCGGTGCCCTGCATCGCCTGCAACCAGTCGGTCAAGTTCGTCGACCTGATGAGCGTGGCGCAGGATCTGGGCGCCGATGCGCTGGCGACCGGCCATTACGTGCAGAGCCGGCTCGGCGAAAACGGGCGGCGGCAGCTTTTCCGCCCGGTGGATGGCGAACGCGACCAGACCTATTTCCTTTTCGCCACCACGCAGGAGCAGCTCGACTATCTGCGCTTCCCGCTGGGCGGCATGGGCAAGGCCGAAGTGCGCCAGCTGGCGCGCGACATGGGGCTGGAAATCGCCGAAAAGCACGACAGCCAGGACATATGCTTCGTGCCGCAGGGCAAATATGCCGACATCATCCGCAAGATGCATCCCGAGGCGCTGGCGCAGGGCGAGATCGTGCATCTGGACGGGCGCGTGCTCGGCACGCATGACGGCATCGTCAACTACACGGTCGGGCAGCGCAAGGGGCTGGGCGTCGCGGCCGGCGAGCCGCTTTACGTCATCAAGCTCGAGCACAAGACCGGCCGGGTGATCGTCGGGCCGCGCGAGGCGCTCAAGACCCACACGGTGCGTCTGCGCGACGTCAACTGGCTGGGGGCGCTGCCGCTGAGCGAGATGAGCGCGGGTAATGGCGCGCCGGTGGAGGTTAAGGTGCGCTCGACCCGTGGCCCACAGCCCGCCGTGGTGCAGATGCGCGACGGCGAGGTGTTCGTGACGCTGGTCAGCGGCGAATACGGCATTTCGCCGGGGCAGGCCTGCGTCTTTTATGCCGACGACACGCCCACCTCGGAAGTGTTGGGCGGGGGCTTCATCGCCGAGGCGGTGCCGCAGGCGCTTGTGGCCTGAGCGGCCTGTCCGTTTCCCGGCAGGCCGCCCCCCTGGATTTTATTTCAGCGGCAGGAACAGCTCGATGACGGGCTCGTGCACCGACACTTCGGGAATGAAGGCGAGCTGGCGCCGGCAATAGAGGGGGAAGTCGCGGGCCTCCTCGCCGCTGGCGGGAAGCCAGTCGCGGTAAAGATAGAGCGCGGCGGGCTCGAGATTGTTGGTGTTTCCGGGATAGCGCAGCACCGCGCAGCGCCCGCCGGGGATCACGCCCGCTTTCATGGTGTCGTCATCCGCCCCGATTGGGCGATCGGTGCCCACGCATATGTCCATGCTATAGTCGGCGGGGACCGCCGGCTCCCGTTCCGAGCGGAAGATCATGAAGGTGGGACTCGTCTCCGGCGAGAGGCCGGCCGCCTTGCGCCAGGCCCGGAAGCGCTCGAAGGTCTCGCCGAGCCCGGTCCGGTCGCCGCGATGCTCCAATATGGCCACCGGCGTCGGCGGCACATCGCGGATGGTGACGTCGCTATCGTCAAAATTTATCTGCATGAGCTTGTTCCTTGCATTGTCCAGGGGCCCGAAGGCCGCAAGCTATGGCGCCCAGTCGGGCGCCTTGCGGAACGCGGAAGGCGACTGCCCCAGCCTTTGCCGAAAGGCGCGGGCGAAAGCGTCGGGGGCGTCATAGCCGGCCTCCATCGCTATGTCCGTGACGCTTTGCGCGGGCTCGAAAACCAGCCGGTGCGAGGCCCGCTTCAGGCGGGCAAGCTGGACATAGCGATAGAGCGGCACCTCAAAGGTGGCCGTGAATTGCCGGTGGAAGTGGAATTTGGAGAAGGCGGCGATGCCGCTCACCGTTTCCAGGTCCAGATCGCCCTCGAGATGGCTCTCGATATAGTCCAGGGCCCGCTGCATGCGGGTTTGATAGTTCTGAAGCGCCGCCGTCATGGTCCGTTTCCCGTATGGCGGCCCATCTAGGGGCTCGGGGCTAGGGCGCGCTCGACCGATCTTGCGGTTCGGTGGCCTGCTGCGCTTCCACGCTGGCTTGCTTGAGCTGTTGATAGCCCGACAGCCCGCCCAGGGCGGTGGAAATGCCGATCAGCACCACGATGGCGCCCATGACCAGGATGAAAATCTGCGAGCCTGTGAGGCGGAAGGGGCGGGGCTGTGCCATGGAATCTGCCTTTAAAAAATCCGCGCCCGACCCAAGGAGCGGGTGGGCAGCGGCGTCTTAACACCATAATGATCGCACAAGTAAGGCTTTGCGAGTGCTGGTGCCAGCGATGGAACGACATGCCGCATCCCCCGGCGAGGCTGCCGCCCCACCCATGGAGGCGCTGGTGCGGCGCGCCGCCAATGGCGATGGCGAGGCCTTTTCGGCGGTGATCGCGGCCCATTACGACCTTATCTATCGCACGGCCTGGAAATGGTGCGGCAACAGGCCGGACGCCGAGGACGTTGCCCAGGATGTCTGCATCAAGCTGGGCGGGGCCATTGCCGGGTTCGACGGACGCAGCGCCTTTTCGAGCTGGCTTTACCGCATCACGCTCAATGCGGTGCGCGACATGCAGCGGGCCGGGCGGCGGCGGGGCCTTCATGCTGACGCCTATGCCGAGATCGCGCCCGAGAATGTCCCGGCCGAACAGGAGGCGGCGGCGACGCAGGGGCAGATCTGGGAAGCGGTGCGCGGCCTGCCCGAGCGGCAGCGCGACGCCGTGCTGCTGGTCTATGCCGAAGACATGAGCCATGCGGCGGCGGCCGAAATCATGGGCATAAGGGAGGCGACGGTGTCCTTCCACCTCCACGAAGCCCGCAAGACCCTCAGGGGGCTGCTATGACCAACGACGATCCCTTCGGAAAACTGCGCGACATGGAGGTGCCGGCCCCCGACGCCGAGGCGAAACAGCGCGCGCTCGAGGCTGGCATGGCGGCGTTTTCGGCCGCCGGAGCAAAAAAACACACCGCACCCAAAGGAAAGTCCCTGCGGGAGCGTCTCATATCCATCATCACGGTCTTCAAGGGACACACGATCATGGATATGCGCATTCCCATCGGCACGGCTGCCATCGCCCTCCTGGTGCTGCCGCTCGGCTATCAACTCTATACCAGCACCTCGATGACTCCCGCCGATCTGGTGCGGCACGAGGATGCCGCCGAAATCGCGGCGCCGGTGGCCGATGCGCCCGAGCCCATAGTGGAGACCGTCCCGAAAATGGCGGAGGCGCCGGATGCCGAAGCCCTGGCGGCCCCGCCGCCCGTGCCGGCCGCCCCGCTGCCGGCGCCAACCGGGGTTTCCGCGGAACGGGCCCGGCAGCAGAGCCAGGTGCTGACCCGCAGCACCATTGCGCCCTATGCCCAGGGTCAGGCCAATATGGGCATGTCCTATGAAATGGCGGCGCAGGCGCCGCAATGGCTCCCCTCGGACGCCATGCCCAGCGGCGATGTCTTTGCCGATTTCGACGAGCAGCGCCTGAAAGTGGTGGCGGAGGAGCCGGTTTCCACATTCTCCATCGATGTGGACACGGCCAGCTATTCCTATGTACGGCGCATGCTGGAGGATGGCTTCGTTCCCCAGCCCGATGCCGTGCGCATCGAAGAGCTGATTAATTATTTCCCCTACGACTATCCGGCGGCGCCCAGCGCCGAAATGCCCTTCCAGCCCACCATGGCGGTCTATCCCACGCCCTGGAACCCGGCGACGCAATTGCTGCAGATCGGCATCAAGGGCTTCGTGCCTCCGGTTGCGGAGGACCGGCCCAGCAATCTGGTCTTCCTCATCGACACGTCCGGGTCGATGGATGCGCCGGACAAGCTGCCGCTGCTGAAACGGGCCTTCGGCCTTCTGGTCGACCAGCTTTCGGACAATGACACGGTGTCCATCGTGGCCTATGCCGGCTCGGCCGGAGTGGTGCTGGAGCCCACTTCGGCCGGCGAAAAGGCCAAGATCCTGTCGGCGCTGGACCAGCTTTCGGCCGGCGGCAGCACGGCGGGGGCCGAGGGCATCGCGCTGGCCTATCAACTGGCCGCGCAGGCAAAGGTGGAGGGCGGCACCAACCGGGTGATCCTGGCCACCGATGGCGACTTCAATGTCGGCATCGCCGAGCCCGCGGCGCTGATCGATTTCATCAAGGCCAAGCGCCAGGACGGCATCACGCTCTCGGTGCTGGGGTTTGGGCGCGGCAATCTGGACGATGCGGCGATGCAGGCGCTGGCCCAGAACGGCAATGGCAATGCCAGCTATATCTCCAACTTCCGCGAGGCGCAGAAAGTGCTGGTGGAGGAGATGGGCGGTACGCTGCACATGATCGCCAAGGACGTAAAGATCCAGGTCGAGTTCAACCCCGCCCAGATCGCCGAATATCGTCTGATCGGCTATGAAACGCGCGCGCTTAACCGCGAAGATTTCAACAATGACGCGGTGGATGCCGGCGATATCGGCGCGGGCACCACGGTGACGGCGCTTTACGAGATCACGCCGGTGGGTTCCGCCGGGGCGCTGGTCGACCCCCTGCGCTACGGCCAGCCCGGCGCGGCGCCGGCCGAAACGGGCGAACTGGCCTTTCTCAAGATGCGCTACAAGCTGCCCGAGAGTGATGTCAGCCAGTTGATCGAGGCGCCGGTGACCGCGGACCTGGTTTATGGCGATCTCGACGCGGTTGGCCCCGATATGCGCTTTGCCGCAGCGGTCGCCGCCTTCGGGCAGAAGCTCAAGGGCAGCGATTATGGCGGCGCCATGAGCTGGGATGCCATCAAGGCGCTGGCGCAGAGCGGCAAGGGCGCGGATGAAGGCGGCTATCGCGCCGAATTCATCCAGCTGGTGCAGACGGCGCGCCTGTTGCAGCCCGATACGCCCTGAGCGCCTTGGAACAAAAAAGCCCCCGGATGATCTCCGGGGGCTTTTCCGTTCAGTCCAGCGGCTTGAGGCCGGCCTCGATGCTGGCGCGGCGCCCTTCGAGGAAGGGCGGCAGCGACAGGCTTTCGCCCAGGGTTTCCAGCGGCTCGTCGGCTGTGAAGCCGGGCACGTCGGTGGCGATCTCGAACAGGATGCCGTTGGGCTCGCGGAAATAGAGCGAGGTGAAATAATAGCGCTCCACCTCGCCGCTCGAACGCAGGCCGGCGCGGGTGACCCGGTCGATCCACTGGCGCAGGCTGTCCTGATCGGGGGTGCGAAAGGCCACGTGATGGACGCCGCCCGCGCCGGGCCTTGCCATGGGTTGGCTGGGATCGACCACCACATGCAGTTCGGCGCCCGGCCCGCCGGGGCCCATTTCGAACACATGGGTTTCGGCCACGCCATTGGCGGCGGGATAATGGCGCACCTTGCGCATGTTCATTACCTGCGTCAGCACCGCCTCGGTGCGATCGAGCCGGGGCACGGCCAGCGAGATGGGGCCCAGGCCGATGATCTGCCGGTCCGCCGGAACGGGGCTTTTGTGCCAGGGAATGACCGTGTTGGCCTCATCGACCACCATGCGAAAGCGCTGCCCTTCGAAATCCTCGAAATCGAGCGACAGGTGCCCATTGCGCTCCTTGATGGCGCTGGTGCCCACATTGCTGGTCTGCAAATGCTCCTTCCACCATTTGAGGCTGTCCTCATTGCCCACGCGCAGGCCGGTGCGGCTCACCGTGTGATTGCCGCGCTGCTCCCGCGCCGCGGGAAAATCGAAGAAGGTCAGGTCCGCGCCCGGCGAGGCCACCCCATCCCCGTAAAACAGGTGATAGGCGGTGGTGTCGTCCTGGTTGACGGTTTTCTTGATGAGCCGCATGCCCAGGGTCTTTGTATAGAAGGCCAGGTTCTTGCTTGCTTGGGCCGTCACCGCCGTCAGGTGGTGGATGCCGCCAAGTTCCAGAGTCATTTCATCTCTCCTTGCGCAGCGCCGGGGCGCCGGGGTTCGACAGGGAATGTAGAGCCGGTCCCGATGGTTGCCTAGCCGAACGATCGCAACAAACTGATGCCGATTTTCGAACGATGGATGGAAGGAAATCGGCAACCCGGTCCAGGCCGGGCGCATTGACTGACTGAACCTGCCGGGAAGAGAGTGATGACCGAGGAGCCGATCCGGAGCTTGACCGCGGCGCGTCACGCCGCCGCCGGCTGTAAGCGCTGCCCGCTTTATCGCAATGCTACGCAGACCGTTTTCGGCGAAGGGCCGCAAGAGGCCGTGGCCATGTTCGTGGGCGAGCAGCCGGGCGATCAGGAAGACAGGCAGGGGCTGCCCTTTGTCGGCCCGGCGGGCCGCCTGTTCGACGAGATGCTCGAGCGGGTGGGGATCGCGCGCAGCACGATCTATGTCACCAATGCGGTCAAGCATTTCAAGTTCGAGCCGCGCGGCAAGCGCCGCATTCACCAGCGCCCGAACGGGGAGGAGGTTGCCGCCTGCAGGTTCTGGCTCAACCTTGAGCGCGACCTCATCCGTCCGAAGGTGATCGTGGCCTTGGGGGCCACCGCAGCCCGAAGCCTTCTGGGCCGCGCCAGCGTCACCATCTCCGGATTGCGCGGCGCCCCCATCGCGCTGGAGGAGGGTGGGCTGCTCTTCGTCACCAACCACCCTTCCTATCTGCTGCGCATTCCCGACCCCAAAAGCCGGCGGCACGAGCGGGAGCGCTTCGAAGCCGATCTCGGTCTGGTGCGCGAGGCCCTGGCCGATGGGGAAATTCCGCGGCCATTGCATGGCAGCGCTTGACAGAAGGAGCGCCTCAATCTTAGTAAAGCCCCCGTCGGCCCCGCGCCGGCTGCCCTTTTGGGGCGGAGTAGCTCAGTTGGTTAGAGCAACGGAATCATAATCCGTGTGTCCCCAGTTCAAATCTGGGCTCCGCTACCAAAATTCTCACTGTATTATCAGCGACTTGCAGGTGGTTGCTTCTCCAAAGAGAGGAGGCTGTGTCGCATGCATGTTGCAAGAAATTTACAAGCGTTTTCAACGGTTCCAAAATTTTCCCGGCAAATCAACACGACATATGTCGTGGAGTGCTTACCCCAGAAGCGCCCGCTCCGCTGCCGCCAGCACGTCGCTATCATCGCCGCGCGGGAATAGGTGGCCATAGGTATCCATGGTCATTTGGATTGTTGAGTGGCCGAGGCGCTCCTGCACGGCCTTGGGGATAAGGCCGATGCCGCCTAGCGCGGGCGGGTTGATGCACCAGCTTGCATAGAAGTGCCTGAGTGAATGCAGCCCGGTATATTTGGCGGTAAGGATTGGCTTGCCATCCTCGTCTGCGTCGCCCGTTTCAACGGTGACGCCTGCGGAGATCCAAGTTGGTATCAGGCCGCGGTTGATGATGTTTGCATGGCTCTCGACTTTGCCGGCGCCATTCGGGAACACGAGATCGAGCACCATGATCGGCTTGCCGCTTGCATCCTTCTGGCCACTGTCGCGGCGCGGACAGGCCAGACGCCATTCGCGCAGGGTGTTGACCAGTATGCCGGGGATCGAGATGGCGCGCTCGCCCGAAACAGATTTGGGCTGGCCTATGGTATTGAAACGGTCGGCGCGCTGATGAACCCTGATTTCAGCCTTCTCCAAGTCCACGTCACTCCACCGAAGTCCGCGCAGCTCAGAAGCCCTGAGGCCAGCGAAAACGGCGGTAAGCAGAACGGGGCGCCAACGGCCTTGTGCGGCTGGAACGAAAAGACGGATTTCGGAGGGCGTTGGAATGTCGACGCCGATCTTTAGCCTGCCCTTTTGACGCTTGACCTGGCGACGTTCCTTGCCGGGCTTACGCCGACCGGCCATCTCGCGCACTGGGTTTTTTGTTGCTTGGCCGCGCTCTTGGGCGTCGGCAAAAATGCTACCCAAACTGCCGCGCACCTTCGTGACCATGGCGGCGGATCGACCTGTAGCGCGCATCTCATCTTCAAAGGCGCGAATGTCGGGCACGTTCATCCGGGAAAGCAAATTTGCCCCGATCAGGGGTACGATATGCAGGTTCACATGCTGGCGGTATTGCTCGATGGTGGTTGGCTCAAGCTCATTCGCAATGCCGGTCGCAATCCAGTTCTTTGCCGCTTCTTCAACGGTGATGCTGGCCGTGTCAGCGACATGAATGCCGTCGCGGATTTCGACTGCTGTGTTCGCGTCGAAGGCGTTGGCATCCTTTTTCTTGGCGAAGGTTTTAAGCCGACGCTTGCCAGATCGGTCGGTGTATTCCGACACCCACGCCGATTTCTCGACGCCACGCCTGGTGATCCATACTCGCTTTCGTACCGCCACTTTTCACTCCTGCACCAATGGCGGCTGAACCTTAGATCGTCTCGAAGAAGTCGCGCAACTGGCGTTCGCTTACGACCCATTTGCCCCCCAGCTTGCGGGCAGGAGGGATATGGCCGTTTTCGAGCAGGTGAAATACCTGCTTTGGCGTTCTGCCGATAACCTTGCCGATGGCGGCTGCGCCCCAGAGGAGGTCGATGGCTTTGGGCTCGCTGTCTGTGGTGGTCATGCTCACGGCCCATCCCCGGTATGAAAATCGTGCTGGTGTTGCTCCCGCGCCTGGACGGTCTTGAACCGGCGATCGCAGGCCGGGCAGGGGAACGGGCGGTCTGCGGTTCCCAATTCTCGAACCTTGCCGACATAGGCGTTATAGCCGCGATAGGCCGAATGGCCCTTCGGCGTGCATGGCCGCGTGTCGTGCTCTACATGGAATTTCATGTTCAATCCCGCCAGTCAGACACGCATGGGCATGATGACGCGGATTATTTCCTCGTCTTCATCAGTGACCAGGAGAGGGCCGGATGCGTCCTTGGCGCTGATGGTCACCTCGCCTTCGCAGTCGAAAACCATGTCGCGGATATAGGTCGCGTTGAGCCCGAATTCGGAGCATCCGCCGGGCCAGGCCACGCGCGTGCGGATTTTGGCCGTGCCCAGATCGGGCGAATTGCTGCTGATGCTCATCGTGCCATCCTCCTCGTAGAACCTGAGTGCGGTGGAATACCGTTGCCGCATGATTGCCGCGCACTCGATGGCCTGGAGCAATTCCTGCCGGTTCGCGGTGATGCGATGCTGATTGTCCTTGGGCATCACACGGTCGACATCGGGATAGGTTCCTTCGATCAGCTTGGTGCGGATCGTCAGCGGGCCGGCCACGAGATCGAGGGCAGGGATATTCTTGCCGTCCCTGGTGACGCTGAAAATTTCGACGTCCAGCCCGGCCAGGTGGGCGTTGACCATGGCCACGGTCTTGCGCGGGATAATCATGTCGTCGCGCGTGTCCATGCCGCCTTCGGCATGCCGGCAAACGCCGAGCTGGTGTCCGTTCGTGGCGACGAGCCTGCGGCCATCCTCGCGCATCTGCCAGCACACACCATTGAGGTAGTACCGGGTTTCCTCATTGGAGATGAACCGGCTGAGCTTTTTCAGCATGGCCACCAGCCGGCCGTTGGTGAACCGCTCGATCAGCGCGCCGCGGTTGCCGAACAAGTCGGGGAACTGATCTGCATTGAGGCAGGCTAACCGGTATTCGGTATCGCCATCGACGGAAACGACGATCTCGGGCGTCACGTCCGGCTTGAGACCATCAGTGAATTTCGCGGTCAGCCAAATGCGCACCAGCGTCGGGCCGGCCAGCCGGGCGATTTTCGAGAGGGTTTTTGGATCAACGCAGATCGACCATTCGCCGCTGGCCTCGTTCACGTCGAGGCGATGCGAAATTTCCGCGTCGAGATCGGTGCCCGTCAGTTTCAGGCTGGCGCCTGAAACTGAGAGACGCACCATGCTCAGAACGGGATAGGTAACGCGCTTTTCCACCACGGAGAGGATCGGCTTGAGCGCCTTGTGAAGGACGCGTCCTTCGACGGCGACGATGTTCTTGGTCAAGGTGTCATGTTTCATTCTGCTGCTCCACATCGCTCTATATGCTGATTTAAAATTAGCAGTTATAGCGTGATTTTGCCATTGGTTGTTGTTGCCAGCCGCTCAATCGTGAGCGTGTAGCCAAGTGCCTGAAAACAGGCGTCGATCATATCTACCCTGGGGCGGGAGCCGTTCTCCCAATTCACGAAATTGCCCACGGCCACCCCGGAGCGGATGGAGAGCTCGCTGCGCGGCATCTTCTGGGAATTGGCGATTGAAAAGAGCTTCCGCACGATTGGAGGGGCGTTGGGGACGATGCGGTAGGGAGTGAATTTTGGGTTCGTCATTCCCCGCCCTCCAAGGCTGCGCGGCCGGCAGCTTCAATGCCGTCAGCTAAACGCTCGATTATGGCGCGCTCGGCAGGTGAGTGTCGCGCCATGAGCGCTTCCCATCTAACGCCTGCGTGATCGTAGCACACGCCGGTTTTCCAATCCCGGTGTCCCGCAGCACGTGCGTTTGCTCGCGCTTTCTCGCAATCGGGGCAGGTCATTCCCCGCCCTCCAGGAATTCACGGGCGGCGCGGATTTCGGGCGGGTCAACGTGTGGCTGAAACCCGCCCTTATCGTCTGCCCATTTGCGCCCACACTCATCGCAGATGGTCCAGATCGACCCGCCGCGATGAACGCTCTCGTGCAGGCACACGCCGCGATCGTAATGGTCGAGCGCCCGGCTCAGGTGCTCCGTAGCGCGGGATAGGCGGTCTTCCGCGGCTTTGGCGCGAGCCAACACATCAGCATAAGCGCGAACGCCATTCGTATGTTTGCCCTTCCAGTCCTCAAGCTCAGCTTTCAGCCGTTCTATGGTTTCGGCTTGAGGGCGGATGATGGAGGCTGCTTTTTGATCGTCGGACGCCATCCGATCAGAATAGGTGCGCAACGTGTCGCCCGAAGCGCGCCCTTCGAGTTGACGCGCAACCTTAGCCACTTCCAGCCCATCAGCATCGGGGAGGGCAGCAGCAGCGCGGCGGTTCCATGCGGCAATGGCTTCGTCGCTGGATTTGGCCCCGACAGGGACATGGGCCCCACACCGATCACATGATGCCTTGAACGATGCGGGCTTGAAGGAGGCTTTGCCATTGCAAAACGGGCACGGCAGGAGCGCCTTGTCATTGAGCTTATCGGTCATGCTGCATTGTCCTTGAGGCCCATTTCCGCCAGATGGCAGAGAAAATCACAGGTCGGAACGGTCGGCTGGGTGACTGGAAAGTCGGCGGGGATTTCGTCAATGAACGCCCGCACGTCGCCGGGCAGGCGGCAGAGCCGCACTTCGAGCTTGCGCGACAGCTTGGCGATGCGGTCGAATTCGTCGGGGAACTCCTGACGCACCAGCGCCCAATAGGCCGGGCTGGTCGCCTTGACGCATGGAATGCAGTTGTTGTTGGGGAAGCCCAGCCCATAGAGGACCGGGAGCTTCATGCCTGCATTCTCGACCATGGCGAGACATGCCCTCTTATCGAGCCCGCCATCGATCAGCGGCGTCTCCACCAGCATATCCGGCCAATTCAGCCGCAGGCGGCTAGCCCGCAGAATATCCGGCTTGTCGGCGGTGTAGCCGAACACGTGAAGGTCGCCCGGCCTCTGGAATTTGAGGCGGGGCTCCATCTTCAATTCGCGGGTGCAGGGTGCCCCGTCGATGCCGGCCAAATAGCTGCGATCCTCCCACACTTCCCAAGTGCTGGCGTACTTTTCAGAGCGCAGGTGAATGATCTCCTGTCCGTACCAGCGCTCCAGGTCGGAGAGGAAACGCACATTGTCGGGATGCTCACCGCCCGTTTCGCAATAGGCGAAGATGACATCGCCATGCTTTGCCTGCGCCAGCTTTCCAGCGACAGCGCTGGCGGCGCCGGCGGAAACCCAAACGATTACCCTGCCCATCTCACTTGCCCTCCCTCTTGAGGGCTGCGCGGTCGAGCCGCTCGATTTCAGCGAGGATCAGCGCGCCGGCCTTCACCAGATCGCGACGTCGGTCGCTTGGCTTCCACCAGCTAAACGCCCAACCAGCAGGCCAGCCTTGCGGGAGGCCTTTGGCCCTTTGCTCGTCGGAGAGACCGGCGTGGTAGGCATACCCAGCACCGGCGCGAGCCATTTCGCCCTTGTCATGCTGATCGTCATGCTCCGGCGTCCAGCCTTCGGCCTCAACCTGGCGCTGGCGTTCCGCCATCACGTCTCGGGCGGCTGCCGTCACCTCTACCGGCTCGGGAGGGGAGGCGTAGAGAGGGATGGTGAACTGTTCGCCGGGCTCTTGATTGGCGTAGAGCCTGCCTGCGTTGCCGTTCTTGGCTCGGCGCAGTTCCAGTTCGCTCGTCCACGCCACCGGCTCTCCCTCTGGTGCTGGGGAAAGGGTGGAGAGGGCTTTCTTCGCATCGACCGCGATGCGGTGCATTGCCGTGGCGACCTTCACGCGACCCTGCCCGCCGCCGTCTCGATTTAGGGCAATGACATTGTTTGCCATATCGGCTTCGTCTGCGATTTTTTGCAACAACCCCTTCACCGCCACCCCACCGGAGCGGGAGCGCTGGTTCCACTTCGCAGGATCAATGGCGAGGTCGCCGAGGGGGCAACCCTTGCCATCCACATGAATGGCGCCGTAGCCGCGATCCTCCATGGCGCCGCCGCAGAAGGGACAGGCGAGGAGGTTATCTGCCATTTTCCCGCACCTCCCAATGGGCATCGGGATCACCGGCCGCGCCGATAAACGCCAAGCTCTCGGCCTCGCGGATCCGTTCAAACAGGGCGCCGCCCTGTTCGATTTCCTCGTCAGCCATGGACATCACCATGGTGCGCAACTCGTGGGTGAGGCGAGACCCGCCGCAGAGTGATTGACCATCCACCAGGACATCGGTGCAAAAGCACACCAGCTCGCCGGACGTGACGAGCGTTTCGATGTCGACCTCGCATTCGAAATCGAAAATGACGGGGAGATTGAGCACCCTATCCACAATGGTGGCGGTAAACGGGTAGCGCCCGTGGGGGAGGGTGGAATTGCCACGCGCGTTCATTCCGCTGCCTCCCGAACCAGGGCGTCGTTGGCGGCGAGTAGCGCTTGCCGCGCCCGGTAAAGGTCTGCAAGCGCAGTGTCGGCTCGTTGGCGCTGCTCAGTCGCACGCTCGATCTTCTGGTCGATTTGCAGGATTTTGCGGTCCAGGTCGGCCGCAAGTTTGTCCCGTTCCGTAATCATGATTGCTCCCGTCACTAATTTTATCGCAACGCTATGGACGTGCTAAAACCCGGCCTGGGTGACGGCGTCTCCCAACTCGACCGCCCCTATGGCCATGTGGTCCGTGTCTGCCTCCGACAGTTCATCGAGATACCGAACGCGATCATCCGGCTCGATGACGCGGTAACACCGGATTTTCACCCACCGCCCATCGCGGATCGTCCAGCGCGAAGTCGGGATGATTATGGCTTTTGGCACCAAGAAGGTGAGGGTCATGTTTCGGCTCCAGAAGGGAAACGCTTCGCTGCTGCCGGCCGCGTGGGTCGGCAGGGGTGAGGCGTCAGGCCGCTTCGGTTTCGGTGTTGGGTTCCTTGGGCTCGACCAGCGTGCCAAACGACACCGTGCCACCGCGCAGCTCGGCGCGGATTTCGGTTTCTTCCGGCGCCGGCTGCTTCCAGATGCAGAGCCCGGCGAAGATGCGGAGGCGAGTGGATATCCACTTGGCGGTGATCGAAAGACCGGCCTTGATGCCCTCGCCGGCCTTGATGCCCTCGCCGGCCTTGATGCCCCAGCCGGCCTCAATGCCCCAGCCGGCCTTGATGCCCGTGCCGGCCTTGATGCCCTCGCCGGCCTTGAT
>Ga0206103_100067_pt1 | contig 96392 bp, 83 predicted proteins | sample 1B5Ametagenome_FD_148638 | JGI IMG/M metagenome (GOLD analysis project Ga0206103, IMG submission 148638) | Enriched microbial communities from leaf-cutter ant dump, University of Wisconsin, Madison, United States - 1B5A | ecosystem: Environmental > Terrestrial > Nest > Insects nest > Nest dump... | reverse complement strand
CACCCACGGAGGCAGGCGACAAGGCCCTCAATCTCAACCAACAACCCACCCCGCACAACACGAGGCGAGCCATATGGCATCGACTACTTGGCACACTGTTGAGTTCTCAAGGAACAGACGCGCATCCTCCCGAGACCTTGCGGTCCCGAGCAAGAGGCGTGTTCGCTTCCCTCGCCGCCGTGGTTGTTCCCCGGCGCTCGGGGCTTCCGTACTCTACCCCATCCTCCGGCTTCTTCACACCACCGCGTTCGGGCGGCCGTGAAGCTGGCGGGTGGAGCGCCGATCCTGTCCCGGGGCGCGCGAAGCGTCCTGCAACGAGATCGGGGTGGCCGCCTGCGGGACCGTCCACATCCGGGATCCTTGCGGATCCGGCTCCGTGTCCGTTCCTCCCTGCCGGGCGACCTCGAGAACATTACGCGGCGGTGGCCGGGATGCCAAATCCGTGCGGTGGTGAGCCCCGTCACGGCGCCCGATCAGCGTGCTGACCTGCGCAGACGCGGCTCGTCGGCGGTCGTGAGGCCCCGTCGAGGTCCTCCGGCCGCCCGCGGCCCGGCACCGCCACGTGGCGAGCTCGGTGCCGCCGACGGCTACGCCGAGGTGTCGACGACCGCCAGCGTCCGCTTGCCGCGGCGCAGGACTGCCCAGCGCCCGTGCAGGAGGTCGTCTGCGCCGAGGACCGCGTCCTCGCCGGCGACCCGCCGGTTGTTGACCGAGGCTCCCCCCTCGGCGATCGCCCGTCGCGCTTCCGACTTGCTCTTCACCACGCCGGTCGACGCGAGCAGGTCGACGATCAGGTCTCCGGGACGCCCAGCGGCGGTCGGCAGCTCGGCGACGGCAGCGGACAGCGTCGGCTCGTCGAGGTCGTCGAGCGCTCCCCTGCCGAACAGCGCCTGCGACGCCGCGACCACCGCGTCCGCAGCGGCGGTCCCGTGCACCAGCGCCGTCACGTCGTGGGCCAGGCGACGCTGGGCCTCACGCGCCGCCGGCCGCGTCGCGACGGCCTGCGCGAGCTCGTCGATCTCCTCGCGCGTGAGGAACGTGAAGACCTTGAGGTAGCCCACGACGTCGGCGTCGTCGGCGTTGAGCCAGAACTGGTAGAAGGCGTACGGCGTGGTCATCGTCGGGTCCAGCCAGACGGTGCCCGACTCGGTCTTGCCGAACTTCGTGCCGTCGGCCTTCGTGATGAGCGGCGTCGTGAGCGCGTGCACCGCGGTGGCCTCGACCTTGCGGATGAGCTCGACACCGGACAGCAAGTTGCCCCACTGGTCCGACCCACCCGTCTGGAGCGTGACGCCGTGTCGCCGGTACAGCTCGAGGAAGTCCATCCCCTGGAGCACCTGGTAGCTGAACTCGGTGAACGAGATCCCCTGCTCGCTCGCGAGACGCCGTGCGACCGTGTCCTTCGCGATCATCGTGCCGAGCCGGAAGTGCTGGCCGACGTCGCGCAGGAAGTCGATCGCCGACAACGGTGCGGTCCAGTCGAGGTTGTTGACGAGCGTCGCGGCGTTGTCCCCGTCGAACCGCAGGAGCGGGGCGATCTGGGCACGGATGCGCTCGACCCACCCGGCGACGACGTCGCGCGAGTTGAGCGTGCGCTCGCCCGTCATCTTCGGGTCGCCGATCAGCCCGGTCGCGCCGCCGACGAGCGCGATCGGCCGATGCCCCGCGTCCTGCAGGCGCCGGACCGTGAGGATCTGCACGAGGTTGCCGATGTGCAGGCTCGGCGCCGTCGGGTCGAAGCCGCAGTACAGCGTCACCGGGCCGGCCGAGAGCGCCTCTCGCAGCGCGTCGACGTCGGTGGTGGTCGCGATGAGCCCGCGCCAGGCGAGCTCGTCGAGGATGTGGGTCACGTCCGTGTCTCCGGTAGGTCGGCCGTCGCGTCGCGACGGAAGGTCAGGGGCGCCGGTGGACGGCGCAGCGTGCGGTGCTCCCGCGCGGTCGAGGGCTCGAGCCGTGGGTGGCGTCGTTCCCGCGGCGTCGGTCCGGGTGGCCTGGGCCGACGCCGTCGCCCGTCACGGGGCGCCTGCCGACGTCGGCGGTCGAGAGGACGCCGTCCGCGCGCGGCGCCGGACCGGTCGCGCTGCGGTCGACGCACCGGGCGTCCCAGCGCGCCGCGCTGCCCGGCGGTAGGGCGACACGGTCGGCTCGTCGGTCAACCACCAGCGCCACGGGAACCGGGCCGCATCGCCGCCGGGTCCGGCGACACCCACCCGCGGGCCACGGGCGACTCGCCCGCCGGGGTCACGTCCGAGGCCGGCCTCGGACGCGGTCGAGAGGACGGGTTCGAGGACCTGGACCGAGCAGCGGGCCGCCGCACCGGTGACGTCGTCGCCGTCCCAGTCGCGGTCGACCCCCAGGCAGACGGCGAGCCGCGCCGGACCGCGCGCGAGGTCGCGGTGCGATCCGACCCGACCGACCCGCGAGCGGCGGGTCCAGGCGAGCTCCGCACCCTCGACCACCTCACCCGCCCGCAGGAGAACCGCGGCGGGCTCGTCCCGAGGTCCCGTCACGACGTTGACACAGTGGTGCAGGCCCAGGTGCCGGTAGACGTACAGCCGACCAGGCGTCCCGAACATCGAGGCGTTGCGCGCCGAACGACCGCGCGCGGCATGCGAGCCGGGGTCGTCCCCGCCGCCGTACGCCTCGACCTCCGTGAGGCGCACCGCGACCGTGCCGTCAGCAGTCCGCGTCGTGACGACCGCACCGAGCAGGTCACGTGCCACGTCCCGCACGTCGCGTGCGAACCAGTCGCGCCCGGGGACGACGAGCGCCGGGTCGCGCCGGACGCTCGGCACCTCGTCGGCCGGCAGCACCCGCGGTGCGGGCGCAACCGGGGCGCGCGTCCGACCGGCAGCAGGGTTCACGGGGTCATCCTGCCAAACGCGTCGAGCCGGACGTCGGCGCGTTCACGCGTGCGCTCGGCGGCGAAGTGGGCGCACTCGTCGGCCATCCACCGCAACCAGCTGTCGCGGGCCGCGGCGCCGTCGCGAGCCAGGCCACGTGCGAGGCGCAGCTCGTCGGGTGCCTCGACCCACACGCGCAGCACCGCGACCGCGTCCGCCGCACGACGGGCGGAGCCGCAGCCCTCGAGCACGAGAACGTCCCGCACCGGCACGTCGACCCAGTCGTCGAACCGGCCCGCGACCCAGTCGTAACGCTGGAACCTGCCGGGGCGCCCGCGGCGCAACGGCTCGAGGACCTGCGCGGCCAGCCGCGGCCAGAGGCTGCCCTCGAGCCCGGTCCATCCCTCGTACAGGTCGTCGAGATGCACGATCCCGACCGACGCAGCGCGCTCGGCGCCCCGCGCCGCGAGCCCGGCCGCCAGTGTCGTCTTGCCGGAGCCCGCCGGACCGTCGACGCACACCACGCGCACCGGACCCAGCCGCGGCGACGCCGCGAGGGCGCGCTCGACGATCGTCGCGAGCGCGCCCTCGTCGGGCCGTCCCGTCATCCCCGTCTCAGCCGACCCACCCGCGCAGCTCCGCAGCGCGGTCCCGCGCCCGGACGAGCTGCTCCGCGACCCGGACCGGAGCCGTACCGCCGTGAGCGCTGCGGGACGCGAGCGAGCCCTCGACCGAGAGCACGCTGCGCACGTCGGGCGTGAGGTGCGGCGAGATCGCGGCGAGCTCGGCGTCCGAGAGCTCCCAGAGCTCGATCGCGGGCTCGTGCGCCTCGCACGCGCGCACGCACTCCCCCGCGACCTCGTGCGCGACGCGGAACGGCACGCCCTCACGGACCAGCCACTCCGCGATGTCGGTCGCGAGCGAGAAGCCCTGCGGCGCGAGCGCGGCGAGCCGGTCGGTGTCGAACGTGAGGGTCGCGACCATGCCCGCGAACGCCGGAAGCAGGACCCGGAGCTGGTCGACCTGGTCGAAGACCGGCTCCTTGTCCTCCTGCAGGTCGCGGTTGTAGGCGAGCGGGAGACCCTTGAGCGTCGTGAGCAGACCCGTGAGGTCGCCGACGAGCCGACCCGCCTTGCCGCGCGCGAGCTCGGCGATGTCGGGGTTCTTCTTCTGCGGCATGATGCTCGACCCGGTCGAGAACGAGTCGTGCAGCCGCACGAAGCCGAACTCCTTGGTCGCCCAGAGGATGACCTCCTCCGCGAGCCGCGACAGGTCGACCGCGAGCATCGCGGAGACGAACGCGAACTCCGCGACCACGTCGCGCGACGCGGTCCCGTCGATCGAGTTCTCGACCGGCGCGTCGAAGCCGAGCTCGGCGGCCACCGCGGCCGGGTCGAGACCGAGCGACGAACCGGCGAGGGCGCCCGAGCCGTACGGCGAGACCGCCGCGCGGCGGTCCCAGTCGACGTAGCGCTCGACGTCCCGCAGCAGCGGCCACGCGTGCGCCAGGAGGCTGTGCGCGAGCAGCACGGGCTGGGCGTGCTGCAGGTGCGTGCGACCCGGCATGGGTGCGTCGCCCGCCGCGGTCGCCTGCGCGACGAGAGCGTCGACGACGTCGAGGACCAGCCCCGCGACGTGCCGTGCCTCGCGGCGCAGGTACATCCGCACGAGCGTCGCGATCTGGTCGTTGCGGGACCGCCCTGCGCGGAGCTTGCCGCCCAGGTCGGCCCCCGCCCGCTCGATCAGGCCGCGCTCGAGCGCGGTGTGCACGTCCTCGTCGTCCGGCGACGGGCCGAAGGCGCCCGACGCGACGTCCGCCCGCAGCCGCTCGAGCGCATCGACCATGCCGCGGACCTCGTCGTCGGACAGCAGGCCCGCCGCGTGCAGCACGTGCGCGTGCGCGACCGAGCCCGAGATGTCGACGTCGGCCAGCCGCCAGTCGAACTGCGTCGAGCGCGACAGGTCCGCCAGGGCGGCGGCCGGCCCGCTCGCGAACCGGCCGCCCCACAGCGCGAGCGGTGCCTGCTCAGACATCGATCCCGCCCTGCTCGCCCAGGTCCACGCCGTTGCCGAAGCGCACGTCGCGGGCCGCGGCGAGCTTGCTCGACAGGCCGTAGATCTCGATGAAGCCCTTCGCCGACGCCTGGTCGAACGTGTCGCCCGTGTCGTACGTCGCGAGGTTGAAGTCGTACAGCGACGCGTCCGACCGGCGACCGGTCACCGTCGCGCGGCCCCCGTGCAGCACGAGCCGGACGTCGCCCGAGACGTAGCGCTGCGTGTCGGCGACGAACGTGTCGAGCGAGCGCTTGAGCGGCGAGAACCACTGGCCGTCGTAGACGAGCTCGCTCCAGCGCTGCTCGACCTGCCGCTTGAACCGGGCCTGCTCGCGCTCGATCGTCACGTTCTCGAGCTCCTGGTGCGCGGTGATGAGCGCGATCGCGCCCGGCGCCTCGTACACCTCCCGGCTCTTGATGCCGACCAGGCGGTCCTCGACGATGTCGATCCGGCCGACGCCCTGCGCGCCGGCGCGGCGGTTCATCTCCTGGATCGCCTGCAGCGGCGTCACCGGGACGCCGTCGAGCGCGACCGGCACGCCCTGCTCGAACGTGATGACGACCTCGTCGGCCACGGGCGGGAACGTCGGGTCGTCGGTGTAGGTGTAGACGTCCTTCGTCGGACCGTTCCAGATGTCCTCGAGGAAACCGGTCTCGACCGCACGGCCCCACACGTTCTGGTCGATCGAGAACGGGTTGTGCTTGGTCGTCGCGATGGGCAGCTTGTTGCGCTCGGCGAACTCGATCGCCTTGTCGCGCGTCAGCGCGAGGTCGCGCACCGGTGCGAGGCACGTCAGGTCGGGCGCGAGCGACGTGATGCCGACCTCGAAGCGCACCTGGTCGTTGCCCTTGCCCGTGCAGCCGTGCGCGACGGTCGTCGCGCCGAACTGGCGCGCGGCACGCACGAGGTGCTTGACGATCACGGGGCGCGAGAGCGCCGAGACCAGCGGGTAGCGGTCGAGGTACATGCCGTTCGCCTGCAGCGCGGGCATGCAGTACTCGCTCGCGAACTCGTCGCGCGCGTCGGCGACGTACGCCTCGACGGCGCCGCAGTCGAGCGCGCGCTGCCGGATCACGTTCAGGTCCTCGCCGCCCTGGCCGACGTCGACCGCGACGGCGATCACCTCGGCACCGGTGGCCTCGGCGATCCACCCGATGCCGACGGAGGTGTCCAGACCGCCCGAGTAGGCGAGGACGACGCGCTCAGTCATGAGTCTTCACTTTCTACGAGGTTGCTACGAGATCGACGTGCTGATGATGTGGACGTGCGTCACGCGCCGGACGTGCCGGTCGCGAGAGCCAGGAAGCGCGACGCCAGCGCGGCGCCGTCGGGGTCGCGTGACACGACGAGGATCGTGTCGTCGCCCGCGATCGTGCCGAGCACGGCCGGCAGGACGGAGTGGTCGATCGCGGAGGCCAGGAACTGGGCCGCTCCCGGCGGGGTGCGCAGCACGACGAGGTTGCCCGACGACTCCGCCGTGAGCAGCAGCTCGGCGCACAGCCGCTCGAGCCGCGACGCGAGGTGCTCCACGTCGTCCGTCGGCGCGCTGGGCAGCCCGCGGACCGCGCCCTCGGCCGGCACCGCGTAGACGAGCGCGCCGGACGGCGTGCGGACCTTGACGGCCTGCAGCTCGACGAGGTCGCGGGACAGGGTCGCCTGGGTGACGCTCACGCCCTCGTCGGCGAGGAGCTGCGCGAGCTGCTGCTGCGAGTGCACGTGCTCACGCGTGAGCAGCGTCGCGACGAGCGCCTGCCGCGCGGCCTTCGTCTGGGGCACCGTCGCCGTGGCCCCGGCCGCGCCCGGGAGGCCCGACGCGCTCGTCGTGCTGCGGGCCGCGCTGGACAGGGACACGACGCTCACCGTGCCTCGAGCAGGAACGTCAGGAGCGCCTTCTGCGCGTGCAGCCGGAACTCGGCCTCGTCCCAGACGATCGACTGCGGTCCGTCGATGACGTCGGCGGTGATCTCCTTGCCCCGGTAGGCCGGCAGGCAGTGCAGCACCTGCGCCCCCGCGGCGGCGAGCGCCATCGCCTCGGCGTCCACCCGGAAGGGGACGAAGGGCGTCTCGCGCTGGGCGGCCTCGTCCTCCTGGCCCATCGACACCCAGGTGTCGGTCGCGACGACGTCGGCACCCGTCACCGCCTCGGCGAGCGACCCGACGACCGCGACCGAGCCCCCCGTCGTCGCGGCGATGCGCTCGGCGTCCGCGACGATCGCCGGATCGGGCCGGAAGCCGTCGGGCGAGCCGATGCGCACGTGCAGGCCCGCCGTCGCACCGCCGAGCAGGTACGAGTGCGCCATGTTGTTCGCGCCGTCGCCGACGAACGCGAGCGTCAGCCCCCGCAGCGCCCCGGTCCCGCCGCGGTGCAGCGCGACGGCCGCGAGGTCCGCGAGCACCTGGCACGGGTGGAAGTCGTCGGTCAGCGCGTTGACGACGGGGACGTCGACCGCGGCCGCCATCTCCTCGATGCGTGCCTGCGCACCCGTGCGCCACACGATCGCCGCGACCTGGCGGCCCAGCACGTGACCCGTGTCGGAGATCGACTCGCGCGTCCCGATCTGCGCGAGCCGTCCGTCGACGACGAGCGGGAAGCCGCCGAGCTCGGCGATGCCCGTCGAGAACGAGACCTGCGTGCGCAGCGTCGGCTTGTCGAAGATCACCGCGACCGCGCGAGGCCCCGCGAGCGGCGTGCGGATGTACCGGTCGTCGTGGAACGCGAGCGCGAGCTCGAGCACCTGCCGCTGCTCGTCGGGCGACAGGTCGTCGTCGCGCAGGAAGTGCCGCGTCACGCCGCCACCTCGCTCGGGTCGAGGTGCGCGAGGAAGTCGACGAACGTGCCGAGCTGCTCGTGCGTCACGACGAGCGGCGGCGCGAGCCGCACGGTCGACGGGTTCGCGGCGTTCACGATGAAGCCCGCGGCGAGCGCGCGCGACGCGAGCGCGGGCGCGACGTCGGCCGTCAGCGCGATGCCGACGAGCAGCCCCTCGCCGCGCACGCCCGCGATGAGCGGGTGGTCGAGCTCGAGGACGCGCTCGCGCGCACCGGCGCCGACGTCACGCACGTGCGCGAGCAGCCCGTCGCGCTCGATGACGCCGATCGTCGCGAGACCCGCCGCCGACGCGACGGGGTTGCCGCCGAACGTCGTGCCGTGCTGACCGCGCCCGAGCAGGGTCGCCGCGGTGTCGCCGTACGCGATCAGCGCGCCGACCGGGAAGCCGCCGCCGAGCCCCTTCGCGACCGTGACGGCGTCGGGCACGATCCCCCCGCCGACGTGCGGCAGGTGGTGCGCGAACCACTCGCCCGTGCGGCCCATGCCCGTCTGCACCTCGTCGAGGACGAGCAGCGTGCCGTGGCGCGCGGTGAGCTCGCGGGCTCGGGCGAGGTAGCCCGGGGGCAGCGGGAGGACGCCCGCCTCGCCCTGGATCGGCTCGACGAACAGCGCGGCGACGTCACCCGGTGCGAGCGCCTCCTCGAGCGCGTCGACGTCACCCGGCGGCACCCACTCGACGCCGCCGGGGAGCGGCTCGAACGGTTCGCGGTAGGCCGCCTTGTGGGTGAGCGCGAGGGCGCCCATCGACCGGCCGTGGAACGCACCCTCGAGTGCGAGCACGCGGGTGCGACCGGTGCGCCGGGCGAGCTTGAACGCCGCCTCGTTGGCCTCGGTCCCGGAGTTCGTGAAGAACACGCGCGACCCCTGCGGCGCCTGCGCGAGCTCGAGCAGCTTCTCCGCGAAGGCGATCTGGGTGGGGCTGCCGAAGAAGTTGGAGACGTGACCGAGCGTGCCGAGCTGCGCCGAGATCGCAGCGGTCAGCGTCGGGTGCGCGTGGCCGAGGCTGTTCACCGCGATGCCGGCGAGCAGGTCGAGGTACCGCGTGCCGTCCGCGTCCCAGACGTACGCTCCTTCGCCCCGCACGAGCACGCGCTGCGGCGGACCGAACGTGTCCATGACCGCGTGCGTGTAGCGGTCGGTCCACTGCGCGACGGAACCCTCCGCCACCGAGACCGGCAGCCCGTCCACCGTCGCAGCCGCCCGACGCAGCGCCCGGCGGGTCGTGGGCGGGACGTCCGGCCGGTCGCCCGCCGACGGGCCCGGCGGGGCCGGCATGATGGTCGGCTCGCTCATGCGGGCACCTCCGGGTGGACGACGGGGATCGGGGCGGTGAAGGGGGCGTCGGCGGGCTCGGCGTCGGGCAGGACCATCGTGCCGATGCCGTCCGACGTGAAGACCTCGACGAGGATCGAGTGCGGAGCGCGGCCGTCGATCACGTGCGCGCGTCCGACCCCGCCGGTCACCGCGCGCCAGCACGCCTCCATCTTGGGTCGCATGCCGGCGTCGAGCGTCGGGAGCACCTCGGCCAGCTGCGACGCGGACAGCCGCCGGACCAGCGAGGACCTGTCCGGCCAGCTCAGGTAGAGGCCCTCGACGTCCGTCAGCACGACGAGCTTGCGCGCGCCCAGCGCGACCGCGAGGGCGGCCGCCGCGGTGTCCGCGTTGACGTTGAGCACCTGCGTGGGGTCGTCGACGTCGGGCGCGACCGTGCTCACGACCGGGATGCGGCCCGCGTCGAGCAGGTCCTGCACCGCGCCCGGGTTGACCTTGACCACGTCGCCGACGAGGCCCACGTCCACGGGCTGCCCGCCGACGACCGCGTGCCGGCGTCGCGCCTGGAACAGCCCGCCGTCCTCGCCCGACAGGCCGACCGCGTGCGGGCCGTGCGCGTTGAGGAGCCCGACGAGCTCGCGGGACACCTGTCCCGTGAGGACCATGCGCACGACGTCCATCGACTCGGGCGTCGTGACGCGCAGCCCGCCGCGGAACTGCGACTCGATGCCGAGCCGGTCGAGCATCGCGCTGATCTGCGGTCCCCCACCGTGCACGACGACCGGTCGCAGGCCGACCTGCCGCAGGAACACCATGTCCTGCGCGAACGCGCGCTTGAGGTCGTCGTCGATCATCGCGTTGCCGCCGTACTTGACCACGACGAGCGCGCCCGCGAACTTCTGCAGCCACGGGAGCGCCTCGACGAGCACCTCGGCCTTCTGGTCGGGCCGCAGGTGCGTGCGCGTGTCGAAGTCGTCGTCCGCGGGGGTCACGTCGAGGTTCGGCTCGCTCACCGGGGGCGTCTGCGGATCGGTCACGTCGAGTACTCGCTGTTCTCGGAGACGTAGGCGTGCGTGAGGTCGTTGGTCCAGAGGGTCACGGCCTCGTCGCCCGCGTGCAGGTCGACGAGGACCTGCACCTCGCGGGACGCCGCGAGGTCGACCTTCGAGCGGGGCTCGTGCGCACCGCCCGCCCGGCAGATCATCACGCCGTTGATGCTCACGTCGAGCTCGTCGGGCTCGAACGCCGCGACGTCCGCGGGCACCGTGCCGACCGACGCGAGGATCCGGCCCCAGTTCGGGTCGTTGCCGTAGACCGCGGCCTTGAAGAGGTTCGAGCGCGAGATCGCGCGCGCCACGGCCAGGCCCGCGTCCTGGCTCTGGGCGCCGCGGACCGTGATCGCGATGTCGTGCGTCGCGCCCTCGGCGTCCGCGACGAGCTGGCGTGCGAGCTGCGCCGCGACCGCGGTGACCGCCGCCGTGAACGCGGCGGGGTCGGGCTCGACGCCCGACGCGCCGGAGGCGAGCAGAGTCACGGTGTCCGACGTCGACATGCAGCCGTCGGAGTCGACGCGGTCGAACGTCTGCGCGGTCGCGGAGCGCAGCGCGGCGTCGGCGAGCGCCGCGTCCACCACGGCGTCCGTCGTGATGACGCAGAGCATGGTCGCGAGCCCGGGCGCGAGCATGCCCGCACCCTTGGCCATGCCGCCGACGCGCCACGCGCCGTCGTCGCCGGAGACCTCGACGTGCGCGGTCTTGGCGACCGTGTCGGTCGTCATGATCGCGCCGGCCGCCGCCGGTCCGCCCTGCTCCGAGAGCGCGTCCCGTGCGGGGCCGACGCCCGCGAGCAGCCGCTCGATGGGCAGGCGCTCGCCGATCAGGCCCGTCGAGCACACGACGACGTCGCCGGCCGACACGCCGAGCGCGTCCGCCACGGTCTCGGCCGTCCGGTGCACGTCGAGGAACCCGTCGGGCCCGGTGCAGACGTTCGCCCCGCCCGAGTTGAGGACGACCGCGCTCACGACGCCGTCGGACACGACCTGACGCGACCAGGTCACGGGATGCCCCACGACGCGGTTGGACGTGAAGACCGCGGCGCCGACCTGCAGCGGACCGTCGTTCACGACGAGCGCGAGGTCGGGCTTGCCCGACGCCTTGAGCCCTGCGGTCGTGCCGCTCGCGCGGAAGCCGCGCGCGAACGTCACGCCCGGCGACGGTTCGACGACGGTCGAGGGGTCGGTGGTGCTCACGGCGCGACTCCGTCCTGGGGGAGGCCGAGCGTCTCGGGGAGGCCGAGCGCGAGGTTGAGCGACTGCAGGGCGCCGCCGGCGGTGCCCTTGACGAGGTTGTCGATCGCGGTGACGGTGACGACGCGGCCCGCCCTGGCGTCGACCGCGACCTGCACGAGCGCGGTGTTGGCGCCGAGGGTCGCGGCGGTCGTCGGCCAGTGCCCCTCGGGCAGGAGGTGGACGAACGGCTCGTCGGCGTACGCGGTCTGCCAGGCCGACCGGACCGTCGCGGGGTCGGCCCCGGGCGTGAGGCGCGCGGTCGCCGTCGCGAGGATGCCGCGTGCCATCGGCACGAGCGTCGGCGTGAACGAGATCGTGACGTCGGGCGCCCCCGCGGTGCGCAGGTTCTGGGCGATCTCCGGGATGTGCCGGTGGCTGCCGCCGACCGCGTACGGCTGGGCCATGCCCAGGCCCTCGGACGCGAGCAGGTGCGGCTTGAGGCTCTTGCCCGCACCCGAGTAGCCGTTCGCGAGGACCGCGACCAGGTCGGTCGGCTCGACCAGGCCCGCCGCGACGCCGGGCTGGAGGCCGAGCGTGACGGCGGTGACGTTGCAGCCCGGCACCGCGATACGGGTCGTGCCCGCGAGCGCGGCGCGCTGCGCGGCGGCGCTCGCCTCCCCCGCGTGCAGCAGCTCGGGCAGGCCGTACGGCCACGTCCCGGCGTGCTCGCTGCCGTAGTACTCGCGCCAGTCGGCGCCGTCGGTCAGGCGGTGGTCCGCGCCGAGGTCCACGACGACCGTGCCCGCGTCGCGCTGCGCGAGCTCGGCGGCCACCGCGCCCGACGCCCCGTGCGGGAGGGCGAGGACGACGACGTCGTGGCCCGCGAGCTCGTCGGGGGTCGTCGGGACCAGCACGCGGTCCGCGAGCGAGCGCAGGTGCGGCTGGTGCTCGCCCAGCCGCGTCCCCGCGTTCGCGTGCGCGGTGACCGCACCGATCCGCGCCTCCGGGTGGGCGAGCAGGAGCCGCAGCATCTCGCCGCCGGCGTACCCGCTCGCACCGGCGACCGCGACTGTGAAGGACATGCGCATGAACATACACCCTCGCGCGAAGTCATTCACCGTAGCGACGCTCGGGCACGGGTGCTCGCACCCGGGATGAATCCGCACGTCGGCCGTGTTGCGGGCGTCATGCGAGCAGTCGTCGCCACCCGTGCCGGTGGCCCCGAGGTCCTGTCCTACGACGAGGTGCCCGACCCGACGCCGGGCGCCGGTGAGGCGCTCGTGCGCGTCGCGGCCGCGGGCGTCAACTTCATCGACACGTACCGGCGCTCGGGCGTCTACCCCATGGCCTACCCGCACGTCGTCGGCTCCGAGGGCGCGGGCGTGGTCGAGGCCGTCGGCGACGGGGTCACGCGGTTCGCCGCGGGCGACCGGGTCGCGTGGTCGGCCGGTCCCGGGTCGTACGCCGAGCTCGTCGTCGTGCGCGAGGACGACCTGCTCGCGGTCCCCGACGGCGTCCCCGACGAGACCGCGGCGGCGCTGCCCCTGCAGGGCATGACGGCGCACTACCTCGTCGCCTCGACGTTCCCCGTCCAGCCGGGCAGCACCGTCCTGGTGCACGCCGCCGCGGGTGGTGTCGGGCTCCTGCTCACGCAGCTCGCGACGCGCCGCGGCGGACGGGTGATCGCGACCGTGGGCACGGCCGAGAAGGAGGCGCTCGCGCGGGCCGCCGGCGCCACCGACGTCGTGCGCTACCGCGAGCTCGACGACCTGCGCACCGAGCTGCCGGCGATCGTGCGCGACCTCACGGGCGGGCGCGGCGTGGACGCCGTGTTCGACGGGGTCGGTCGCGACACGTTCGAGGCGTCGCTCGCCTCGCTCGCGCCGCGCGGGGTCCTCGCGCTGTTCGGCGCGTCGTCCGGACCCGTACCGCCGGTCGACCCGCAGCACCTGAGCGCGGCCGGCTCGGTGTTCCTGACCCGCCCCACGCTGGTCCACCACGTCGCCGACCGCACCGAGCTCGAGTGGCGCGGCGCGGAGGTCTTCGGCGCCGTCGCGGACGGCTCGCTCGACGTCCGCGTCGGCGCGCGCTTCCCCCTGTCGGCGGCCGCCGACGCCCATCGCGCGCTCGAGTCGCGCGCCACCACCGGAAAGGTCCTCCTGCTGCCGTGAGCACGATCCCCGCCCTGGACGTCACCGACCCCGGCCCGGAGGGCCCGCCCGTGCGCACCGTCACCGTCGAGGTGTGGTCCGACATCGCGTGCCCGTGGTGCTTCATCGGCAAGCGTCGGTTCGCGACCGCGCTGTCGTCGTTCCCGCACCGCGAGCACGTCGAGGTCGTGTGGCGCTCCTACCAGCTCTCCCCCGACACGCCGCGCGGCCCGGGCGTCCCGGAGGTCGACGCGCTCGCGCGCATGAAGGGCCTGCCGGTCGAGCAGGTCCAGCAGATGTTCGCCCACGTGGCCGGGGTCGCCGCGGGCGAGGGGCTCGAGTACGACTTCGACACCGTGCTCGCGTTCAACTCCTACGACGCGCACCGGCTCACGCACCTCGCACGCGAGGTCGGCGGTGCGGCGCTCGCCGAGCGCACGCTCGAGGCGCTCTTCTCGGCGCACTTCGAGCACGGCGCGGACCTCGGGGTCGCCGCGGGACTCGTCGCGGTCGCGCGCAGCGCGGGCTTCGGCGACGGCGGGTACGACGACGCCGCCGTCACGGCGTTCCTCGCGGGCGACGAGCAGTCGGCCGCGGTCGACGCCGACCTCGCCGCGGCGCGCGAGCTCGGCGTGACCGGCGTGCCGTTCTTCGTCGTCGACCGTCGGTACGCGGTCTCCGGGGCGCAGCCCGCCGACGTCTTCCGGCAGCTGCTCGACGCCGGGTGGCGCGAGGCGAACCCGCTCGTGACCCTCGCGGGCGACCCCGAGGCTGCGACCTGCACGGACGACTCCTGCGCCGTGTGACGCACCGGCCGCGCGCCCGGCCGCGACGTGCCGGGCGCGCGGCGACGCCGTGGCCGGTCCCTCTGCCCTAGGCTCGGGCGCGCGGACCCACGACGTCGTGGACACGTCGTCGTCGGCTCGCACCCGACGACGTGCCCAGGAGGCCCCGCATGACGACTTCCCCCGACGTCCCTTCGACCGGCCTGCTCACCGAGCCCGTCGGCACGGTCGTGCCGTCCAGCGTCCCGACGCACTGGTACAACCTCGCCGCCGACCTGCCCGAGCCGACCCCGCCCGCGCTGCACCCCGGCACGCGTGAGCCGCTCGGTCCGCAGGACCTCGCCCCGCTGTTCCCCATGGCGCTCATCGCCCAGGAGGTCAGCACCGAGCGGTACATCGAGATCCCGCAGACCGTGCGCGAGATCTACGCGCTGTGGCGGCCGTCCCCGCTCGTGCGCGCCCTGCGGCTCGAGCGGGCGCTCGGCACGCCCGCGAAGATCTACTACAAGTACGAGGGCGTCTCCCCCGCGGGCTCGCACAAGCCCAACACGGCGGTCGCGCAGGCGTACTACAACGCGATCGAGGGCACCACGAAGCTCACCACGGAGACCGGGGCCGGCCAGTGGGGCGCCTCGCTGTCGTTCGCGTGCGCGCTGCTCGGCCTCACGTGCGAGGTGTGGCAGGTCCGGGCGTCGTACGACGCCAAGCCCTACCGACGCATGCAGATGGAGACGTACGGCGGGGTGTGCCACCCGTCCCCGTCGGACCTCACCGAGGCCGGTCGCGCGATGCTCGCGGCGGACCCCGACACCACCGGCTCGCTCGGGATGGCCATCTCCGAGGCGGTCGAGGTCGCGGCCCAGGACCCGGACGCGCACTACGCCCTCGGGTCGGTGCTCAACCACGTGCTGCTGCACCAGTCCGTCATCGGCCAGGAGGCGCTCGCGCAGCTCGACGAGCTCGGTGAGAGCGCCGACGTCGTGTTCGGCTGCGCGGGCGGCGGGTCCAACCTCGGCGGCCTGAGCTTCCCGTTCATCGGCCGCAACCTGCGCGAGGGCACCGCGACCCGCGTCGTCGCGTGCGAGCCCGCCGCGTGCCCGTCGCTCACGCAGGGTGAGTACCGGTACGACTTCGGCGACGTCGCCGGGCTCACGCCGCTGCTCAAGATGCACACGCTCGGCAAGGACTTCGTCCCGCCGCCCATCCACGCGGGCGGCCTGCGGTACCACGGCATGGCGCCGATGGTGTCGCACGCGCTCGAGCTCGGGCTCCTGTCGGCGATCGCCGTCGAGCAGTCGGACGCGTTCGCCGCCGGTCTCGAGTTCGCGCGCGCCGAGGGCATCATCCCGGCGCCCGAGTCGACGCACGCCGTCGCCGGGGCCATCGCGCACGCGCGGGCCGCGACGACCGAGGAGACCATCGTGATCGGCCTGTCGGGCAACGGTGTGCTGGACCTGCCCGCCTACCACGACTTCCTCTGACGCTCGCCCCGCTCACCGACGGCGTGCGACCGGGCCCGGCTCCCCGTGGGGACCGGGCCCGGTCTCATGCGGGGACGACGAGCCTGTCGTCACGGCCGGCGGCCGTCGGGCTCGTCGTGCCCGGCCGGGCGCCCGGTCCGGTCGACAGCAGGTGGTCGGTCTGCGCGAAGAACGCGACCTCGTGCTCGCACGAGCGCACGAAGGCGTCGACCATGCGGGCGCGCACCGCGTCGCCCGCGTCGGCGGCGGCCCGGTCGGCGAGCTCGCGCGCGACGTCCGACATCGCCACGAAGCCCGGGTCCCCGTACGTCGCGACCCAGTCCGCGTACGGGTGCTGCGCGAGGTCGCCCGCGCGCGCCAGCAGGCGCGCCCCGATGTCGGCGTACAACCAGTAGCACGGCAGCACCGCGGCCACGACCTCGGCGTACGACCCGTGCGCCCCGACGGCCGCGAGATGGTCGACGTACGCCGTGGTGACCCTCGACGCCCCGCCGTCCCACGCCCGCTCGGCGCGCGCCAGCCGGTCCTCGTGCAGCCGACGCTCGACGTCGAGGCACGAGGAGGCGCCGCGTGCGAAGAACGCCTGCGCCCGGGAGTCCTGCGCGAGCTGGCTCGCCCGCGCCAGCACGCGCGAGTAGGTGCCCAGGTAGATCGCGTCCTGGTGCACGTACTCCTCGAACGCCGCGAGCGGGAGCGTCCCGTCGGCGAGCGCCCGCACGAAGGGCAGGTCGTCGCACGCGGCCCGCAGGTCCGCGACCTTCTCCCACACCTCGTCACCGAACGGGCGCCGGCCGAGCGACGGCACGTGGTGCAGGTGGTCGACCGGGCCGTTGCCCGCCCCGACCCGCAGCGCCGCGCCGGCAGCGATCGCCCCCGTCAACCACGTCTTCGCCTCGCGGACCGCGCTCTCCCAGTCGGGGCGGACCGGACGGAGCGCCGCGACGGCGGCCGAGAGCGAGCAGCCGGTGCCGTGCGTGGTCGTCGTGGGGACCCGTGCGCCCGCGAGCTCGACGAGCGTGTCGGCGCCGACGAGCGCGTCGGGGCTGTGCGCACCCGCGAGGTGGCCGCCCTTGACCAGCACGGTCGTGCCCGACCTGCGGGCGACCCGACGCGCCTGCTCGAGCGCGTCCGCCCAGCGCGTCGCCACGGGCTCGTCGAGCAGCACGGCGAGCTCGGGGAGGTTCGGCGTGACGAGGTCCGCCCGCACGACGAGCGCGCGCACGGCGGCCTCGGCGTCCGGGGCGAGCAACCGGTCGCCGCTCGTCGCGACCATCACGGGGTCGAGCACGACGACGGGCGATCTCCCGTCGGCGCGCACGGCGTCGAGCCACGCCGTGATCGTCGAGGCGACCTCGCTCGTCGCTACCATGCCGATCTTGACGGCGTCGATCGTCACGTCGTCGCTCACCGCGTCGAGCTGCGCCCGCAGGAACTCCACGTCGGGCACGTGCACCGCGCGCACACCTCGCGTGTTCTGCGCGACGAGCGCCGTGACGACCGCCATGCCGTACGCGCCGTGCGCCGCGAACGACTTGAGGTCGGCCTGGATGCCGGCACCTCCGGTGGGGTCGGTCCCCGCGACCGACAGCGCCCGGACGCATCGGCCGCGCGGCGCCGCTCCGGCCGCGCTCACGCGGCACCCGCCTCGGCGCCGCGGCCCGTCCCGGGCGCGGGTGTGCCCGTCGCGTGCCCGACGCCCGCCGGCACGTCCGAGGTGCGTGCGGCCCCCTGCGCCGCACGCCACCGGTCGGCGAGCTCACGCGCCGCCGCACCCACGTCGACGGCCGCGCAGATCACGCTGACGACCGCGAACCCGTGCGCTCCCGTGGCCGCGACCGCCGCGGCGTCACCGGCCGCGAGGCCACCGATGGCGACGACGGGCAGCGGCGTGCCGCTCACCGCCCGGACGAGCCCGCCGAACCCGACGGCGACGTCCGCCTCGGGCTTCGTCGCCGTCAGCCGGACCGGTCCCGTCCCGACGTAGTCCACGACGTCGGACGCGACCGCGCGCAGCTCGTCCGGCCGGGCCGCGGACACCCCGATCACCGCGTCCGGTCCGAGCAGCGCACGGGCGTCGCTCGCCGCCAGGTCGCGCTGGCCCAGGTGCACCCCGTCGACCCGCGCACCGCGCGCTCGCGCGGCGAGGGCCACGTCGACGCGGTCGTCGACGACGAGGACGACCCGGTCGGCCCCGGTCGCCGGGGCGATCCCGCCCGGGCGGGACCCGATCGGCGCGGTGAGCGGGTGCAGCGCCGCCGCGACCGCCACCGTGAGATCGACGAGCTCACGGACCGCCGCACGCTTGGCGCGCACCTGGACGACCGCGACGCCCGCCCGCGCCGCGGACACCGCGACGTCGGCCGGGGCTCGCCCGACCGAGGCGCAGGTGTCGGCGTCGAGCACGAGGTACGGCCCGCCCGGGATCGGCGCCCGCCGCGCCTGCACCCGCACGTCGCCGCTCATGCGTCGACCCCGGCGCGAGCCGTGAGCGCCTCGACCGCGACCCGGTCGGCACACCTCGCGAGGTCGGCGGGACGCAACCGGTACAGCTCGTCGACGAGCGCGATCTGGAACGACGCCGGCCCCCGGGCGACCTCGGCGGCCCGTTCGGCCGCGAGCCCGAGCGACAGGCTGGACCCGACCGCGGCGACGACGGGCGACGCGACCGCGGCGAACGCCGCCGCGAGGCCACCCAGCGCGCAACCCGCACCCGTGATCGTCGTGAGCAGCGCGTCGCCGCACGTCAGCCGGACGACCCGGTCGACCGCGGCGACGAGGTCGACCGCGCCGGACACCGCGACCGCCGCGCCCGTGAGCCGGGCGAGCGCGAGCGCCGCCGCACGTGCGTCGTCGACCCGGTCCCGGGCATCGACGCCCCGACCCGCCGAGCCGAGCCCCGCCAGCGCGCGGATCTCGCTCGCGTTGCCGCGCACGACCGCCGGCCCCGCGTCGAGCAGCTCGTCGGCCAGTCGCGTCCGGATCGACAGGACGCCCACCGCGACCGGGTCGAGCACCCACGGCACGCCCGCGCGGCGGGCCGCCGTGACCGTGGTGCCCATGCTCGCGCGCTGGTCCGGGCTCGGGGTGCCGAGGTTCACGAGGACCGCGCCCGCGACCCCCGCGAGCTGTTCGGCCTCACCCGGGACGGAGGTCATCGCCGGCGACGCGCCGATCGCGAGCAGAGCGTTCGCGACCAGGTTCGTCGTGACCTCGTTGGTGAGGCACTGCACCAGAGGTGTGCGTGACCGCACGTGCTCGAGCGCGGCGGCCGCGGCGGTCGTGAACCCGGCGGGGTCCGTCGGACCGCAGGCAGGGGTGGGGACGGCAGACGTCATCACGATGACATCCCTTCGCTAGTACGAACTAGATCAGGTTCGGCGGGTGTGATCTCAGCCCTGCGCGCAGGGCACCCCGTGTCGTCGCCCAGGCTAGGCCCGGTCACCGTCGACCGTCATCGTGGAGTTCGTCACGTGGGACGAGCGGCTCGCAGCACGACGAGGCTCCGCGCACCAGGTGATGGCGTGCGGAGCCTCGTCGTGGGGTCAGCGGGACGTCGTCAGCGCCGCCCGGACGCCTTCGGCGGCTTGTGCGGCTTCGAGTGCTTCACCGGCTTGACGGTCAGGCTCGCGGAGCCCGACGACGCCTGGACCGGGCCCGCCGGCACGTAGTACGCGGTCAGCACGTGCTTGCCCACGGCGAGCGTCGTCGGCAGCGTGACCGTGGCCTGCGTGGTCGCACCCTTCGGGTCCCGGTGCCCGTGGCCCTTGCCGTGACCCCGGGGGTCGTGGCAGCGGGCATCACCGTGCGGGACCAGGCGCACCGTGGCGAGCACGGTGCTCCCGTCCCTGATCTCGACCGTCCCGGTCGGCACCGCACCCGAGCTGCGCACCGTGACCCGAGCGGTCACGGGCCTGCCCTGCTCCACGGCGCCGGGGGTCAGCACGAGCTTCGTGGTCGACGTCGCCGTGTGCGGCGCCGGCACGGTCACCGTGAGGGTGCCGCTCGAGGCCGACCACCGTCCCTCGGTCGGGACGAAGCGTGCGGTCAGCTCGTGCGTGCCCGCGGCGAGCGCCACGGTCGTCGTGGCCCGGCCGAGCACGACGCGCTCGGTCGCGAGCCACGTCGCGCCGTCGAGGAACGTGACCGTGCCCGCCACCCCTGCCGGGTTCACCGTGGCCGTGAGGGTGCGCTCACCGCCGGCGGTGTTCGTGCCGGCGATCGCGAGCGTCGTCGTCGTGGGCTGCGTCGCCGTGACGGTCAGCGGGATCCGGACCGTCGTCCCGCTCGGCGCGGCGACGAGCGTCAGCGTGTGCGCCCCCGGCGTCGTCCCCGCGGGGATCACGGCGGCGACCGTCGATGCGCCGTCGCTCACCGTCGACGTCCCGATCGACGTGTCGTCGAGCCGGACGTCCAGGCTCGTGTTGGCCGGCGAGCCCAGGCTCGTGAGGTCCAGCCCCGACACCCCGAACACGACGGGGTCGTCGGCGAACACGCTCGTCGGCTGGTCGGTGACGGCCACGGCGTGCCGGGCGAAGTCCGGCGACAGACCCGGGTGACCCTCGAGATACGCGATCCACGCATCGCGATCGATCAGACCCGAGTCACGTGTGTCGACTCCCTGCGTGAACACCCGGAAGTTGTCGCCACCCGTCGCGAGGAACGAGAACGTCCCGACCCGATAGCTCGCCGCCAGGTCCAACGGCTCACCATCGACCGTCACCGACGTGATGTGCGACCCCTGCGCCGCGGCCGGGTCGAACGTGTACGACACGTTGTCCGACAACCCCAGCTGCAGATACGGCCGCGACGGCACCGAACCGTCCGGATTCGTCTGCCACTGCTGCTCGAGCAACGTCACGACCTGCGCACCCGTCAACGTCGTGGTCCACAAGTTGTTCACGAACGGCAGCACCGCATTCGCCTCCGCGAACGTCACGACCCCGTCCGACGTCTCGGCGCCGCTGCGCGCGAACAACAGGTCGGCCCGCAGACCACCCGGGTTCACCACACCGATCTGCGCACCGCCCAGGTGCTCGTCCGACAACGAGTCCCGCAACGAGTTCGCCACCAGGTTCCCCAGCGTCGACTCGCTCGCGCGGTCATCACGCACCCCCGCCAGGAACGCCGTCGTGATGTCCCCCGTGATCGACCCCACCGGGACTCCACCGACATCCTGCGCATGCGCCAGCGCCGCATCCACGACCGACTTCACCTGCGCCACCCGCGGATACGCGGCCACCAGCGTCGCGTCGGCCACGGTCGTGCGTGCGACGTTCTCCTCCGTGTGGGACAGGACCTCGTCGGTCGCCGGGTCGTAGGAGAGCACGACCTTCCCGACGAACTCGCCGTACGAACCCGTCTGGAGCACCGGTCGGGTGGCTCCGGGCTCGCCCGGGACCGCCGCCGCCCACGCGTACTGCTTGTGCGTGTGCCCCGTGAAGATGACATCCACCTCGGGCGAGGTCTCGGTCACGATCTCCTCGAACGCCCCGCCCGCGGCGAGCTCCTGCTCGAGGGTCGAGCCGTCGGGGGTCCCGGCGCCCGCGCCCTCGTGGTACTCCGCGACGATCACGTCCGCCTCACCGTTGGACGCATCACCGTCCGTCAACCGCGCCGCCACCCGGTTGACCGCCTCGACCGGATCACCGAAGTCCAGGTCCGCGATCCCCGCCGGCGACACCAGCGACGGCGTCTCCTGCGTGATCGCCCCCACCACAGCGACCCGCACACCACCCATGTCGAACGACACGAACTCCGGCAGCACCGGATCCGTCGTGCCCTTCGCATACACGTTGGCACCCAGGTAGTCCCACTGCGCGTTGCGCGCACCCGCAGCACCCACCACCCGATCCGTCAGATCAGCGAACCCCTTGTCGAACTCATGGTTCCCCACGGCCGAGGCTGCGAGGCCCAACGCGTTCAGCACGTCGATCGTCGGCTGATCGCCCGCCGTCGCCGACGCGAACAACGACGCACCGATGTTGTCGCCCGCCGACACGAACGCCACCGGACCCGACGCACCGGCCCGCAGCTGCTCCACCGTCCCCGCGAACCGCACCGTGTTCGCGTCGATCCGGCCATGGAAGTCGTTGATGTTGAGGAACGTCAGGTCCACGGTCGAGGACGCCGCACCCGCCTGCAGGCCGACGAGCACCGGGTCGTGGTCGGACGAGCGGTACGCGTCGGGCGCGTAGTAGAGCTGACCGTGGTAGTTGTACCGGCTGTACTCGAGCGCGATCGACTCCTCGGCGTTGATCTCCCAGATGTCCGCACCGGTCGCGCGCGCGAGCGCCGCCTCGTTGAGCAGCACGTGGTCGAGCGACCCCGACAGCCCGCTGAACGAGTACGAGTACTCGCCGGGATCGAGTGCGCTCGCCGCGTCCGTGTACCCCGCCGCGTACAGGACCTCCAGCGGGTCCTCGAGCGTGTAGGAGTTGAAGTCCCCGACGAGCGCGACGGCGTCGACGTCACCCTGGATCTCGTCGACCCAGTCCCGCAGCGCCGTGGCCTGCGCGACGCGCGACGCGTTCGACGCGCCCTGACCGTCGCCCGCGTCGGCGTCGCCCGGGAGCGGTCCGGCCGACCCCTTCGACTTGAAGTGGTTGACCGCGACGAGCACGGGCTCGCCCCCGGCGACGGGCGCGAACACCTGCGCGATCGGCTCGCGCGCGTTGTCGAAGGCACCGCCCGAACCCGACTCGGTGCCGAGCGCACGCGACGCACCGACGCGCTCGACGACGTCCGGCTGATAGATGATCGCGTTGGAGATGACGTCCATCTCGCTCGCGGGCGGCAGCTCGCTCGACGAGGGGACGAAGGCCCACCGCGTCGTGCCGGCCGCCGCGTTGAGCGCGTCGACGAGCGTGCCGACGGCCTCGTCGGCCACGCCGTCCACCACGAGCGAGTTCTCGATCTCGAGCAGGCCCACGACGTCGGCGTCCAGCGCGTTGATCGCCGCGACGATCTTGGCCTGCTGCCGCGCGAGGTCGTCGGGGTCCCAGGCGCCGCGCGGGTCGCACCCCGAGCTCACCGTGACCGGGTCGCCCGTGCGGTCGTCGTACGCCGTGCAGCCGGGTGTGTCCGCACCCAGGGTCGTGAAGTAGTTGAGGACGTTGAACGACGCGACGGTCACGTCACCGCCGACCGCACGGGGCGCACCGGTCCGGGTGTTCTCGAACGTGACGGGGCTGTTCGTCGTCCCGACGACCGGTGCCGTCGGGTCGAGCTTCCAGGCCGAGTTCGCGTACGTCACGACGACCGGCTCGTCGAACGTGACGGCGGCGCCCACCCGGACCGGCTCCGTGAGCGAGACGTACGACGGTGCGAGGCCCTGGTTCGCGGAGCTGAGGAAGTTGGTCGTCGCGCCGTCGTCGAGCACGACGCCACGTGCCTCGTTGTCGGCGACGACCGCCGCGACCGCGGTGGCGTCCTGCGGGTCGGCGACCTCGGTCGTCTGCAGGAGCGGCGTCGTCCCGGCTGCGAGCCCGACCTCGCCGTACTGGTTGGTCGAGTACGTGTTCGACACCGTCATGGGTCCCGACGGCAGCAGCAGCATCGACTCGATCGCCTCGCGTGCGGCGTCGGTGGTCGGCCAGGTGCCCGTCAGGGGCGTGACGGTCGCGTCCGTGTCGAGGACCGTCAGCCCGGCCGCGCTCGTCACCGAGATCTCCGTCAGCCCGTTGAACTCGCTCACCGCACCGCGGACCTGGACCTCGTCACCGATCTCGACGAGGCCGGCGGTGCTCGCCGAGTACACGAACAGCCCGTCGGACGCGGTGCGCGTCCCGAGTGCGCCGCCCGTCCCCGCCGTCTGGATCGTGTACCCGTTGCGACCTCCGCTGGCGTACACCGCGGTCACGACACCCTGCGCCGTGACCGTCGTGCCCGCATACGGCGACGCGTCGCCGTCGCCCTGGATCTGCGCGATCGACAGCGGCTCGTCGGGCTCCTCGGGGTCCTCGGGCTCGACGAGCCCGCCGCCGAGCGGCGACGGTGCACCCGCCGTGAAGTCCGCCGCGTTGTCCGCCGTGTTGCCGTGGTCCGTGCGTGCGACGGAGGTCGAGATGCTCGCGCCGGGCGCGGCACCCGAACCCGCGAAGTCGTTCGCGGCACCCCACCCGACGAGATCGACGACAGCCGGGGCGCCGTCGCAGTCCGCACCGCACGTCAGCGCCGACGACGCGCTGACGAGCGCGATCTTCCCGCTCGCTGCGCCGAGGTTGAGCCCACCGTCGACGTCGACGACGAGGTCGGCACCGCCCGTGCTGCCGCCACCTCCCACGAGCACCGAGCCACCGGCCGCGATCGCCCCGGTCAGCGGCGTGACCTGCCACGACGTGCCCGACGCGGACGCGTACTGCACCGACCAGCCCGCGATCGAGACCGGCTCGTCTCCCGGGTTGTAGAGCTCGATGAAGTCCCGCTTGTACGACGCGGCGGGATTGGTGCTCCCGCCGCCCGGGTACACCTCGTCGACGACGACGGGCGCGGTGGGCGACACGGCCGCTGTCGCACCCGCAGCCGTCACCACCGATCCGGTGAGTGCCACGGCGAGGGCGGCGAGCCCTCCGGTCATCGTTCGGCTGCGAGCGCGCACGGCGGTGCTCTCCTTCGTCGGGGAACGCACGACGGCCGCAGGGGTGTGCGGCCGTTGCCCACACTCCCGTTATGCCGCATTCGTCGCAACTACTGGGGAGTAACAATGCGGTGAACTCATCGGACGTCCCATGACCTCGCGTCGCGTCACGACGCACGGCCCGGACCTGACACCGACGAGCGGGCAGGTCCGGGCCGTCCGGACGGGTACGACGGGTCAGGCGCGCAGCGTCGCCCCGAAGCGCGCACCGGCCTCGGCCACCACCGCGTCGCGGACACCCGCGGTCTCGGCCGCCGTGAGCGTCCGGTCCGCGGCCCGCAGGCGCAGCGAGAACGCGAGCGACCGACACCCGTGCGGCACCTGGTCACCCTCGTAGACGTCGAACAGCCGCACGTCCTCGACCACGTCACCCGCGGCGCTCGCCGCCGCCCCGTCGCGCACGGCCGCCAGGACGTCCGCCGCCGGGACGTCGACCGGTACGACGAGCGCGACGTCCTCCTTCGCGACCGGGAACGTCGAGACCGCGCGCGACTGGCGCGCGTCCCGGGGTACGGCCGCGAGCAGCGCGTCGAGGTCGACCTCGAACGCGGCGCTGCGCGTCGGCAGGTCGTGCGCCGCGACGACGTTCGGGTGCAGCTCGCCGGCCCAGCCCAGGACCGTCCCGTCGCCCGCCTCGACGCGCGCGCAGCGACCGGGATGCCACGGTGCGCGTCCGGCGTCGGCGACGAGCCGCACGTCGACGCCGGCCGCGGACGCGATGCGCCGCACGGCCGCGATCGCGTCCGTGTGGTCGGCACGACGGCCCGGCCCCCACGTCCCGGCGAGCTCGACGCGTCCCGCGAGCACCCCCGCGACGTGCCGCGGCTGCTGCGGCACCGCCGCCTCGAGCGCCGCGAGCTCGTCGTCGGTCGGCCGCGTGCCGCCCGGGAACGCGGGTGCCGCACCCGTGCCCGGCTCGGCGAGCGTGACGAGGCCCAGCTCGTAGACGCACACGTCGGGGTTGCCGCGGGCCACGTTGCGGCGCGCCGTGTCGAGCAGCGTGACGAGCAGGTCGGTGCGCAGGAACGGCTGCGCGTCGGACAGCGGGTTGACGAGCCGGACGGTCCGGCGCCGCGCGTCGTCGGCCGGGATGCCCAGCGCGTCGAGCTGGTCCGTGCCGACGAACGGGTAGCTGAGCACCTCGACGAGCCCCGACTCGGCGAGGGTGTCGGCCACGCCGCGGCGGGCCCGCTGCTCCCACGTGAGGCCGAGCCCGGCGGGTGCGGGCGGCACGATCGACGGGATCGTGTCGTAGCCGCGCAGCCGCGCGACCTCCTCGACCAGGTCGACGGGAGCCGCCAGGTCGGGTCGCCACGACGGCGGCGTCACGGCGACGACGCCCGGCCGCACCTGCGTGACGGCACACCCGATCTCGGTGAGCACCCCGCGCACCTCGTCGGCCGTGTAGTCGACCCCCACGAGCCGCCCCGGTGCCGTGAGGTCGAGCTCGAACGCCGGTGCCGGCACCGTCCGGTCGACGTCCGTCAGCGCGTCGTCCGCCGTGCCGCCGCCGTGCTCGACGAGCAGCGCGACCGCACGGGCGACCGCCACCCGCGGGAGGCGCGGGTCGACCCCGCGCTCGAACCGCTTCGCGGCCTCGCTCGGCAGCTTGTGCCGCCGAGCCGACCGTGCGACCGTCACCGGGTCGAAGTGCGCCGCCTCGATCAGCAGGTCGCTCGTGCCCGGGCCGACCTCGGTGTCCCCGCCGCCCATGACCGCCGCGAGCCCGATCGGCCGCGACCCGCGACCGTCCGGGCTGTCGGTGACGAGCAGGTCCTCGGGGTGCAGCGTGCGCACCTGGTCGTCGAGCGTCCGCAACGTCTCGCCCGCCCGCGCCCGCCGCACGACGATCGGCTCGGCGAGCGTCGCGAGGTCGTACGCGTGCAACGGCTGCCCGAGGTCGAGCATCACGTAGTTCGTGACGTCGACCGCGAGCGAGATCGGCCGCATCCCTGCCTGCTGGAGCCGCCGCTGCAGCCACGCCGGTGACGGGTCGTCGGCACGGACGCCGCGCACGACCTGCGCGACGAACCGGTCGGCACCGGGCACGCCGTGGATCGGCGCGTCGTCGTCGAGCTCGACCGCGAACCCGCCCGGACGCTCGTCGCGCGGCTCCGGGAGCGCCGGGTCGGTGAACGCGGCCCCCGTGGAGTGCGCGAGCTCGCGCGCCACGCCGCGCATCGAGAAGCAGTAGCCCCGGTCGGGGGTGACGTTGATCTCGAGGACCTCCTCGCCGAGCCCGAGGAGCTCGCGCGCGTCGGTCCCGACCGGGGCGTCGATCCCGAGGTCGGCGAGCACGATGATCCCCGAGTGGTCCTCCCCCAGCCCGAGCTCGCGCGCCGAGCAGATCATGCCGTCGGACACGTGCCCGTACGTCTTGCGGGACGCGATCGGGAACGGTCCGGGCAGGACCGCACCGGGCAGCGCGACGACCACGTGGTCGCCCACGTCGAAGTTGTGCGCACCGCAGACGATCCCGCGCGGACCCGTGGTGCCGTCCTCGCGCACCTCGTTGTGGTCGGTGCCGACGTCGACCCGGCACCAGTTGATCGTCTTGCCGTTCTTCTGCGGCTCGGGCGTGCGCTCGACGACCCGGCCGACGACGAGGGGACCCGTCACCGCCGCGGCGTGGACCGCCTCCTCCTCGAGGCCGACCCGCACGAGGTCCGCCGCGAGCTGCTCGGCCGTGAGACCGGTCGGGAGCACCACGTGCTCGCCGAGCCACGACAGGGGGATGCGAGGCATCAGATCACCGCCTGGAACTGGGTGGAGAAACGCACGTCGCCCTCGACCAGGTCGTGCATGAGGCCGATGCCGTGCCGGAGCATGAGCGTGCGCTCGATGCCCATGCCGAACGCGAAGCCGGAGTACACGTCCGGGTCGACCCCGCACGCGCGCAGCACGTGGGGGTTGACCATGCCGCAGCCGCCCCACTCGATCCAGCCCGCGCCGCCCTTCTTCTGGGGGAACCACAGGTCCATCTCGGCCGACGGCTCGGTGAACGGGAAGTACGAGGGCCGCAGGCGCGTGCGGGCATCGGGACCGAACATCGCCTTCGCGAAGTGGTCGAGCGTGCCCTTGAGGTGCGCCATCGTGAGGCCCTTGTCGACCGCCAGGCCCTCGACCTGGTGGAACACGGGTGTGTGGGTCGCATCGAGCTCGTCGGTGCGGAACACCTTGCCGGGGCACGCGATGTAGACCGGTACGCCGCGGCCGAGCAGCGAGCGCGCCTGCACGGGACTCGTGTGCGTCCGCAGCACCAGGTTCGACGGCTCGTCGGACCCGTCGGGGTGCGCGACGTAGAACGTGTCCTGCATCTGCCGCGCGGGGTGGTCGACGCCGAAGTTGAGCGCGTCGAAGTTGAACCACTCCGCCTCGAGCTCGGGCCCTTCGGCGATCTCCCAGCCCATCGCGACGAACACGTCGGCGACGCGCTGCGACAGCATCTCCAGCGGGTGGCGTGCGCCGCGCGGCCGACGGTCCACCGGGAGCGTCACGTCGACGGTCTCCTCGACGAGGACACGCGCGTCCCGCTCCGCCTCGAGGACGCCCTGGCGCTCCGCGAGGGCGGCGTTCACGCGCCCGCGGGCCTGGCCGACGAGCCGGCCGGCGGCACCCTTGTCGGCGGCGGCGAGCCCGCCGATCGCCCGGTTCGCGAGCGCGAGCGGGCTGCGGTCTCCCGTGTGCGCGAGGCGCACGGACTTCAGCGCGTCGAGGTCGACCGCCGCGGCGATCTCGGCGAGGGCCGCGTCGACCGCGGCCGAGACGCCGGCCTCGTCGAGCGGGGACAGATCAGGTGCGCTGCGCCGGGCAGCGTCAGGGGTCTCGGACATCCGAACCTTCCGAAGGTGGGCGTGCGGCGGGCGCGCAGGCGCGCCCGACCAGCGGGCAAGTCTAGGCGCCCGACCCGGGGCCGTCCGGGAGGTCCAGCACGCGACACCGTCGTCGGCCGCTGAGGACCCGACGAGCCTGCGCGGCTCAGCTCACGTGCGCGTCAGCGCGGCCCGGGAACGGGCCACGGAAATCGGCGACCAGCCGCCGCGCGTCGAACGATCACGCGCCCAGCATGGCACGACCCCGGCGCCCCGGACCACCGCGATACCTCGCACGCCGACACGACGAGCCGCGTCGTCAGGCACGCGTACCGCGCAGCGCGAGGCGCTCGACGGTGCGGTACGACGGGCCGCCGCCCCTGCCCGCCCCGGGCGTCGACTCGACCACGTGCACCTCGTCGACCGTCCACCGCGGCCCCTCGTAGACCGCGAGCGCGCGCACCAGCGCCGCGACCGGGTCGTCGGACAGCCGCTCGGCGGACCCACCTCGACCCGCGTCGCCCGGCGGTCGCGACGACCGGCGCCGGGGCGGACCGCCGCCCGGTCGGGTCCGGCCGATCGTGAGGTGCGGGCGCTCGCGTGCCCGGCCGTCGTCGTGGGCGCCCGCAGCCGCACCCGCGTCCCGGGACGCGCGCACGACCTGCTGGTGCGCGTCGAGCGCACCCGACGCCCCGACCCACAGCGTGCGGTGCGAGAACACGCCGGCTCCGCGCAGCGCGAGCGTGTACGGCGCGAGCGGCGCGCACTCCTCGTCGAGCGTCGCGACGAGCGCGGGCACGAGGCCGTCCGGCACCTCGCCGTAGAAGGAGGTCGTCAGGTGCCACGTCTCGCGGGCCGACCAGCGGACGTCCGACGAGCGCCCGGACGGTCCACCCCGCACGGTCGCGAGCGTCAGGTCCAGGTGGTCGAGCACCTCGTCGGGCGGCCAGACCGCCGCGAACAGCCTCATCGCGCATCGTCCTGCGTCCGGGCGCCGGGCACGCCCGGGGCCGGCGCCGGGTGCCGTCGCTGGGCGCGCGCGCTCGCGTACAGGCACACCGTCGCGGCCGTCGCGAGGTTGAGCGACTCGGCCCGCCCGTGCAGCGGCACCCGCACGACGGCGTCGGCGAGCTCCCGGTCCGCGCTCGGCAGCCCCCAGGCCTCGTTGCCGAAGAGCCACACGGTCGGGGCGGCCAGGTCCGGCACGCCGGCGGGGGCCCGGCCCGCGACGTCGAGCAGGTCGTCGAGGTCGTGCTCCCCCGCGCCGTCGGCCGCGAGGACCGTGAGCCCCGCGGCGCGCAGCGCGGCCACCGCCTCGGCCGTGGCGACGCCGTGCCCCACCGGCAGGTGGAAGAGCGAGCCGGCCGTCGACCGCACGACCTTGGGGTTGTGGACGTCGACGCTCTGCGCGCTCAGGAGCACGCCGCCCGCCCCGGCGGCGTCGGCGGCCCGGATCACGGTGCCCGCGTTGCCGGGGTCCCGGACCTGCGCGAGCAGGGCGACCAGCCGCGGACGCGCCGCGAGCACGGCGTCGAGGCCCGGTGCGAGCAGGTCGGCCACCGCGACGACGCCCTGGGCGTCGGGGCTCATCGCGGTCAGCACCTCGTCCTCGCCCACCGTCGTGCGGATGCCGCGACTGCTCGCCGCATCGACTATCTCCTCGTAGCGCGCTGCGGCCGCGGGGGTCAGGTACAGGTCACGCACGTGCACCCGGGTGCCCGACACGACCTCCCGCACGGCTTGCGGACCCTCCACGACGAACCGGCCGTGCCGCTCACGCGTCGACCGCGTGCCGAGCGCGCGCACGGCGCGCACGCGGTCGCTGCGGGGGTTGGTCAGCACGGCGGTGACATCCACGGGTCCATCATCGCTGGTCGTGGCCACGGCGGCCGCGTCGTGCCCGCGGACGCGACGAAGCCCCCGGCACGGGCCGGGGGCTTCGTCGTCGTCATGCTGCTCTCGCGAGGTGCGTCAGGCCGCCTTGGGGGCGTTGACGTCGGCCGGCAGCGCGTCCTTGGCCGCCTTCACGAGCGTGTTGAACGCCGCCACGTCGTTGACCGCGAGGTCGGCGAGGACGCGACGGTCGACCTCGATGCCCGCGAGCCGCAGGCCCTGGATGAGGCGGTTGTACGTGATGCCCTCGGCGCGGGCCGCAGCGTTGATGCGCTGGATCCACAGCTTGCGGAAGTCCGCCTTGCGCGCCTTGCGGTCACGGTAGGAGTAGACGAGGGAGTGGGTGACCTGCTCCTTCGCCTTGCGGTACAGACGCGAGCGCTGGCCGCGGTAACCGCTGGCCCGCTCGAGGGTCGAACGACGCTTCTTCTGGGCGTTGACCGCCCGCTTCACGCGTGCCACGTGATGCTCCTTGCTTGGTCAGGGCCGACAGGACCCCGGGCGCGGGTGCGCGCCCGGACGAGTCACTTGCCGAGCAGCTTCTTGATCTTCGGGGTGTCGGCAGCGGAGACGACCACGTCGCCGGCGATGCGGCGCGTGCGACGGCTCGACTTGTGCTCCAGCAGGTGGCGACCGTTGGCCTGCTCGCGCATGACCTTGCCCGTCCCCGTCACGCGGAAGCGCTTCTTGGCACCGGAGTGCGTCTTGTTCTTCGGCATGGCTGCCGTGTCTCCTTGTCGTTCGCATCGCACGGGTTCGTGCGACTCGTTCTCGGGGCCGGTCCACCCGGTGGCGGTCCGGCCGTCGTGGCTCAGGTCAGTCGGTCGTGCGCGGACCGCTCGGCCGGGGCGTCGGACGCGGCGCCGCCGGCTTGGCGGCAGCGCTCGGCTTCGGCGTCCCGGTCGGCTTCGGCGTCGCCGCGGGCTTGGGCGCGGCGGGCTTGGCAGCGGCGGGCTTGGCAGCGGCCGGCTTCGCAGCGGCAGGCTTGGCGGCGGGCTTCGCAGCAGCCGGCTTCGCAGCGGCGGGCTTGGCAGCGGCGGGCTCGGCAGCAGCCGGCTCCGCAGCCGCAGGCTCCGCGGCGGGAACGTCCGTCACGGGCGCCTCGACCGCGGTCGGCTCCACCGGCGACTCGACGACGGCCTCGACGACCGGGGTCGTCGGCGCCGCGGCCACGGCCACCTGCTCGGCCGACGCATCGCTCACGGCCGCGGCCTTGGCGGTCGCGTTCGCCTCGCGCGCAGCGGCGGCCTGTGCCTGGCGGCGCTGCTCCTGGCGCTGCTCGGCCTTCTTCTTGTGCGGGCCGATGACCATGATCATGTTGCGCCCGTCCTGCTTCGGCGCGCTCTCCACGAAGCCGAGCTCGGCGACGTCGTCGGCCAGACGCTGCAGCAGGCGGATGCCCATCTCCGGGCGCGACTGCTCGCGACCGCGGAACATGATCATGACCTTGACCTTGTCGCCGCCCTTGAGGAACCGCTCGACGTGGCCCTTCTTCGTGCCGTAGTCGTGCGGGTCGATCTTGAGGCGGAACCGGATCTCCTTGAGGACGGTGTTGGCCTGGTTGCGCCGGGCCTCACGCGCCTTCATGTCCGCTTCGTACTTGTACTTGCCGTAGTCCATGATCTTGACCACGGGCGGACGTGCGTCGGGGGCGACCTCGACCAGGTCGAGGTCGGCGTCCTGGGCCAGGCGCAGTGCGTCTTCCACGCGGACGATGCCGACCTGCTCGCCGGCAGGGCCGACCAGGCGGACCTCGGCGACGCGGATCCGATCGTTGATGCGGGGCTCGCTGATGGGTGCTCCTCCAGGTTCGTCGTGACGATGGCCGGGGACGAAGAAGGCCTCCGTCCCTGGGCACAGGAGGAGGCCTCGTCCGATCCGGCGCACGACGAGCGTGCACCGCCGACCCGCCATGGGCCGCACGGGGCGACCACGACGAACCGCGCCCGACGAGCCGCCGGGCGGACCATGACCCGGTCCCTGTCGCCGGCGAGCCGGACGGTCGCAACCAGGTGGGAGGAGGACTCCGCTTGTGCACCTGCACCACGACTCGGTCACGAGGACCGGGCACGGCACAGGTCAGTCGGTAGGCGATGCTACCAGACCATGAACCGGGCTCGGCACGAGACGCACGCCACCGCGACAGTGCGCCCGGACGGGTGGGCCGCGGTGCGAGGATGACCGCGTGAGCGACATGACGGGCAGCGAGGAGGCGCGCGGCGCCACCCGGGACATCGCGGACGTGGCCGCGGTCGAGGTCATCGTGACCGCGGCGGTGCACCTGATGAGCGCGGCCGCCGTGAAGTGCGGTCTCGCGGAGGACGGGCCGGGCGGTGACGGCGCGCAGTACCTCGACCTCGACGAGGCGCGCAAGCTCATCAATGCGCTCGCCGCGCTCGTCACGGCGTCCGCACCCGACATCGGCAACCAGCACGCACGCTCGCTGCGCGACGGGCTGCGCTCGCTGCAGCTCGCCTTCCGCGAGGCGTCCGCGTTCCCGGACGCACCGGGCGAGGGACCGGGCGAGAAGCTCACGGGCCCCGTCAGCTGACCCGGACGCGACGTCGCCGTCCCACGGCCGCCTGCACGGCCAGCCCGACGAGCGCGACGCCGCCACCCACGACGGCCGCCGCGAGGAACCCGGCGCCCGACGACGAACGGTCGATCACCCAGCCGCACAGCGGCGCACCGATCGCGTTGCCCACCGTGGACATCGTGCCGGACCACCCCATGACCTCACCCCGCCGATCCTCGGGCGCGATCCGGACGAGGGCCGCGTTGATGGACGCGAGCGTCGGGGCGCACGGCAGGCCCGCCACGAACACGGCGAGCGCGAGCCACACCGGGACGGGCGCGAACGCGGCGGGCACGGTCGCCAGGCCGAGCACCACCGCCAGGACGAGGGGCGGCGGGGAGCCGGCGCGCGACCCGTGCACGAGCCCGCCGACCACCGACCCGCCCGCCCAGAGCGCGACCATCCAGCCGACGTCCTGCGGACGGCCCTCGTCGTTGAGCGCCGCGACGAGCGCCACGTCGGTGCCGACGAGGACGAACGCGGCCGCCGCAGCCGCGACGAGCAGCACCAGGAGCTCGGGCGTCACGACGCGCTCGGCGCGCGCGGCTCGCTCGTCGTCCGGCGTCGCGGCACCCAGCCCGTGCGCGGGCGCGTCGAGGTCCGGGGGCAGCTCGGGCACCGGGCGCGGCGACCGGGTCGGCGGGTCCGCCCACATCAGGAGGAGCCCGCCCCCGACGGTCGCGACCCCGACGACCGTGAGCGCCGCCGTCGTCGAGACCTGGGTCGCGAGCAGGACCCCCACGACCGGCGCGAGCATGAAGGTGACCTCGACGAGCACGGAGTCGAGCGCGAAGCCCGTGCGCTGCTGCGCGGGCGGCACGAGCACCGCGAGCGACTGCCGGGCGACCGAGAACACCGGGACGAGGAACACCCCGGCGACGAACGCCGCGACGAGCAGCGCCCGGAAGCCGAGGTGCGGCGCGAGCAGCCAGACGGCCGACTCGACGACGACCGACGGCGCGATCGCGCGGCGCAGCCCGAGCCGGTCGACGAGGCGGCCGCGCCACGGCGCACCGATGGCGATACCGACCGTGGACGCGCCCGCCACGACCCCCGCCTGCCCGTAGCCGCGGTCGAGCGTCGTCACGACGTGCAGCGTGAGCACCACCCCCACCATCGCGGCCGGGATCCGGCACACGAACGCGACGGCGTACAGCCGCGCGACCGACGGCAGCCGCAGCAGGGCTGCGTAGGGCGAGCGGAGCACCCGACCATTGTCGGGGCACACGACCCGCAGCCGACCGCACCCGGCCGCGACGCGCACGGCCACCTATCCTGTCCGGGTGCCGCTCGACGACGCTCGTCCGGACGGGGCCCGGCCGACCGGTACCCCCGCCTGGGTGACGCGCGCCCCGGCCGACCACCCGACCGAGCCGCCACCACCTCCGCCTCCCGGCGCACGCCCGCCCGCGGCACGCGCACCGCTCGCCGCGACGACGCCGCCGGAAGGGCCGGTGCCGCCGGAGGGACCGGTGACGCAGCAGGTGCGGCTGCAGGGACCGGCCGTGCCGCCCGCCGCGGGAGCCACGGGGTCCGGCGCGCCCGACGTGCCGACGGCGGTGGCGACGCCGGCGGGCTCGTCGTCCCCCCGCACCACGCCCGGTGACGTGGGCGGTCGTCGCAGGTCCCGGGCCGTCCCGGTGCTCGCGACGCTGCTCGTCGTCGTGCTCGTCGGCGCGGGCGCGCTCGTCGCGTACCTGTGGCGGGCGACGGACGAGTGGCGCGCCTCGAGCACGCAGTGGGCGTCGCTCGCGACCGGCGCCGCGTCCGCGCTCGACGACACCCGCGGCGACCTCGCCGCCGCGCAGGAGGTGCTCGCCGAGACGCGCGACCAGCTGAGCACCGCGCAGGACAGGATCACCGAGCTCGCCGACGAGAAGGCCCAGCTCGGCGACGACTCCGCCGTGCAGCAGCAGCTCGCGGACTACCAGGCGCGCGTGTCGCAGGCGGCCGGCCGCGTCGCGACGGCGCTCGCGACCTGCATCGCCGGCCAGCAGCAGCTCATCACGGCGATCGACGACCAGTACTCGGCCGAGGACGGCCACGGGCCCACCCCCGACGCGGTCGCACGCTTCCGGGCGGACGTCGACGCGCTGTGCGCCGAGGCGACGGCCGCCAACGAGCAGCTCCAGACCGAGCTCGACCGATGACCGTCCGGTCCGCACCACGGGGCACGGCGACGTGCACGTCGGTCGTCGCGACCGCTGCGCTGCTCGCCGCACTCGCGGGGTGCGGTGCCCTGCCGCCCCTGCCGGAGCCGGTGCCCACCGCACTCACGGGGGACACGAGCCGGGCAGGGGTCGCCCCCACCGGCGCGGCCCTGTCCCCCGACGGCTTCGACGCCGCGCAGCGCATGTCGGTGCGGATCCGCAACATCGGCTGCGGTGCGCTGTCGACCGGTTCGGGCTTCGCGATCGACGACCACACGCTCGTGACCAACCGGCACGTCGTGGCGGACTCCGCGACGCTCGAGATCAGCACGTACGACGGTCGGGACGTCCGCGCGCAGACCGCGAGCACCGCCGAGCTGGCCGACCTCGCGCTCGTGCGCACCGTCGACACCCTGCCCGCCTCGGCGGGCCTGGCCGCGACCGATCCGATGCCCGGTACGCCGGTCACGGTGGTCGGCTACCCGCGCGGCAGCCGGCTCACGATCACCACCGGCACGGTCATCGGCGCGACGACCGACCCCCTGCACGCCAACCTCGGCGAGGTGCTCGTGACCGACGCCCAGGTCGACCTGGGCTCGTCCGGGTCGCCCGTGCTCGACGACGCCGGGCACGTGGTCGGGGTCGTCTACGCGAAGGGCGACGACGGATCGAGCTTCGTCGTGCCGGTGAGCACGCTGCGCGCGATGCTGGACGACGAGAGCCAGGTCGAGCCCGCACCGACGTGCACCGGCTGACACGATCGACCACGTCCGACGAGAGCAGGAGGCCAGCCATGGGACGCGTCCCTCGCTTCGACCCGACCGCGCTGACCGCGGCCGCGAACGACACGTTCACCGTGCGCCGCGTGTTCGGCGAGGCGTACGAGCGCGACGGCGTCCTCGTCGTCCCCGTCGCGCGCGTCTGGGCCGCGACCGGGCTCGGCCTGGGCGACGGTGAGGGCGGCGGGACGCTCCCCGAGCGCGGGAGCGGTGCGGCACCCCGGGCGCGGCGCGCGCGTGCGGCCTGGGAGCGGGCCGGGCACGCGTCCGTCGGGCTCGCGTCCGACGAGGAGCCCACGGCGGCGGAGTCGGCCGACGCCCGTGACGAGGGGCCCGACGCACCGGGCTCCCCCGCGGCACAGTCGGGCTACGGCGGCGGGCACGGCGGAGGCGGCGGATACGGCGCCAGGGTCAAGGCGGTCGGGGTGTACGTGATCGACGACGACGGCGTGCACTGGCGGCCCGCGCTCGACGTCAACCGCGTGATCGTCGGCGGTCAGCTCGTCGCGGCGACCGCCGTCACGGCGCTGGCGGCCGTGCTCACGGCCCGTGCGGCTGCCGATGCGGTCAGCCGAGCGGTCGCGGCGTTCGCGCGACGCTGACGCAACGACCGGGCGCCCGGTCAGGACGCGCGGCGCAGGCGCAGCTCGACGGAGTCGACGCGCTCGGTGACGACCTCGGACGCCGCGAGCGCGGCGTTGATCCGCGCGACCGCGTTCTCGAGCGAGCCGCGGTCCAGCCCTCCGACGAGCGTCACGACGACCGCGAGCTCGGCACGCGTGCCCGGTTCGACCGCGCAACGGACGACCGGACCGACGGTGCTGAGGGCGCTCGCCACGGCCGCGGCGACGTCGGGCTCGACCGTCCCGTCGTGCACCGCGGGCGACCACGGCTCCTGCTTCGCCAGCGCCCAGACGGCCGGCCTCGGCAGCAGGACCGGCACGGGTCCGCCCGCGTCGAGGACGATCACCTCCCAGCCCTCCTGCACGGCCGACAGCGCGGCACGGGCCACGTCCGTCGGCACGGGACGTGCGTCCGCCCGCCAGGCTGCCATGCTCGTGACGGCCGAGAACACCGGCAGCGCACGCCGCCCGTCCGGGGTCTGCAGCGCCACGATGCCCGCCGAGGCCTCCTTGTCCACCGTGTGCTCGTGCTCGCCGTGGACGACGAGGTCGGCGACCTCGAGCTCGGCGAGCACCGGGACGAGGACGCGCGTGCCCGCGAGCGCACCGACCACCCCGCCCAGGGAGCCCGACCCGTCCGCGAGCGCGGCGAGCGCCGCCGCGACCGCGGGGGCGGCCGCGCCGTCGTCGTGCGCGAACGGCGAGGACGGCGGCAGCTCGCGGCCCGCCACGGCGGTCAGCCCTCGCGCTCGGGACGCCCGGCGACCTCGAGCGCCTCGGGCAGCGTGAACGCGCCCGCGTACAGCGCCTTGCCCACGATCGCACCCTCGACGCCGGTCGCGACGAGCGTGCGCAGCACCCGGAGGTCCTCGAGGCTCGAGATCCCGCCCGAGGCGACGACCGGCGCGTCCGTGCGCGTGCACACCTCGCGCAGCAGCTCGACGTTCGGGCCGCGCAGCGTGCCGTCCTTGGTCACGTCCGTCACGACGTACCGAGCGCAGCCCGCGTCCTCGAGCCGGGCGAGGACCTCCCACAGGTCGCCACCCTCCTGCGTCCAGCCGCGAGCCGCGAGCGTCGTCCCGCGCACGTCGAGCCCGACCGCGACCTGGTCGCGGTGCGCGCCGATGACGCGCGCCGTCCACTGCGGGTCCTCGAGCGCGGCCGTCCCGAGGTTGACCCGCGTCGCACCCGTCGCGAGCGCCCGCTCGAGCGACGCGTCGTCGCGGATGCCGCCCGACAGCTCGACCTTGACGCCCTTGCCCGACAGCTCGGCGGTGACCTCGGCGAGCAGCGGCGCGTTCGAGCCGCGCCCGAAGGCCGCGTCGAGGTCGACCAGGTGGATCCACTCCGCACCACCCGCGTACCAGTCCAGCGCCGCCGACAGCGGGTCGCCGTACGACGTCTCCGAGCCCGCCTCCCCCTGCACGAGGCGGACGGCCTGGCCGTCGGCGACGTCGACGGCGGGCAGCAGCTCGAGTCGGGGCTCGGTCATGCGGGTTCGTCCTCCGGTGTGCGGGTCGGTGTGGGGCGTGGTGGTTCGGGCGTGGTGGGTTCGGGCGCGGTGGGTCTCGGGCGCGTTCGGTGCCGCGGGCCGTCAGCGCAGCGTGCCGAGCCAGTTGCGCAGGAGCTGCGCACCGGCGTCGCCGGACTTCTCCGGGTGGAACTGCGTCGCGGACAACGGTCCGTTCTCGACGGCCGCGACGAACCGGTCGCCGTGCTGCGCCCAGGTCACGAGCGGGGGCGCGTGCCGCTCGTCGAGCTCGTCGAGCAGCGGGAAGCCGCGGGCCGCGTACGAGTGGACGAAGTAGAACCGCTCGTCGTGCAGCCCCGCGAACAGCGTCGACGCGGGTGGCACGTCGACCGTGGCCCACCCCATGTGCGGGACGACGTCCGCCTCGAGCCGGTCGACCACCCCGGGCCACTCGCCCAGCCCGTCGGTGCGCTGCCCGTGCTCGACACCCTCGCCGAACATGACCTGCATGCCGACGCAGATGCCGAGCACGGGTCGGCCGCCGGCGAGGCGCCGGTCGACGACCTGGTCGCCGCCCACACCGCGCAGGCCGGCCATCACGGCCGCGAACGCACCCACGCCGGGCACGACGAGCCCGTCCGCCGCCAGGGCGGTCGGCTTGTCGGCGGTCAGCTCGACCTGCGCGCCCACGCGCTCGAGCGCGCGGACCGCCGACCTGACGTTGCCGAAGCCGTAGTCGAGGACGACGACACGGGGAGAAGGCACGGCGTCAGGCTACCCGGGTGAGCGGCACGACCGATGGCACCCTCAGCACGCGAGACGGTGCGCCGAGCGCGCGCCGGTCAGCGCCTGCGGCCACGCGCGAGCGCGCGCATGGCCTTCCACCGCGACATGCCCACGCTCGTCACGACGCCCGGCAGCTCGCCGACGTCGGCCGAGCCGAGCAGCAGGTCCTCGAGGACCGCCGGCGCGTCCGACAGCACCAGGCCCGCGGGCAGCTTGTCGTCCTGCGCGCCGCCGACCCAGCGCATCGCGGAGATCTGGCCCTCGCGCCGCGTGAGCAGCACGACCGGGAGCTGGCGCAGCAGCTGGGAGATCGCCGCGACGCCCGCGTCCGCCGCCGCCGGATCGCGCAGGACCGCGACCGCGCCGACCTCGGTCGGCACCGCGTCGATCTCGACGTTCGCGAGCGCGCACGCGGCCGCGAGCGGCTCGGCGGCCGCCACCTGCGTCACGACGAGCGCGACGCTCGGCGCCTCGTCGGTGCCCGCCACCAGCCCCGAGAGGTCGTCCGGCACCACGAAGTCGTCCGGCAGCGCGTCCGTGTCACCGGCGTCGTCGGGCTCGCGAGCCCCTTCGGGCTCGCGGGCGTCGGGCTCGTTCACAGCGCGCCCTTGGTCGACGGCACGCCGTCGACGCGCGGGTCCCGCTCGATCGCGAACCGCAGGGCCCGGGCGAGCGCCTTGAACTGTGCCTCGACGATGTGGTGCGGGTCGCGGCCCTCGAGCACCCGCACGTGGATCGAGAAGGCGGCGTGGTGGGCGATCGACTCGAGCACGTGGCGCGTGAGCGACCCCGTGAAGTGCCCGCCGATGAGGTGGTACTCCTGCCCGGCCGGCTCCCCCGTGTGCACGAGATACGGCCGCCCCGACACGTCCACGACGGCCTGGGCGAGGGCCTCGTCGAGCGGCACGAGCGCGTCGCCGAACCGCGAGATCCCGCGCTTGTCGCCGAGTGCCTGCTTGAGCGCCTCCCCCAGGCAGATCGCGACGTCCTCGACCGTGTGGTGGGCGTCGATGTGCGTGTCACCCGTCGCACGCACCGTGAGGTCGACGAGCGAGTGCTTGCCGAGCGCCGTGAGCATGTGGTCGTAGAACGGGACGGTCGTCGAGATGTCGGTCCGGCCCGTGCCGTCGAGGTCCACCTCGACGACCACGCTCGACTCGCTCGTCGTGCGCTCGATGCGCGCGGTCCGGTTCGAAGGGCTCGTCGTGCTCACAGTCCTGCCACCTCCACCAGGGCGTCCTGGAACGCCCGCGTCTCCTGCGGGGTCCCGACCGAGACCCGCAGCCACCCGGGCGGCCCGACCTCACGGACCAGCACACCACGGTCGAGCAGACCTTCCCACACCGCGCGGCGGTCGTCGAAGAGGCCGAAGAGCACGAAGTTCGCGTCGGAGTCGGCGACCTGCAGGCCGCGCTCGCGCAGCCAGCCGACGAGCGCGTCCCGCTCGTCGCGCAACGACCCCACCTGCGCCATGAGCTCCGCGCTGTGCGCGAGCGCCGCACGCGCGACCGCCTGCGTCACCGCCGACAGGTGGTACGGCAGGCGCACGACCCGGAGCGCGTCGACCAGCTCGCGCGACGCCGCGAGATAGCCCACCCGGGCGCCCGCGAGGCCGAACGCCTTGGACATCGTGCGGCTCACGGCGAGGTGCGCGTACTCGTCGAGGAGCTCGAGCGCGCTCGGCGTGCCCGCACGCCGGAACTCGCCGTAGGCCTCGTCGACGACGACCACACAGCCACCCGGGACGTCCGATGCCGCCTCCAGCACCGCCCGGATCGTGGCCGTCGGCAGCGCGGTCCCCGTCGGGTTGTTCGGGCTCGCGAGCAGCACCACCGACGGCGCGTGCGCCGCGATCGCGGCGCGCGCCGCGTCCGGGTCGAGGCTGAAGTCCGCCTCCCGGCGGCCGGCGACCCACGCCGTGCTCGTGTCGCGCGCGTACTCCGGGTACATCGAGTACGTCGGCGCGAACGACAGCGCGGTGCGGCCCGGACCGCCGAACGCCTGCAGGAGGTGCAGCATGACCTCGTTCGAGCCGTTCGCGGCCCACAGCCGTTCGACGCCGAGCGCGACCCCCGACTCGGCGAGCAGGTACGCCGCGAGATCCGCGCGCAGCGCCTCGAAGTCCCGGTCCGGGTAGCGGTTGAGGCCACGTGCGGCCGCCGCGACGGCGGCGGCGATGTCCGCCACGACCTGCTCGGACGGCGCGTACGGGTTCTCGTTGACGTTGAGCAGCACCGGCACGTCGAGCTGGGGCGCGCCGTAGGGCTCGAGCCCCGCGAGCTCGGGGCGGATCGGGAGCGGTGCACTGGTCACGGCCGCGATCCTAGGCCGGGTGCCCGCACGCTCGTCGGACCCGTCCACAGGGGTCAGAACCGCGCGCGCACGGCGTCGCCGTGCGCGGGCAGGCCCTCCGCCGCCGCGAACGCGACGATCCGGTCCGCGACCGTGGCGAGCGCGTCCGCGTCGTACTCGACGACCTGCACCGCGCGCAGGAACGAGTGCACGCCGAGCCCGCTCGTGAAGTGCGCGCAGCCACCCGTCGGCAGCACGTGGTTCGAGCCCGCCATGTAGTCGCCGAGCGACACCGGCGAGAACGGTCCGACGAAGATCGCGCCCGCGCTCGTGACGCGCTCGGCGACCGCGGCCGCGTCGGCCGTCTGGATCTCGAGGTGCTCCGCACCGTACGCGTTCACCACGGCGAGGCCCGCCTCGAGGTCGTCGACGAGCACGACCGCCGACTGGGTGCCGCCCAGCGACGTCGCGACGCGTGCGCGGTGCGTCGTCGCCTCCACGAGGTCGACCAGCTTCGCCTCGACGGCCCCCGCGAGCTCGACGCTCGGCGTGACGAGCACCGACGCCGCGAGCGGGTCGTGCTCGGCCTGGCTGATGAGGTCGGCGGCGACGTGCACGGGGTCGGCCGTCGCGTCCGCCAGGATCGCGATCTCCGTCGGGCCCGCCTCGGCGTCGATCCCGACGACGCCACGCACGAGCCGCTTGGCCGCCGCCACGTAGACGTTGCCCGGACCGGTCACGACGTCGACCGGCTCGCACAGCGTCGCGCCGTCGTCGGCCGTCTGTCCCGCCGCGCCGTACGCGAACATCGCGACCGCCTGCGCGCCGCCCACCGCGTACACCTCGTCGACGCCGAGCAGGGCGCACGTCGCGAGGACGGTCGCGTCGGGCAGCCCGCCACGGTCCTTCTGCGGCGGGCTCGCGACCGCGAGCGCCCCGACGCCCGCCTCCTGCGCCGCCACCACGTTCATGACGACCGAGGACGGGTAGACCGCGAGACCGCCCGGGACGTACAGGCCCACGCGTCGCACCGGGATCCATCGCTGGCGTACCTGCGCACCGGGCGCGAGCTCGACCGCGAAGTCCGCCGGCCGCTGCGCCGCGTGCACCTTGCGGACGCGTGCGATCGTCTCCTCGAGCGCCGATCGGACCACCGGGTCGAGCGCGTCGAGCGCGTCCTGGAACGCCCCCGCCGGGACGCGCAGGTGCGCGGGCCGCACCCCGTCGAACCGTTCGGCCAGGTCGCGCAGCGCCACCGCGCCCTGCGCGCGCACCGCGTCGAGGATCGGCGCGACCGTCGCACCCGCGTGCTCCACGTCGACCTCCGCACGGGGCAGCTCGTCGAGGAGCTCACGGCGGGACAGCGTGCGACCGCGCAGGTCGATGCGGGAGATCATGGCGCCGAGTCTAGGTCGCGCACGCTCGTCGGCCGGCGTGGTTTTCCGCCATCCGGGACGCTCGCGCGCCCGGCGCACCCCGCGTGCGAGACACTCGTGCGCATGACCGACGAGCACGTCTCCGCCGACTCCGGTACCCCCCTCGAGATCTCGATCCGGGACGACGTCATCCGGCTCGGCCAGCTCCTCAAGCTCGCCGGCGTCGTCGACTCGGGCACCGACGCGCGCGAGCTGCTCGACGACGGCGCGGTCCGGGTCGACGGCGAGCCCGAGAGCCGCCGCGGGCGTCAGCTCGGGCGCGGCGCCCTGGTCGAGATCGACCTGCCGACGGGTCGGCGGACCCTCACGATCGTCTGAGCGCGTCGCCCGGTCGTCAGGCGGTCAGGCAGGACGGGCCGAGCAGCGCCTTGAGGTCGCCGAACAGCGACGGGTTGCGCGTGACGCGCAGGCCGTCGTCGAGGCGCATGACCGTCGCTCGGCCGGGCTGCGTGAGCCGCAGGTGCACCTCCGTGACACCCGGGTGCGTGCGCAGCACCTCGCGGAGACGTTCGACCACGGGCTGCGTGCAGCGCGCGACCGGGAGCGTCACGACGACCGGGGCGTCGGCGGCGACGTTGACGTCCGGCAGCGTGACCTCCATGGCCTGCAGCTGCATCGTCTCGTCACGGCGACGCACGCGGCCCTTGAGCACGACGACCGCGTCCTCCGCCAGGACCGTCGAGTAGGCGACGTAGGTCTCGCCGAAGAACATGACCTCGACCGAGCCCTCCATGTCCTCGATGGTGACCGAGGCCCACGCGTTGCCCTGCTTGGACATCTTGCGCTGCAGGTTCGTCACGAGCCCCGCGATCACGACGGTCGAGCCGTCGGGCCGCTGCTCGTCGGCGTTGAGCGTGGCGATCGAGACGTCCGCCGCCTGCGCGAGCACGTGCTCGAGCCCGGAGAGCGGGTGGTCGGACACGTACAGGCCGAGCATCTCGCGCTCGAACGCGAGGCGCTGCTTCTTGTCCCAGTCCGGCAGGTCGGGGATCGCGACCTGGAACCCCGGGTCGTCGTCACCGCCGAACACGTCGGCGAACAGGTCGAACTGACCCTCGGCCTCCTTGCGCTTGACCCCGATGACGGCGTCGACCGCCTGCTCGTGCACGAGCAGGAGGGCCTTGCGCGCATGGCCGAGCGAGTCGAACGCGCCCGCCTTGATGAGCGACTCGATCGTGCGCTTGTTGCACACGACGGCCGGCACCTTGTCGAGGAAGTCCGTGAAGGACGTGTAGGCGCCCTTCTCCTCGCGCGTGCGGACGATCGCGTCGACCACGTTGGCACCCACGTTGCGGATCGCGGTGAGCCCGAACCGGATGTCGACCCCGACCGCGGTGAAGTTGGCTGCCGACGAGTTCACGTCCGGGGGCAGCACCGTGATGCCCATGCGTCGGCACTCGCCCAGGTAGAGCGCCGACTTGTCCTTGTCGTCGCGCACGCTCGTGAGCAGCGCGGCCATGTACTCGCCCGGGTAGTGCGCCTTGAGGTACGCCGTCCAGTACGAGACGAGCCCGTAGGCCGCGGTGTGCGCCTTGTTGAACGCATAGTCGGCGAAGGACTCGAGCACGTTCCACAGCGCCTGCTGAGCCTCCGTGCTGTAGCCGCGCTCGGTCATGCCGCCGAAGAAGTCGGCCTGCTGCTTGTCGAGCTCCGACTTCTTCTTCTTGCCCATCGCGCGGCGCAGCACGTCGGCCTGGCCGAGCGAGAAGCCCGCGACCTTCTGGGCCGTCGCCATGACCTGCTCCTGGTACACGATCAGGCCGTACGTCGTGTCGAGGATCTCCCGCAGCGGCTCCTCGAGCTCCGGGTGGATCGGGGTGATCTCCTGCTGCTTGTTCTTGCGCAGCGCGTAGTTGGTGTGCGAGTTCACGCCCATCGGGCCCGGGCGGTACAGCGCGAGGACCGCGGAGATGTCCTCGAAGTTGTCGGGCTTCATGAGCCGCAGCAGCGACCGCATGGGTCCGCCGTCGAGCTGGAACACCCCGAGCGTGTCGCCACGGGCCAGGAGCTGGTAGCTCTCCTCGTCCGTGAGCTCGAGGTCCTCCAGCACGAGCGGCGGCTTGCCGTTCATGACGATGTTCTCGAGCGCGTCGTCGAGGATCGTGAGGTTCCGCAGCCCGAGGAAGTCCATCTTGATCAGGCCGAGGCCCTCGGACGTGGGGTAGTCGAACTGCGTGATGACCGCGCCGTCCTGCGGCCGACGCATGATCGGGATGATGTCGATGAGCGGGTGGCTCGACATGATGACGCCCGCGGCGTGCACGCCCCACTGGCGCTTCAGCCCCTCGATCCCCTTGGCGAGCTCGACGACCCGCTGCGCGTCGGGGTCCGCGGCGTGGACCTGCCGGAACTCCTCCGCCTCGTGGTAGCGCGGGTCCTCGGGGTTGAAGATGCCCGTGAGGCTGATGTCCTTGCCCATGATCGCGGGCGGCATCGCCTTGGTGAGCTTCTCCCCCATGGCGAACGGCAGGCCGAGCAGCCGCGACGAGTCCTTGAGCGCCTGCTTGGCCTTGATCGTGCCGTACGTGACGATCTGCGCGACGCGGTCCTCGCCGTACTTCTCCGTCACGTACCGGATGACCTCGCCCCGCCGACGCTCGTCGAAGTCGACGTCGAAGTCGGGCATGGAGACGCGGTCGGGGTTGAGGAACCGCTCGAAGATCAGGCCGTGCTGCAACGGGTCGAGGTCCGTGATGCGCATCGCGTAGGCCGCCATCGACCCCGCGCCCGAACCACGTCCCGGACCGACCCGGATGCCGTTGTCCTTCGCCCAGTTGATGAAGTCCGCGACGACGAGGAAGTAGCCCGGGAACCCCATCTGCGTGATGACGCCGGTCTCGTAGTCCGCCTGCTTGCGCACCGCGTCGGGGATGCCCGCGGGGTACCGCTCGTGCAGCCCCTTCTCGACCTCCTTGACGAACCAGCTCGTCTCGTCCTCCCCTGGCGGGCAGGGGTAGTTCGGCATGTAGTTGGCCCGCGTGTTGAACGAGACCTCGCACTGCTCGGCGATGCGCAGCGTGTTGTCGCACGCCTCGGGGAGCTCCGCCCACAGCCGGCGCATCTCCTGCGCCGACTTCACGTAGTAGCCGCTGCCCTCGAACGCGAACCGGTTCCCGCCCTGCTCGTAGGTCGGCTCGGTGAGCGCCGAGCCCGAGTTGATCGCGAGGAGCGCCTCCTGCGACGAGGCGTCCTCCTCGCGCACGTAGTGCAGGTCGTTCGTCGCGACGAGCGGCGCACCGATCGTCTCCGCGAGCCGCAGGAGGTCCTTGAACACCCGGGTCTCGATGTCGAGCCCGTGGTCCATGAGCTCGACGTAGAAGTAGTCCTTGCCGAAGATGTCCTGCAGCTCGCCCGCCGCCTGGACGGCCTCGTCCCACTGCCCCAGCCGCAGGCGCGTCTGGACCTCGCCCGACGGGCAGCCCGTCGTCGCGATCATCCCGCTGCCGTACCGCTGCAGCAGGTCCCGGTCCATCCGCGGCCACTTGCCCATCTGCCCCTCGAGGGACGCGAGCGAGCTCGCGCGGAAGAGGTTCATCAGACCCTCGTTGTTCCGCGCCAGGAGCGTCATGTGCGTGTAGGAGCCGCGCGCCGACACGTCGTCGGACTCCTGCCCGGCCTGACCGAAGCGCACGCGCGTCTGGTCGAACCGGCTGGTGCCCGGAGTGACGTACGCCTCGACGCCGATGATCGGCTTGATGCCCGCCGACGTCGCCTTCGACCAGAAGTCGAACGCGCCGAACAGGTAGCCGTGGTCGGTCGTCGCGATCGCCGTCTGGCCGAGGCGCTGGACCTCGCTGAACAGCTGCGGGAGCCGTGCCGCACCGTCGAGCATCGAGTACTCGGTGTGCACGTGGAGGTGGACGAACGACGGGTCCTGCTCTGCTGCTCCGGCTGCCACGGGGTGAGTCTAGGTCGACCCGCCGACACCGCGGACCCGGCGTGCCGTCAGCGGTAGCCGGCCGAGATCACGTCCAGCGCGTGCTGCAGGTCGTCCGGGTAGCGGCTCTCGACCTCGAGCCACCGACCCGTCCCGGGATGCTCGAAGCCCAGCCGTACGGCGTGCAGCCACTGCCGCTGCACGCCCGCCCGCGCGGCGAGCGCCGGGTCCGCGCCGTACGTCAGGTCCCCGACGCACGGGTGCCGCAGCGCCGAGAAGTGGACGCGGATCTGGTGGGTGCGGCCGGTCTCGAGGTGCACCTCGACGAGCGACGCGGCCGGGAACGCCTCGAGCAGCTCGTAGTGCGTGACCGACGGCTTGCCGTCGGCGACCACCGCGAACTTCCAGTCCTGGTTCGGGTGCCGACCGATCGGCGCGTCGATCGTGCCCGTCGTCGGCTCCGGGTGGCCCTGCACGAGCGCGTGGTAGACCTTGTCGACCGTCCGCTCCTTGAACGCGCGCTTGAGCACCGTGTAGGCGTGCTCGCTCTTCGCGACGACCATGAGCCCGCTCGTGCCGACGTCCAGCCGGTGGACGATGCCCTGGCGCTCCGCGGCCCCCGACGTCGAGATCCGGTAGCCGGCCGCCGCGAGCGCACCGACGACCGTCGGGCCCGTCCACCCGGGCGACGGGTGCGCCGCGACGCCCACCGGCTTGTCGATCACGACCACGTCGTCGTCGTCGTGCACGATCCCCATGCCCGGCACCGGTTCGGCCACGACCTCGACCGGCGGCGCCGCCGACGGCAGCTCGACCTCGAGCCACGCGCCCGCGGGGAGCCGGTCCGACTTGCCGACGGTCCGCCCGTCGACGACCACGTGGCCCGCCTCCGCGAGCTCGGCGGCACGCGTGCGCGACAGCCCGAGCAACCGGGACAGGCCCGCGTCGACGCGTTCGCCGGCGAGCCCGTCGGGGACCGGCAGCGCACGGGAGTCAGCCACGCGGCGGCTCCTCGCCCGCGGGCGCGCGCGTCCCGTCGACCTGGACGCCGCGGGCGACGAGCAGGACGACGAGCACCGCCGCGACCACGATCGCGATGTCGGCGACGTTGCCGACGAACCAGTCGAGGTACGCGATGAAGTCGACCACCTCGCCGCGCGCGAAGCCCGGCTCGCGCACGAGCCGGTCCGTCAGGTTGCCGAGCGCACCGCCGAGGAGGAGTCCGAGCGCGACCGTCCACGTCGTCGAACCGAGCCGGCGCGCGATCCGGACGAGCACGACCACGACCACGACCGCGACGACCGTGAGCACCCACGTCATGCCCGTCGCGGTCGACAGCGCCGCACCGGGGTTCATGACCAGCTGGAAGCCGAGCAGGTCGCCGAGCAGCGCGCGACGGTCACCGTCGAGCGTCGAGAGCGCCCACTGCTTCGTCACCTGGTCGGCGACCAGCACGCCGAGGGCGATCGCGACGAGCAACCAGACGAGCCGACGGCGGGCCACGGGACGCGATGGCGCGCCTTCGCCGTCGCGCCCTGGTTCGTCCAGCGCGTCCGACGTCGGCGCGGCGTCGGTCGTCTCGTCCCCGTCGGGCAGCGTAGGAGGCACCGCAGGAGTCTACGGTGCGCTCAGCGGCGCTCCTCGCGCTGCTTGCACTCGACGCACAGGGTCGCGCGCGGGAACGCCTGGAGGCGCGCCTTGCCGATCGCCTTGCCGCACGACTCGCACGTCGCGAACGTCCCGCCGCTGATGCGCGCGAGCGCGCGCTGCGTCTGCGCGAGCATGTCACGCGTGTTGTTGACGAGCGTGAGCTCCTGCTCCCGTTCGAGCGCCGACGAGCCCGAGTCGGCCTGGTCGTCACCCGCGCCGTCACCCGAGTTGCGCAGGAGCTCGGAGAGCTCCGCGTCGGCTGCCGCCAGCTCGCCGGTGAGCCGGTCGACGTCGCCGACGAGATCGTCCGCGACCTCCTTGACCTCGTGCGCGGTCCAGGCCTTCTCCCCGTCACGGACGGGGAAGAGCTTCGCGAGGCGCGTGAGCTCCTTCGAGTCGTCGAGGTCGACGGTGGTGCTGAGCGAGTCGTTGGCCACGGCCAATCCCCCTGTCTGTGAGGTGTCGCGACTGTAGACGTACATACCCTGCGGGACAACACGGCACGCCGGGTGAAACCCGGCGTGCCGTGACGCTGACCAGCATGAACGGCGACAGTACCCCGGCTGTCGCCCGCGTGCCGGACCCGGACCGCGCCCGCGCGCGGCCGGGTCGTCAGAGGTTGTGGCCGTCGCCCACCGGCTGCGAGGCGGCCGAGCGGGGCGGGAGCGCGTTGCCGCGGTTCTCCACGTCCGCCAGGAGGTTCTCGAGGTAGCTCTTGAGGCGAGTGCGGTAGTCGCGCTCGAAGATGCGCAGCTCGTCGATCTTGCGCTCGAGGAGCGAGCGCTCCTGCTCGAGCTGGCCGAGCGTGCGCTGCGACGTCTCCTCCGCCTCCCGGACGATCCGGTTCGCCTGCGTCTTGGCCTCGCCGACGAGGCGCTCGGACTCCTCCTGGCCGCTGCGCACGTAGTCGTCGTGCAGCTTCTGCGCGAGCTGGAGCATGCCGGTGGCGGACTCGGGCTCGTTGCCGCGTCCCGCGGCGACCGGGGCGACGACGGGGGCCGGGGCGGGCGCGGGCGCGACGACCGGCTCGGGCACGGGCTCGGGCTTGGGCACGGCCACGGGAGCGACCTGCTGCTGGGCGCCGGCGCGGCTCAGCTCGGCGATGCGGCGCTCGGCGGCGGCGAGCTTCGTCTTGAGGTCGTCGTTCTCACCCTGCAGGTCGCGCAGCGTGTTGACCACCTCGTCCAGGAAGTCGTCGACCTCGTCCTGGTCGTAGCCCTCGCGGAACTTGGTCGCCTGGAACTTCTTGTTCAGGACGTCGTCTGCGGTCAGCAGTGCCATCGTCGTCACCTCGTTCGGTAGTGCGGGGTAGGTCCAGCAGGGATCGAGCGGTCGTCGGGCGACCTGCGGCCGTCCACCTCGGCCACCGTAGCGGACATCGCGGGACGCGGACCCGTCGGGACCGCGACGACGCGTTACAGCGTCGCCGCCAGGGCGGGCAGGAGCCGCAGCAGGATGCTGCAGGCGAGGACGAGCACCAGGAACGCCAGGTCGATCCGGACCGATCCGATCCCGATCGGCGGCAGGACCCGACGCAGCGCACGCAGCGGCGGGTCGGTCACGGTGTAGGTCGCCTCCGCGACCACGAGCGCGACCCCGTGGGGGCGCCACTCACGTGCGAAGAACATCACCCAGTCGAGCACGAGCCGGACGAGCAGGACCAGGAAGAAGAGGAAGACGACGAACGTCAGGGCGTCCAGGACGAGGTGCACGCGTCAGCTCTGGTTGTAGAAACCCGCACGACCCTGCGTGGCGCTCGCCGGCTCGCCCGACACCTCGACGTGCGCCGGCGAGAGCAGGAAGACCTTGTTGGTGACCCGCTCGATCGCGCCGTGCAGCCCGAAGATCAGGCCCGCGGAGAAGTCGACCAGACGCTTCGCGTCGGCGTCGTCCATGTCCGTGAGGTTCATGATGACCGGGGTGCCCTCGCGGAACGCCTCGCCGATCTTGCGTGCGTCGTTGTAGGACCGCGGGTGGATCGTGGTGATGCGTCGCAGCTCCGTCGCGGGCGCCGGCTGCTCGACCGCAGCGACCCGGGTCGGCCGGAACGGCGTCACCTGGGCCTCGTGCTCCTCGTGCTCCGTCGGCACGTCAGCCCCCTCGTACTCGTCGAGGTACTCGCCGTTCTCGGCGTGCTCGTCGGCCAGGCCCAGGTACAGCATCGTCTTGCGCAGCGCTCCGGCCATGGCCCCTGCTCCTCCCCCGGACGTCGTCCGGACCAGCTCGTCGTCCCCGCGCCCGGTCGTCGCCCGGCTGGCGCTGACCGACGTGACCACGGGTCCGTCATCTCTCCGCCGTCACGCTAGCAACGCGCGCGCGACCGTCCGCGACACGACACGCCGACCCGATCGGGCAATGCCGCACGGTGTCAAGAGTGGGATTCCACAGTCGTCGCCCCGGGAAACCCGGGCTCCAGTCGTACGATTCCGACAAAACGGCCCGTTTCGGGCGCCCGGCGGTAGGAGTACAGGGCCTCGTCGTCGGCGGTGTCGCGCGCCGAGCGCACCACGTCGTGCACACCAGACCTTCGCAGGACCGCCGCGACACCCGCGGGCAGGTCCAGCCCGGGCGTCCCCCACCTCGTCGTCGTCGCGGTCTCCGGGACGACACCGGCGACCTCGTCACGCAGCGCGGCCGGGACCTCGTACGAGCCGCCCGCGATCGAGGGACCCACGACCGCGCGGAGCGCGTCGAGACGCGCACCGCGCGCGACGACGGCGTCGAGGGCGGCCTCGACGACCCCGGCGACGAGCCCGCGCCGGCCCGCGTGGACCGCTGCGACGACCCGGTGCACCGGGTCGGCGAGCAGCACGGGGACGCAGTCCGCGACGAGCACCGCGAGCGCGACGTCGTCGGCGACCGTCACGAGCGCGTCACCCGTGCCGACCGGCTGCAGCACGTCGTCGGGCAGGGACCCCGCACCCGGGACGTCGACGACCGTCCGCCCGTGCACCTGGTCGACGAACGCGACCCGGCACCCGAGCGCTGCGGCGAGGCGCGCGCGGTTCGCCGCGACCGCTCGGGGATCGTCACCGACGTGCGCGCCGAGGTTGAGCGTCGCGAACGGCGGACGGCTCGTGCCGCCGTCCCGACCGGTGAAGCCGGCGACGACGCCGGGGCCGAGGTCGACCTCGTCGAGCAGCAGCTCGCCGGGTCGCGACTCGGCCCCGGGTGCCGTCACTTGAGGAAGTCGGGGACGTCGAGCTCGTCGCGGTCCCGACGCGACTCCTCCTCGGAGAAGATCCGCGGCACCTCGAGCGCACCCGTGACGGGCCTCGGCTCGGCCTCCGCCGAGAGGAACGCGGGCACCTCGGGGACGGGTGCGGTCGCGGGAGCGGCCGGGGCAGCGGCGGACGGTGCGAACGACGGCGTCGCGTCGGCCGGGTCGACCCGGGGTGCGGGCACGTGCGGGACCTGGCGGGGCGCCGCACCGCTGACCTGACCGAGCGCTCGCGAGTCACGGCGCACGGCAGGAGCGCCTCCGTCGAACCCCGCGGCGATGACCGTGACGCGGACCTCGTCGCCGAGCGCGTCGTCGATGACCGCGCCGAAGATGATGTTGGCCTCGGCGTGCGCGGCCTCCTGGACGAGCCGCGCGGCCTCGTTGATCTCGAACAGACCCAGGTCGGACCCGCCCTGGATCGACAGCAGCACCCCGTGCGCGCCGTCGATGCTGGCCTCGAGCAGCGGCGAGCTGATCGCCATCTCCGCGGCCTGCACCGCGCGGTCGTCGCCCCGTGCGTAGCCGATCCCCATGAGCGCCGAGCCCGCGCCCTGCATCACCGACTTCACGTCGGCGAAGTCGAGGTTGATCAGGCCGGGGGTCGTGATGAGGTCGGTGATGCCCTGGACACCGGACAGCAGGACCTGGTCGGCCGAGTGGAAGGCGTCCAGCACGGAGACCGAGCGGTCCGAGATCTGCAGCAGCCGGTCGTTCGGGATGACGATGAGCGTGTCGACCTCGGCGCGCAGCGCGTCGATGCCCGCGTCCGCCTGCACCGAGCGGCGACGGCCCTCGAACGTGAACGGTCGCGTGACGACACCGATGGTGAGGGCGCCGAGCGAACGCGCGATGCGCGCGACGACGGGCGCGCCGCCCGTGCCCGTGCCGCCGCCCTCGCCCGCGGTCACGAAGACCATGTCGGCGCCGCGCAGGACGTCCTCGATCTCCTCGGCGTGGTCCTCGGCCGCCTTCTTGCCGACCTCGGGGTCCGCGCCGGCGCCGAGGCCGCGCGTGAGCTCACGACCGACGTCGAGCTTGACGTCCGCGTCGGACATGAGCAGGGCCTGGGCGTCGGTGTTGACGGCGATGAACTCGACACCCTTGAGGCCGACCTCGATCATCCGGTTGACGGCGTTGACGCCGCCACCGCCGATGCCGACGACCTTGATGACCGCCAGGTAGTTCTGCGGAGCTGCCACGGTGGGTGCCTCTCGTTTCGTGCCGATCGTGCGAGCCTGTCGGGTCGGGCCCGGCGTTGTCGTCCGACGGAGCCGTGCCGGGGTCCGGCCGACGCTCCGCCGTCCGAGGTCCGCCTCCGCGACACGCCGCGGGGACGAAGCTCAAACCTTCACCCTCAAGTTGAGGGTTATAGTCCTCTGAGGTGCGCTGTCAGGGCGTGACGCTAGGTGGCGCCCACCCTCGGATCAACGACCGGCCGCGCGTGTCGCGCGACGGATTGGCCACACGGTCCCGCGCGCCGGCGCCCCGTCGCCGTCAGCCGTCCCCCCGTCAGCGGACGATCGGCATGCGCGGCGCGGAGACGTCCACGACCTTCGCGCCCTCGACCGCGTCCGAGCCGAGCAGGGTGGTCAGCACCGCTGCCTTGAGCTCGGTGTCCGACGAGCTCCCCCAGTCGACCCGCAGTCCCCCGCGCAGCTCCATCGAGACGGTGTCCTGCGTGCGCGCGGCCACGGACGCGACGCGCGTCGCGAGCTCCGGCGGCAGCTGCTCGACGACCGTGAGCACGGCGTGCAACGTCCGCCGCTCCCCCGCGGGGACGTCGACGACGGGCAGGTCGGCGGGAGCGTCGCTCACGTGGCCGACCTGCACGCCCTCCTCGTCGAGCAGCGCGTAGCCCGCGCGGCCCTCGGCCGGGACCGCGGCGACCGGCTCGCGCGCGACGATCGTGACGGTGAGCCCGTGCGGCCAGTCGCGCGCGACCGACGCCTCGCGCACGCCGGGCACGTCGAGGACGTCGGCGCGCAGCCGACCGATGTCGAGCCGTGGCAGCGGCGTCCCGTCGCGGGCGTCGACGACCGCCTGGACGTCGTCGCTCGCGACGACCGTCCCCGCGCCCTCGATCTCGAGCGTCAGCGCGGACGCGTCGAGCGCGAGCACGGGCGACCAGAACAGCACCCACGCGACCGCGACGAGCGCCACGACGGCACCCACGATCCCCAGCACCTGGCGTCGCGCGAGCGTGCGGCGACGGCGGGCTCGCTCGGCGAAGCGCGCGGCGGACGTCGCGGAGACCACCGGAGGGACCCGGACCGCCAGCGTCGGCGACGTGGTCGGGACCGGACGAGCCGGGAGGGCGGCCACGGGGTGCACGGGCGGCACGACGACCGGTCGCGCGGCGCCCGGAGGCGGCGGCACCGGCCCCGCCGCGTGGTCGGGGTCGCGCCCGCCCCGCGGTGCCGTCGGCCGTGCCTGCTCGGGCGCCTGCCCCGCCGCCGACCGTGCGTCGGGTGCGTCGGGTGAGGCGGGCGCGTCGGGTGAGGCGGGCGCGTCCGCCGACCGGCGCACGACGGGTCGCGACCGCGGCGCCGGCGCGGGCCGGGGGGCGGGCGGGCGGCCGGGCCGCGACGGGCTCACGGCGTCATCCCGCGAGGAACCGCTGCTCGAGCCGCGCGAGCACCTCGGGTGCCAGCGCGGTCACGTCACCGGCACCGACCGTGAGCACGAGGTCGCCGGGCCGCGCCGCGTCGGCGATCGCGCGCGCCGCGTCGTGCCTGTCGGCGACGTACGTGGCGCGCCCCGCGGTGGGCACCCGGTCGACGACCGTCGCGCCCGACACGCTCGGGTCCGGGTCCTCGCGTGCGGCGTACACGTCGGTGACGACGACGGAGTCGGCCAGCTCCAGCGCGGCGCCGAACTGCGCCGCGAACGTCCGGGTGCGCGAGAACAGGTGCGGCTGGAACAGCACGAGGACGCGTCCACCGCCGACGACCGTGCGTGCGGCACGCAGCAGCGCTGCGACCTCGGTCGGGTGGTGCGCGTAGTCGTCGACCACGCGCACGCCCGCCACCGTGCCGCGGTCCTCGAACCGACGGCCCGTGCCGCGGAAGGACCCGAGCGCAGCGGCCGCCTCGTCGGGGCCGACCCCGAGCTCGACGAGCACGCTCCACGCGGCGGCCGCGTTCAGCGCGTTGTGGTCGCCCGGCACGGCGAGCCGGAGCGGCACGCTCGTGCCCCCCCGCTGCAGCGTCGCCTCCCAGCGGTCGTCGCGCGCGCCGGTCGGGACGACGACCACGTCGGCACCGGGATCGCGGCCGTAGGTCACGACGCGCACGTCGCGGTCCTCCAGCGCGCCGCGCACCCGCGCCACGAGGCGGCGCGCGCCCTCGTCGTCCGCGCACGCCACGAGCAGCCCGCCCGCGCGGACGCGCTCGGCGAACGCGACGAACGCGTCCTCGAAGGCCTCGCGCGTCCCGTGGTGATCGAGGTGGTCGGGCTCGACGTTGGTGACGACCGCGACGTCCGGCGTGTACGCGAGGAACGACCCGTCGGACTCGTCGGCCTCCGCGACGAACGCCGCGCCGCCGCCCTCCCGGCCACCGCCGAGCGCGCCGTCGGCGGTGAGCACGGTGCCGCCGATCGCCCAGGACGGGTCCCGGCCCGCGGCGAGCAGCCCGGTCGCGACCATCGCGGACGTCGTCGTCTTGCCGTGCGCGCCCGCCACCGCGACGCCCGACCGGTCGGCCATGAGCGACGCGAGGGCCTGCGACCGGTGCAGCACGCGCAGCCCGGCGGCACGTGCCGCCGCGAGCTCGGGGTTGGTCTCGCGCACCGCCGAGGACACGACGACCGTGTCGGCGTCGGCGACGAGCGCGGCGTCGTGCCCGACGCTCACGCGCACCCCCGCCGCGCGCAGGCCCGGCAGCGCGGGACCGTCGGCCGCGTCCGAGCCGCTCACGACCGCACCCCGCGCGGCCAGCAGGAGCGCGACGGCGGACATGCCCGCACCGCCGACACCGACGAGGTGCACCCGACCGAGCTGCGTGACCGGCACCGGCGCACCCGAGACGTCCCAGCGGGCGCTCATGCCCGGTCCCCCGGCGCGACCTGCGCCTCGACGAGGTCGGCCACGCGCGCAGCCGCATCGGGCACCCCGACGGACGCCGCCCCCGCCGCCATGCGGGCGCGGGCCGCCGCGGCGTCGGCACCGACGAGCAGCGCGGGCACGTGCGCGGTGATCCACGCGGCGTCGAGCTGCGCGTCCTCGACGAGGAGCGCACCGCCCGCCGCGACCACGGGCGCCGCGTTGCGCCGCTGCTCGCCGTTGCCGATCGGCAGCGGCACGTACACGGCAGGCAGGCCGAGCGCCGCGACCTCGCACACGGTGCCGGCACCCGAGCGGGCGAGGACCAGGTCGGCGCACGCGAGCGCGAGGTGCATGTCGTCGAGGTACTCGCGCACGTGGTACCGCGCGAGCAGCGTGTCGTCGAGCCGCCCGACGAGCGCGGCGCGGGCCTGCGTCGCGGGACCCGACTTGTCCCGGCCGGTGAGGTGCAGGACCTGCACGCCCGCCGCGAGGAGGTCGCCGACCGCTCCCGCGACCGCGGAGTTGATGCTCGCCGCACCGAGCGAACCGCCCGTCACCAGCAGCGTCGGCAGCGCGGGGTCGAGGCCCAGGGCCGCGGCGGCGCGCGCGCGTGCCCCTGCCGCGTCGGTGACCCGCTCCGCGACGAGGGCCGCGACCGGAGCACGCAGCGGCAGGCCGGTGACCTGCGCGTGCGGCAGCCGCGTGGCCGCGAACGTGACCGCGACCGCGCGCGCCCAGCGCGCCCCGAGGCGGTTGGCCAGACCGGGCCGCGCGTTCTGCTCGTGGATCACGACCGGCACCCGTCGACGGCGCGCCGCCAGGTACGCGGGCGTCGCGACGTAGCCGCCGAACCCGACGACGACCTGGGCACCGCCCTCGTCGATCGCGCGCCCCGCCACCGTCACGGCGGCACGCAGGCGTCCGGGCAGCCGCAGCAGGTCGAGCGACGGCCGCCGCGGCAGGGGCACGCGCGGCACGACGTCCAGCGGGAGACCCGCGGCGGGCACGAGGCGCGCCTCGAGCCCCTCGGCCGTGCCCAGGACCCGCAGCGTCGCGTCCGGGTGCCGCCGGCGCAGCTCGTCGGCCACCGCGAGCAGGGGGTTGACGTGGCCGGCTGTCCCCCCGCCGGCGAGCAGGACGGACACGGGGCGTGCGTCAGGCACGTCCACCACCTCTCGTGGAGCGCGGGCGCGCCGAGCGGCCGCCCTCACGTCGGTCGTGCCGGGTGAGCCCGACGACCGCGAGCGAGCGCCGCACGACGCCCGACCGCGCGTCGAGCGCCTCGGCCGCGCCGGGCTCGTCGCGCGCGAAGGCGATCACGACGCCGAGCGCCGCCATGGTCATGATGAGCGCCGAACCGCCCGCCGACACGAGCGGCAGCGGCACGCCGATCACGGGCGCGAGCCCGATCACGACCGCGATGTTCACGAGCGCCTGCCCGACGATCCACGCGAGCAGCCCTCCGGTCGCGATCTTGACGAACGGGTCGGGGTGCCGGCTGATGACCCGGATCATCGCGAACGCGAGCAGGCCGAACAGCGCGAGCACGACGAGCGTGCCGACGAGCCCGAGCTCCTCGCCCAGGATCGCGAAGATGAAGTCGTTGTGCGCCGCGGGCAGGTAGGACCACTTCTCGCGGCTCTGCCCGAGCCCGAGGCCCCCGATGCCGCCGCTCGCGAGCCCCCAGCTGCCGTGCAGCGTCTGGTAGCACGCCGCCGACGCGGAGCACTCGTCGCCGCCCAGCCAGCTCGAGATGCGCCCCATGCGGTTGTCGCTGAACACCACGAGCACCGCGACGGCGCCCGCCGCGAGCACGCCCGCGACCGCGAACATGCGCAGCGGGACGCCCGCGACGAACATCGCACCCGCCACGAGGACGAGCAGCACGAGCGCGGTGCCCAGGTCGTGCCCGAGCAGGACCGCGCCGATCGCGAGACCCGCGACGGGCACCGCCGGGACGAAGACGTGCTTCCACTCGCGCAGGTACTGCTGCTTGCGCGCGAGCACCGCCGCGAGCCACAGCGCGAGCGCGAGCTTGATCGTCTCGGACGGCTGGGCGGTCACGCCGCCGGGGAGGCACACCCAGTTCGTGTTGCCGCCCGCACCGCAGCCGAGGCCGAGGAACACGAGCGACTGGAACACGACCGCGCCGCCGAGCGCGGGCCACGCGACCGCCTTGAAGAACCGCACCGGCAGACGCGCCAGCACGATCGCGACGGGCAGGCCGATGAGCGCGAACTTCGCCTGGTCGAAGAACACCGCGTAGGGGTTCCCGCTGTCGTCGATCGACTCGACGCTCGAGCTCGAGAGCACCATCACGAGCCCGATCACGAGCAGCAGCATCGACGCGCCGACGAGCACGTAGTAGCTCGTGACCACGCTGTTCCAGTGCCCGAGCAGCGACCTGCGCCCGGGCTCCGCCTCGTCGTCCGTCCCCGGTGCCACCGTGCGCGGGGGGACGGACCGCGGGGTCGAGACCGCGCTCACGCGCGACCGCCCGACAGCTCGCCTCCCGCGCCGTGCCCGGAGCCGACCGCGGCGCGCGCCGCGGCGGCGAACGCGTCGCCGCGCGCCGCGTAGGACGCGAACTGGTCCATCGAGGCGCACGCGGGGGCGAGCAGGACGGTCGTGGCCGCGGGCGCCGCGGCGCGCGCGAGCGCGCGCGCAGCAGCCACGGCGGAGGTCATCACGTCCTCAGTGTCACCGGGCTCGATCTCGACGACGGGGACATCCGGCGCGTGTCGGGCGAGCGCGTCGCGCAGCGGCTCTCGGTCGACGCCGATCAGGACGACCGCGCGCAGCCGGTCCCGACGCGCCTGCACGAGCTCGTCGAAGCGTGACCCCTTCGCCAGGCCGCCCGCGACCCACACGACGCTGCCCGGCTCGAACGCGGCGAGGGACGCCGCCGCCGCGTGCGCGTTCGTGGCCTTCGAGTCGTCGACCCAGGCGATCGGGCCCGGCTCGGTCACGACCGTCTCGATGCGGTGCCCGCCGGGTGCGTAGGCGCGCAGCCCGTCGCGCACCGCGGACGGGTCGACGCCGTGGGCGAGCGCGAGCGCGGCGGCCGCGAGCGCGTCGGCGACCACGTGCCGCGGGACCGTGCCGTCGGGTCCGGCGAGCGCGCGCAGGTCGTCGAGCGTGCCCAGCTCGGCGGCGTGCGTGTGGCGCAGCCGCGCGAAGCCGCGGTCGACGAGCACGTCCTCGACGAGGCCGACCTGGCCGACACCGGGCGTACCGAGCGTGAACCCCACGGCGACCGCGCCGTCCACGACGTCCGCGTCGCGCACCATCTGCTCGGTGCGCGGGTCGGCCGCGTTGTAGACGCACGCGACCTGCGCACGCTCGAAGATGCGGGCCTTGTCGGCCGCGTACGCGTCGAACGAGCCGTGCCAGTCGAGGTGGTCGGCGGCGACGTTGAGCACCGCCGCGGCCTGCGCCGACATCGAGTGCGTGAAGTGCAGCTGGAAGCTCGACAGCTCGACCGCGAGCACGTCCAGCGTCGTGTCGGTCGCCGCGTGCACGATCGGCGTGCCGACGTTCCCGACCGCGAGCGCCCGGCGTCCCGCGGCCGTGAGGATCGCCTCGAGCATCCCGACCGTCGTCGTCTTGCCGTTGGTCCCGGTGAGCGCGAGCCACGGCGCCGGGGCGCCGGACGGGCCGGGAACCCGTACGCGCCACGCGAGCTCGACCTCGCTCCACACGGGCAGCCCGTGCGCGACCGCGGCCGCGAGCAGCGGGTGGTGCGGCGGGAGGCCGGGCGAGGTCACGACGAGGTCGGCACGGGACAGCCCGTCGCCCGCGAGGTACTCGGCGGAGGACACCGCCTCGTCGGACCGGTCGTCGACGGGGACGACGCGCGCGCCCCGTGCCGCGAGCACCTCGGCGGCGGCCCGTCCGGACACCCCGAGCCCCGCGACGACGACGCGCGCACCGTCCAGCTCGAGCGGCCTCGTCGGCGCCCCCACCTAGCCGGCCACCCACTCGCCGTAGAAGATCCCGACGCCGAGCGCGACGCACAGGCCCGCGATGATCCAGAACCGGATGACGATCGTGACCTCGCCCCACCGGTTGTCGCCGAGCTCGAAGTGGTGGTGCAGCGGCGCCATGCGGAAGACCCGCTTGCCGGTGAGCTTGAACGAGCCGATCTGGATGATGTCCGAGAGCACCTCGAGCACGAACAGCCCGCCGATGATCGCGGCGAGGATCTCGGTACGGGTGAGGATCGACAGCCCGGCGAGCGCACCGCCGAGGGCGAGCGACCCCGTGTCGCCCATGAAGATCTTCGCGGGGCTCGCGTTCCACCACAGGAAGCCGAAGCAGGCGCCCGTGATCGCCGCGGCGACCATCGCGAGCGCGAGCGGGTCGCGCGTCTCGTAGCAGCGCGGTCCGGCCGACGTGAGGATCTGGCACGACTGGTTGAACTGCCACACGCACACGACGACGTACGCGCCGAACACGATGAGCGAGACGCCCGTCGCGAGACCGTCGAGCCCGTCGGTGAGGTTGACCGCGTTGGACCACGCCGTGATGAGGAAGTTCGCCCAGACGACGAACAGGATCAGGCCCACGGTCGCGCCCGCGAACGCCAGGTCGAGGTTCGTGTCGCGGATGAACGAGATGCGGGTCGACGCCGGAGTGCGGAACAGCTCGTTGGGGAACTGCAGCGCGGCGACCGCGAACGCGATGCCGACCACACCCTGCCCGACGATCTTCCACCGCGCGTTGAGCCCGAGGCTGCGCTGGCGGCTGATCTTGATGAAGTCGTCGAGGAACCCGACCAGCCCGAGCCCCGTCATGAGGAACAGCACGAGGATCGCGGACACCGCGGGTCGCGTGCCCGTCAGGAGCAGCGCCGCCGCCCAGCCCAGCAGCGTCGCCGCGATGATGACGACTCCGCCCATGGTCGGCGTGCCGCGCTTCGTGAAGTGCGCGGTGGGTCCGTCCTGGCGGATGAACTGCCCGTACTGGCGGTGCACGAGGAACCGGATGAACAGCGGCGTCCCGAGCAGCGCGACGAGCATCGCGACGCCGCCGGAGATCAGGACGGCCTTCACGGTGCGACCACCCCGTCGGTCACGGCGCCCGCGGCCCGTGGAGCGTCCTGCGTCAGCAGGTCGCCGAGGCGCCACAGCCCCGCGCCGTACGACGACTTGACGAGGACGACGTCGCCCGCGCGCAGCTCGTCGGCGAGGAAGTCCGCCGCCGCGTCGACGTCGTCCGCGAGCACGACCTCGTCGCCCCAGCTGCCCTCGTGGTTCGCGCCGTCGCGGATCGCCCGCGCACCGTCGCCCACGACCACCGTGAGACCGACGTTGAGCCGGACGACGAGCCGACCGATCGCGTCGTGCGCGTCGCGCGCACCGTCCCCGAGCTCGAGCATCTCGCCCAGCACGGCCACCGAACGACGGTCGCGGCCCGCGACGACCGCGAGCGCCTTGAGCGCGGCGCGCATCGAGTCGGGGTTCGCGTTGTAGGAGTCGTCGATGACCGTGACACCGTCCGCACGGTCGACCACGTGCATGCGGTGCGGCGAGAGCGCGTCGGCCGCGCTCAGGCCCGCCGCGACGTCGGCGAGCGACAGTCCGACGGCGAGCGCGGCGGCCGCCGCGGCGAGCGCATTGTGCACGTGGTGCTCCCCCACGAGCCGCAGCGTCACGTCGGCGGACGCCCGCTGCGGCGTGCCGTCGCGCACGACGAGCGTGAGGCTCGCACGACCGGCACGGTCCACGCGCACGTCGGTCGCGCGGACGTGCGCACCCGGCGCAGCGCCGAACGTCACGACGTCGCCCGGTGCGAGGGACGCCATCGCGAGCACGCGCGGGTCGTCGGCGTTGAGGACCGCGACGCCGTCCGGCACGAGACCCGCGACGATCTCGGACTTGGCCCGGGCCACGTCGTCGATGCCACCGCCGAAGCCGCCGAGGTGCGCGTGACCGACGACGAGCACGACCGCGACGTCGGGCGGCGCGACCTGCGTCAGATAGGTGAGGTGCCCGGGGCCCGACGCGCCCATCTCGAGCACGAGGAACCGCGTCGACTCGTCGGCCCGCAGGACTGTCAGGGGCAGGCCGATCTCGTTGTTGAACGAGCGCACGGGCGCGACCGTCGGCCCCGCGGCGCCGCACAGCTGCGCGAGCAGGTCCTTGGTGGTCGTCTTCCCGACCGAGCCGGTGACCCCGACCACGCGCAGCCCGCTCCCGCCGGGCTCGAGCGCGGCCAGCCGCAGCCGCACGAGCACGTCGCGAGCGAGCGCACCGAGGGCCACCTCGACGTCCGGGACGACGACCGTGGGCAGCGGCCCGCCGTCGGCCCGCGCGAGCGGACGAGCGGCGAGGACCGCGGCGGCACCGGCCGCGACCGCCGCCTCCGCGAAGTCGTGACCGTCGACGTGCTCACCCGGCAGCGCGACGAACAGGCCACCGGGCTCGACCTGCCGCGAGTCGGTCACGACGGCCCCCGCCACGACCGTCGCGGGCGCGACGCCGTGCAGGGACCCGCCCGTCGCCTCGGCCACCTCGGCCGCGGTCAGCGCGATCACCGCGCACCTTCCGTCGCGTCCGCGAGGCCGTCGGCCACCGCCTGCAGGTAGACGTCACGGTCGTTGTACCGGTGGAACACTCCGGCGATCTCCTGGGTCGGTTCGTGGCCCTTGCCCGTCACGATGACGGTGTCGCCCTCCTGGGCGATCGTGAGCCCGAGGCGCAGCGCCTGCGATCGAGGACTGACCTCGTGCACGTCGGCGAGGTCCGGGCGCACCTCGCGCACACCGTCGAGGATGGCCGCCCGGATCGTCGCCGGGTCCTCCGAGCGCGGGTTCTCGTCCGTCACGACGAGCACGTCGGCGAGGCGCGCGGCGATCGCACCCATGATCGGACGCTTGCCCTGGTCCCGGTCGCCGTCGGAGCCGAAGACGAGCACGAGGCGACCGGGCGTGATCGGCCGCACCGCCTCGAGGGCCAGCACGAGCGCGTCGGGGGTGTGCGCGTAGTCGACGATCCCGAGCGGGCGCCCCGGCGCGCGCTCGACGACCCGCTCCATCCGCCCGGGGACCGCGTGCGCGGCCCCCACGGCCGCGATCGCGGTCGCGAGCTCGACGCCCGCGGCGTGCGCGACGACGATCGCGAGCGCGGCGTTGGAGACGTTGACCAGCCCGGGCAGCGGGCTCGTCGCGGCATGCTCGGTCCCGTCCGGACCGCGCAGCACGAACGACGAGCCGACGCCGTCGAGCCCGATGTCCGCACTCACGACCGTCCAGTCCGCCGCGGTCGCACCCGTCGGGCCGGGGACGTCGGTCGCCACGCGCGTCGACACGGTCTCGACCGGGATGCGGGCCTCGTGCGCGAGCCGCCGCCCCCACTCGTCGTCCACGACGATCACGCCGCGCCGCGCCTGCTGCGGCGCGAACAGCCGCATCTTGTCGGCGAAGTAGTGCTCCATGTCGCCGTGGAAGTCGAGGTGGTCACGCTGCAGGTTGGTGAACCCCACGACGTCGAACACCGTGCCGGCGACGCGGTGCAGCGCGAGCGCGTGCGACGAGACCTCCATCGCGACGGCCGTCGCACCGCGCTCCACGGCGAGCGCGAGGACGTTGGTGAGCACGGGTGCCTCCACCGTCGTGCGCGGCGACTCGATCGCCTCGTCGCCGATCCGCAGCTCGACCGTGCCGAGCACCGCGGTCGTCGGGTGGACCGCGCGCAGGGCCGCGTCCACGAAGTACGTCGTCGTGGTCTTGCCGTTGGTCCCCGTGATCCCGACCGTGCGCAGGCGGCGCGCGGGCTCCCCCGCGACGTGCGCGGCGAGGCGGCCGGCCAGCGCGCGCGGGTCCGCGGCCAGCAGCACCGGCACCCGGTCCGCGAGCCCGCCCAGCACCGCGAGCCCCGGCTCGTCCGTGACGACCGCGACAGCGCCCGCAGCGACCGCCTGCGCGGCGAACGACGCACCGTGCGCGCGCGCACCCGGCACCGCGACGAACAGCTCGCCGGGCAGCACGTCGTCCGACGCCATGCTCACGCCGCGGACCACGACGCCCGCCGGGTCGGACCCGGCGCTGACCAGCGAGAACGTCGCGGCGAGCGCCGTCAGAGGGAGGCCGACGGGGTGCGTGGGTCGCATCCGTGCCGTCGAGGTCATGGGGAGGAATCTACCGTGCGGCCCGACGTCCGACGCGCGCTCGACGGGGGCCGCGAGGCCGGTCACCACGTCGTCGGGAACAGCGTCGGGGTGGTCCCCGAGGGGGCGACGCCGAGCTCGCTGAGGGCGTACGCCCCGAGCTGGCTGAACACGGGTGCGGCGACCGTGCCGCCGTACTCCGACGTGCGCGGGTTGTGCAGGATCACGCTGATCGCGAGGCGCGGCTCGTCGGCCGGGACGACGCCGATGAACGACGCGGTGATGCCCTGGCGACCGCGCTCGAGCCAGTTCTGCGCCGTGCCGGTCTTGCCCGCCACGCGATAGCCGGGGATCGACGCGCTCGCCCCGGTGCCGTCGTCGACCACGGACTCGAGCATCGTCATGAGCTCGGCCGACGTCTTCTCCGAGATGATCCGGGTGCGTGCGGCGTCGTCGGCGGGCGTGTACTCCCCGTCCGGGCTCGTCCACCCCTTGATGATGTGCGGCTGGACGCGGACCCCCTGGTTCGCGACCGTCGCGTACACCTGGGTCGCCTGCAGCGCGTTGACCGCGACACCCTGCCCGAACAGCACGGTGTAGGGCGTGCGATTGTTGTCGCGGTCGCCGAAGATGCCGGGCGACTCGCCCGCGAGCTCGATGCCCGTCCGCGAGCCGAAGCCGAACCGCTCCATCCACCGGTAGCGCTGGTCGACCGTGAGCAGCGAGCCGATCTGCACCGTGCCCGTGTTGGAGGACTCGGCGAGGACGCCCGTGGTCGTGAGCTTCTGCGTCGCGTGCTCGTGCGAGTCCTTGAACACCTGGCCGTTGTCGATCTTGAGCTGGTACGGCACCGTCCAGCGGTCCGTCGGGGTCGCGAGCCCGTCCTCGAGCACCGCCGCCATGGTGATGACCTTGCCCGTCGAGCCGGGCTCGAAGACGTTCGAGACCGACGGCGCGAGCGAGCCGCCCGACGAGTCGCCGGGGTCGTCCGGGTCCCGCACGACCGAGTCGGCGAGCGCGAGCAGCTCGCCCGTGCGGACGTCCATCACGACGATCGTGCCCGAGTCGGAGCCGGTCTTCGCGACCTGGTCGCGCAGCAGGCTCTCGGCCTTCCACTGGATGTCCGAGTCGATCGTGAGCGTGACCGAGTCGCCGGTCGTCGCGGGCGAGTCCTCGAAGAACCCGCCCGGGACCTGCTGCCCCTTCGCGCCGCGCTCGAAGACCTCGGTGCCGGGCGTGCCCTTGAGCCGGTCGTCGAGCGACAGCTCGAGCCCCTCGAGCCCCTGGCCGTTGGAGTTGACGAAGCCGATCACGTTGCCCGCGAGCGTGCCGTTCGGGTACGCCCGGTCCGCGACCTTGTCGACGTTGATGCCGGGCAGGCGCAGCGCGAACACCTCGCGCGCGACCTCGGGCAGCACGCCCTTGCGCAGGTACTTGAACTGCCGGGAGCCGACGAGCTCGCCCCCCAGCTCGGCGACGTCCGCACCGAGCAGCGGCGCGAGCCTGCGGGCGACCCCCAGCGCTCCCGCGGGGTCGTCGTCCGTCCCGTCGCCGCGGTACTCGCCGACGAGCCTCTGGTTGACCGAGACGTTGTAGCGCTCGACGGACGTCGCGAGCGCGACCCCGTTGCGGTCGGTGATCTGCCCGCGCGCGCCGATGATCGAGATCGTCGAGAGCCGCTTGTCGCGCGCCTCCTGCGCGAGGGACGGACCGCCGATCGCCTGGACGTACACGAGCCGGGCCGCGAACAGCGCGAGCACGACGACGAGCGCGACGGTCAGGACGACGAGCCGCCTGCGGCGCCCCGCGGGCGGGCTCAGGTCCGGGCGCGGCACGACGATCGGCGGGGCACCGGCACCGCGCGCCGCACCGCCCGCCCCGGCGCGCGCCGAGCCGCCGCCCGGGCGGCCCGCCGCGCGGACCGCGGCGTCGCGCTCGCGCCCACCCGTCGGTCGGCGCACGGTCGTCGGGCTCACGGACCCACTGTGCCTGCTCGCGCCGCGCACGCCCGGACCGCCACGCGGGGCGCGCGAGCGCTGCGTGACGTCCGTCATCCCCGACCCGTCATCCCTGCCCGCCGACCGCACCCTGCACGACGCCGTCGGACAGCCGGACCCAGCCCGTGCCCTCGGACGGGACCATGCCGAGCGCGCTCGCCGCGTGCGCGAGCTGCGCGGGCGACGCCTTCTGGTCGAGCGCCGCGGACAGGTCCTGCGCGTCCTGGTCGAGCCGGCTCAGCTCGTGCGACAGGTCGTAGGTCTCGTACGAGTTCTGCGCCATCTGCGTGTTGAGCAGCAGCGCGGCGAGCATCGCCGCGGCGAGCAGCGCCATGCACACGAGCACGAAGGGCACGCGGGTCCGGCCGTGCGCCGGAGCCCGCACGAGGCGCAGGCGCGGCGCCGCGGGCTGACGAGCGGCGGTCTCCTGCGGCGCGCTCGCGGAGGGACGGGCGGGTGCCGGGTAGGCGCGGGCGGTGGCGGCGCTCATGCTGCCCTCCTCGGTGCGGGACGCAGGTGGTCGGGGGTCGGTCGGAGCCGTTCGGCGGCACGCAGCCGCACGGACTGCGAGCGCGGGTTGCGCGCGAGCTCGGCCTCGTCGGCCTCCTCGGCGCCGCGCGTCACCAGGCGCAGGTACGGCTGGTGGGTGTCGGGCACGACCGGCAGGTCGGGCGGGGCGCTCACGGTCGCGCCCGCGACGAGGGCGTGCTTGACCATGCGGTCCTCGAGCGACTGGTACGCCTCGACGACGATCCGGCCGCCGACGGCCAGCGCCTCGATCGACTCGGGCAGCGCGCGCGAGAGCGCGTCGAGCTCGTGGTTGACCTCGATGCGCAACGCCTGGAACGTGCGCTTGGCCGGGTGGCCGCCCGTCGCACGAGCCGCTGCGGGGATCGCGGAACGGACGAGCTCGACGAGCTCGCTCGTGCGCGTGAGCGGTGCCGACGTGCGGGCGCGGACCACCGCGCGCGCGATGCGGGGTGCGAACCGCTCCTCGCCGTACACGCGCAGCACGCGCGCGAGCTCGCGCTCGTCGTACGTGTTGAGCACGTCGGCCGCGGTCGGCCCCTGCGTCGCGTCCATGCGCATGTCGAGCGGCGCGTCCTGCGCGTACGCGAAGCCGCGCTCGGCCTCGTCGAGCTGCAGCGACGAGACGCCGAGGTCCATGAGCACGCCCTGGACGGCAGGGATGCCGAGCGACGCGAGGACGTCGCGGATCTCGTCGTAGACGGCGTGGACGCCCGTGAAGCGGTCCCCGAACGGCGCGAGGCGCGCGCTCGCGAGCGCGATCGCCTGCGTGTCGCGGTCGAGCCCGACCACGCGCACGTGCGGGAACCGCCGCAGCACGCCCTCGGTGTGCCCGCCCATCCCGAGCGTCGAGTCGACCATCACCGCGTCCTCGCGCTCGAGCGCCGGCGCGAGCAGCTCGAGGCAGCGCTCGAGCAGGACCGGGACGTGCCGCGAGGCTGCGTCGCGAGCCGGGTCCGGCTGCGTCATGGCGTCCCTCCCGGTCCGGTCGGCTGGCTGTCGTCTCGTGCTGCTCGTGTGGTGCGGGTGGCTCGTGGTCGGCGGCCGCCTGCCGTCCGACCAGATCCCCCACCGGCCCTCTGCCGCGGGGAAGTGCGGCAGAGCGGTCGGGAGGAGGTCTCGTCGGGCGGGTCGGCGCCTGCGCGGGAACGGCTGTCGTGCGGTGCTCGTGCGGTCGGGGGTCACCAGCGCCCCTGCGGGAAGACCTCCTCGGTCGCGTCGGCGTAGCCGGACTCCTGCTCCGCGAGGTACGTCTCCCACGCCCGCAGGTCCCAGATCTCGACGCGCGTGCCGGCACCGATCACGGCGACGTCGCGGTCGAGACCGGCGTACTGGCGCAGGACCGGCGGGATCGACACGCGGCCCTGCTTGTCGGGCAGCTCGTCGCTCGCGCCGGACAGGAACACGCGTAGGTAGTCGCGCGCCTGCTTGCTCGTCACGGGCGCCTGGCGCAGCTGGTCGTGGTAGCGCCGGAACTCGTCGAGCGGCAGGAGGAACAGGCAGCGCTCCTGGCCGCGCGTCATGACGAGCCCCTGCGCGAGCTGGGGGCGGAACTTGGCCGGGAGGATGAGCCGGCCCTTGTCGTCGAGGCGCGGCGTGTAGGTGCCCAGGAAGGGCAGGCCGGAGCCCAGGACGCCGACGCTCTCATGCGACACCCCGCTCCCTTCCCGCACCTCGTGGACCCGTCCCCGGACCCCGCTCGCGGCGCGTCGAGCACCCGCTCGCTCCCCGCCTCACCACGTGCCTCCACGGTACTCCACTTCCCTCCACCGGCACGCTGAAATCACGCCGATTTCACCCGTACGCGGGACGTTTGCGCAGGTCAGACGCGGTGGAGCAAGGTGGAGGAGTCGACCGCCCCCGAAGCGCTCCCGGCGCGGCTCGGCCCCCTTCCCGCACCGGTTCGTCCCGGTATCTCCGTGTTCGTCCGCACGCTCGGGGGCGCGCTCGTCGTCCGAGCGGGTGCGGGCGGGCCCCGGGTGGAGCGAAGTGGGGGGGCGCGTCGCACGACGGCAGACGCGACCGGGTGGAACTGCGCGCGGGCGGTCCCGGGCGCAGCGCGCGCACCGTACGCTCGTCCCAACCGCAAGGAGGCGCCCATGCAGCAGTCCGTTCCCTCGTCCGACGAGCTCGACGACCTCGTCGGCACGACCGACCGGATGCGGTCCGCGATCGAGCAGGTCGTCACCGGGCGGCCCGACCTCGTCCGCGCGACGCTCGCCGTCCTGCTCGCGGAGGGTCACCTGCTGCTGGAGGACGTGCCCGGCGTGGGCAAGACGACGCTCGCGAAGGCGCTCGCCCGGACCATCGACTGCACGGTCGGCCGGATCCAGTTCACGCCCGACCTCATGCCGAGCGACCTCACGGGCGTCAACATCTTCCGTGCGCAGACCAACGAGTTCGAGTTCCGGCCGGGTCCGGTCTTCGCGCACGTCGTCATCGGCGACGAGATCAACCGTGCCTCGCCCAAGACGCAGTCGGCGCTCCTCGAGTGCATGCAGGAGGGCCAGGCCACGGTCGACGGCCGGACCTACCGGCTCCCGCGTCCCTTCTTCGTCGTCGCGACCCAGAACCCGGTCGAGATGGAGGGCACGTACCCCCTGCCCGAGGCGCAGCGCGACCGCTTCATGGCCCGCCTGACCGTCGGCTACCCGAGCGTCGACGCGGAGCTCGACATGCTGGACCTGCAGGAGCGGGCCGACCCGCTGGTCGGGCTCACGGCGGTCACGGACGCCGCGCACGTCGCGCGGCTCATCGACGTGACGCGCCGCCTGTACGCGTCCCCGGCGGTCAAGCGGTACGTCGTGGACCTCGTGGGCGCGACGCGCGCGGAGCCCGGCCTGCGCCTCGGCGCCTCGCCCCGCGCCGCGATCCAGCTCCTGCGCGCCGCCAAGGGCCTGGCCGCGATCGACGGCCGCGACCACGTCCTGCCCGACGACGTCCAGCAGCTCGCAGGCACCGTGCTCGCGCACCGCCTCCTGCCGAGCACCGAGTCGCGCCTGTCCGGGCGCACCACCGAGTCCATCGTCGACGCGCTGGTCGAGAGCGTCCCGCTGCCCACCGGCACGGCCCCCGCGCGGCAGGTCGGCGTCGCGAGCACGCGGCGCGCCATCTGATGCAGCTGCGGCCCACGGTGCGCGGCTGGGCGCTCGCGGCGACCGGCCTGGTCCTCGTGCTGCTCGGCATCGGCGCCGGGTCGCGGGACCTCGTCCGGCTCGGTGCGGTCCCGCTGCTCGCCGTGGCCGCGAGCGCCGCGGTCGTCGCGTGGGTGGACTCGAGCCGTCGACGGCGACCGCTCGCCGTGCAGCGGCTCGTCGTGCCGAACCCGGTCCACGCGGGCGAGCGCGTGGGGGTCCAGGTCCGGATCACGGCGAACGACCCCGCCGCACGCGCCAGGCTCTCCGGACTGCGGTTCGCGGAGCAGGCCGCCGCCGAGCTCTCGGCCGGCCGACCGCTGCGCGCGCGGGTCCAGCGCTCCCCCGGCGCGGTCACCGTGGCGTACGGCGTCGAGGCCGCTCGCCGCGGTCGCTGGCCCCTGGGACCGCTCGTCGTGACGCGGACGGACCTGTTCGGCACGGTCGCGACCACGACCACGCTCGGCGACCAGGCCGAGGTCACCGTGTGGCCCACGGTCGTGCCGCTGCCGGCACCCGTCGACGTGCTCGTCGGCGAGCCCGACCGCGTCGCGCTCGGCGCGCGGTCGCCCTCGACCGACGACGCGTCGCTGCGCGACTACCGCGAGGGCGACGACCTGCGCCGTGTGCACTGGCGCAGCAGCGCCCGGCGCGGTGAGCTCCTGGTCCGGTCCGACGAGCGCGCGGGCATGCGTCCCGTGTCGGTGCTGCTCGACCTGCCGACCCGCGGGACCCACCTCGAGTGGAGCATCTCCCTGGGGGCGTCGATGGCCGTCGCGATGCTCGAGGCCGGACACCCGGTGCGCCTGCTCGACGGGGTGGGGGCGCACAGCGCCCGGGTGGGCGTGCCGTTCGTGCACACACGGCACGACGGTGCGCGCAGCGCACTCCTCGACCGGACGGTCGACCTCGACTCGCCGCGGGGGTCGACCGAGGCCCAGGCTCGCGTGATCGCGGCCGCGCACCTCCTGGAGAGCGTCGAGGCGGGCGGCGAGATCGTGCTCGGCGTGCTGGGTCCGCTCGGCGCCGGCGCGCGTGCGGCGCTCGCGCACGTCGCCGACACCGCGCAGGGCTGGGCGATCGTCCGTCGCGAGCCGCACCAGCCGGCCCGCGACACCGAGGCGACCGTCGCCGCGCTGCGGCGCGCGGGCTGGCGTGCGTGCGAGGCGACGCCGCAGGAGCCGGTCCTCGACTGCTGGCTGCGGCTGCTCGGGACCGTGCGATGAGCGCGCTGCACCCGACCACTCCGCGCGGCGGGCGCGCGGTGCTCGCGACGACGCTGTGCGCGCTCGCGACGCTCACGTCGCTGCACGCCCTGACCAACCTGCTCGGCACGACTCCCTGGCGCGGTGCCGTGGCCGTCCAGGTGCTCGTGACCGCCGTCGTCGTCGCCCTGGTGCGCGCCGTCACGCGATCGGCGTGGCTGCCGACCGTCGTCGGCCTGGTCGTCGCGACCGGCGCCGTCCTGCTGCGGTACGGCGCACCGCCCGGACGCCTCCAGCTCGTGCCCGACCACGCGTCCTGGGACCGCACGGTCGCGACGTGGCACGAAGGTGTGCACCTCGTGCAGGTGGCCGCCGTGCCCGTCGACGTCGTGCGGCCCCTCGAGCTCCTGCTCGCAGTCGGCGCCCTCCTCGTCCTCCTCGCCGCCGACCTGCTCGCCGTCGGTCTCGGCATGCCCGCGCTCGCGGGGATCGCGTTCGCGGCGATGTGGACCCCGACGATCGTGCTGGAGTTCCCCGCGCGCGGGTCGGCGCTGTTCTGGACGGGCATGCTGTACCTCGGGCTCCTCGCGCTCAGCGCCGCACCCCGCACGAGCCGGGTCGGCACCCGGCGGCGGACGACCCTGGCGACCGCCTCGTCGGTCGCGATCATGTGCGCGGCGCTGGTCGCCGGCCCGGTCCTCGCGGCGCTGCCCGGCTGGTCCTCGTGGGCTCTGCCACGGTTCGGCTCGGGGCCGTCCGGACCGGTCGACCTGTCGTCGGACCTCGACGTCCGCTCGAGCCTCGGCGGGCGCACCGACCGGGTGGTGCTCCGGTACCAGGTGCGGTCCCCCGACGCACCCGCCGACCCGGCGGAGCCCACCGACGGCACGGTGCCGACGGACCCGGCCAGCGACCCCGGGGGCACGCCCTCCGCGGAGCCGACGTCCGGCTCGCGCGCCGTCAACGCCAACACGGTCGGCCCGCTGCGCTCGCTCACGCTGCTCTCGTTCGACGGGAGGTCGTGGCACGCCGACTCCGACTCGGGCGCCTCCGTGCCGCTGGGCACCGTTCAGGGGCTGCTCGCGCCCGACGCCGCGCGCCTCGGTGCGGCCCCCGACCCCGGGCGCGGAACGGTCGCTGTCGTCGATGCCGTAGTGGGTGCGCTCGCCGACCGCCAGCTCCCCATCAGCACATTCCCGCGCACGCTCGCTATCGACGGCGAGTGGCAGTACGACCCCGTCCGCGACCAGGTCGACGGCGCGCAGGAGACCGTCGAGGGCCAGACGTTCTCCATGGTCGTCGAGGTCCCGCAGCTCACGCCCGACGACCTGCGGGACGCGGTCGTCGGTGACCCGGGCGACCCGCGCGCGCTCGAGGTCCCGCTGACGTCGCACGCCGCGGACATCCACGACCTCGCGCTCGAGGTCACGAAGGACTCCGCCGGACCGTACGGCCAGGCCCTCGCACTCCAGAGCTACCTGCGGTCGACCGCGAACTTCACGTACGACACGCGCATCCCGCCCGCCCGGACCGACGACCCCGTGTGGGACTTCCTCGAGTCCCGGCAGGGCTACTGCGTCCAGTTCGCGACCGCGATGACCGTCATGGCCCGCTCGCTCGGCATCCCGGCGCGCGTCGGCGTGGGCTTCCTGCCCGGCCGCTCGGACGACGGCACGTACGTGGTGACCGGGCGCGAGTCGCACGCGTGGCCCGAGCTCTACTTCGCGGGCCACGGCTGGCTGCGGTTCGAGCCGACCCCCGCCGTCCAGACCGGCGCCCCGCCGCCGTGGAGCGACCCGCTCTACAACACCGCGGCTCCCACGACCCCGACCGAGGCGCCCCTGCCGACCGCGCAGCCGCGGCCGGACACGACGGCGCCGAGCGCGGTCCCTCCGGGCACGGCGACGGACGTCGAGCGCACCGCCTGGTGGCCGGCGGTCCTGACCGTGTCGGTCGTGCTGGTCCTCGCGGCGCTCGTCGTCGTGCTCGTCGTGCGGCGCCGCGCGCGCGTGCTCGCCGACCTCACGCCCGAGCAGGCCTGGTCGAGGCTGCGGCGCTCCCTCGCGCGGCTCGGCGTCCGGTGGTCGGCAGCGGCCACGCCCAGGTCGGTGGTCGGGCAGGTCAACGCGCAGGTGGCCTCGCTCACGGGTCGCGAGCTCGACGACGACGCGGCCACCGCGCTGGTCGCGCTCGCGCACGCCGTCGAGCAGGCGCGCTACGCGCCACGCGCGCAGGCTCCGGGTCCGGGTGCCGCCGCCGGGTGGGCCGATGCCGTGACCGACGGGGTGCGGGCCGCCGGGCTCGACCGGACCGGACCGCTCGCGCGCGTCGCACGGCTGCGCCGACGGTCACACGGGGTCACGGCGCCGAGGTCGGCCGACCGGACGGGCTGACCGCGCTCGGCCGACCGGACAAGGGACCGACCGCGCCGACCGGAGACGCCGACCCACCGCGCCGACCGGACGAGCCGACCGATCAGCGCTCGAGCAGGAGCCTGGTCACGGACGCGACGTCAGAGCCTTCGCGGAAGCGGCGTCCGAGAGTGGCGGAGGCTGCGTCAGAGACGGCCCTGGTCGCCGCGGCGACGGTCCCAGCGCTGCTCCATGCGGGACATGAAGCTCTGCCGCCCCTGCTGCCGCCCGCGCGGCGACGGCTTCCCGGGCTTCGAGCGACCGGCAGCCGGGCGCACGGTGCCGTCCGAGGCGACGACGCCCGACGGACCGGCCTGCCGATGCGGACGAGCGAACGCGTACGCGACGGCCGCGAACATGACGATGAAGCCGATGACTCCGAGGAGCGGCTGCGAGAACGCCGCACCGAAGACGAGCAGCAGCAGCCCGACGACCGCGCCGAGCCCGGCGATCACGTACCGCCCGACGGGACGACGGCCCCGCTGGGTCAGCGTGTTCGCGAGCCGCGGGTCGTCGGATGCGAGCTGGCGCTCCATCTGCTCGAGGACGCGCTGCTCGTACTCGGAGAGAGGCATCCCGACCCCCGGTGGTCATGTCGACGAACGTGTCGTGCTCAGGATAGATCGGCCACCTGGAAGGTGGTAGTCGAGCGTTCGGCCGCGGGGGCGCTCAGCGCCGTCCCCGCGCGGATCGCGAGTGACCCGAACCTGTCGCGCACCTCGTCCATCGCGCGCTCCGCTTCACGGCGCGACGCGACCGCGGCGCCGGCCTCCGGCCCCTCGATGGCACGACCCGTCGCCTCCACGAGCGTCGGCTGCCGGACGACGTCCGTGGCCGGTGCGAGCGACTCGACCCGGACCCCGACGAGGCGCACGGGCAGTCCCTGCAGGTCGACGGCGGCGAGCAGGACCCGCGCCGCGAGATAGATCTCCCGGCCGACGTCCGTCGGCGTCGTGAGCGTGCGGGACCGGGTGAGCGTCCGGAAGTCCGACGTGCGGACCTTGACCGCGACCGTGCGGGCGACGAGCGAGCGCTGACGCAGCCGCCGCGCGCACCGGTCCGCGAGCTCGAGAGCCTTCGCCTGGACGATGCCCAGGTCCGGTTCGTCCGTGACGAACGTCTCCTCGGCTCCGATCGACTTCTCCTCGCGACCCGGGCTCACGGGACGTGGGTCCCGACCCCACGCGAGGTCGTGCAGGTGTGCGCCGGCGACCTTGCCGACCGCGCGCTGCACCGTGCCGACGTCGCTGTCGGCGAGCTCGGCGACCGTCGTGATCCCCCAGCGCGCGAGCGCCGACGCGGTGCGCTCCCCGACACCCCAGAGCGCACCGACCGGCAGCGCGCGCAGGAAGTCGACCGTCGCGGCCCGAGGGACCAGGAGGACGCCGTCCGGCTTCGCGTGGCTCGACGCGAGCTTCGCGACGAACTTGGTGGCTGCGATCCCGACCGAGCAGGTGATGCCGTAGCGCTCGCGCACGGTGCGGCGGATGGCCTCGGCGATGACGGTGGGCGGTCCCAGCCGACGGCGCGCACCCGCCACGTCGAGGAACGCCTCGTCGATGCTCACCTGCTCGACGAGCGCCGTGACGTCCGAGAGCACCTCCATGACGCCGACGGACACCTCGTGGTACGCACCGTGGTCGGGCGGCACGACGACGGCCTGCGGGCACAGCCGCAGCGCGTGCGCCATCGGCATCGCGGAGTGGACGCCGAACGCCCGTGCCTCGTACGTCGCGGCGAGCACGACCCCGCGGGCCGCACCGCCGACGATCACGGGGCGCCCGCGCAGCTGGGGTCGCCGTGCGAGCTCGACCGACGCGAAGAACGCGTCCATGTCCACGTGGAGGATCGAGCACCCCTCGTCGCTGCTCCCCCAGCTGCGACGCACGTGCTCCGCACGCGGCCCCCTGCTCACGACGCACGCACCGCGAGCATGCGCGGGCCGTCCCGGCGCTCCGCCGCATCGTCGGCGTCCGCCGCGAGGACGAGCCCGCGCGCGGCGTCCACGAGGTCCTCCGCCGCGCACAGCGTGCGTTCGGCACGGTCCTCGTCGACCTGGTCGAACCGACCCGCGTCGACCGCCGAGCGGAGCGCGGCCCCGTCGGCGAAGAACCTGCTGAGCCGCTCGAGCTCGGGCGCGACCTGCGTGAGCATGCCCCACACGGTGCGCGGCGCGCCGCGACCCGTCGGCGTCCCGCGCCGCGCGACGACGGCCGCCGCGGCGCGCAGCCCTGCCAGGTGCGCATGCCCGAACCTCTCCCACGGCTCGCCCGAGTACTGCGCGGCGAGCAGCTCGGCGTCGGCACGGGCCAGCAGCTCGTGCGGGCGTCCCGCTCGTGGTGCCGCCATCTCGCCGCCCCCGTCCTCTCGTCGTGCAGCTCTCGCCTGACCCCGTCAGTATCGAACGTCTGTTCGACTCGGTCAACCCCTGTGCCGACCCCGCTCGGCGAGCGGAGGGCCGCCCGACCGACGTCACCGGGACCACGCCTAGAGTCGGGCGCATGCCCGACCGTCCTCGTCGCACAGGCTCGCACCGACCACCGACAACGTCGTCCCGCGCACGCTCCGACCAGCGCAGCGACCGTCGCACCACGTGGCCGCACGGCCCGGTGACCATCCCGACCGGGACCGTCGAGGTGATCCCCGACCCGGACCACGCAGCGGGTGCCACGCTGCTCGTCAACGGCGTGCCCAGCTCCTACCTCGACCTCGACGACCCCGGGGTGCTGGCGTTCGAGTACATGCAGCAGATGGCGCTCGTCGTGGAGGCCCTGCGCCCGGGCGAACCGCTCGACGTCGTCCACCTGGGCGCCGCGGGGTGTGCACTCGCGCGCGCCATCGACTGGGTCCGGCCCGGGTCGCGCCAGGTCGCCGTCGAGCTCGACAGCGAGCTCCCGGAGCTCGTGCGCACGTGGTTCGCGCTGCCTCGTTCGCCCGCGCTGCGGATCCGGACCGGCGACGCGCGCGCCCAGCTCGCGCTGCTGCCCGACGCGTCGGCCGACGTCGTCGTGCGCGACGTCTTCGCGGGCGACCGCACACCCGCCCACGTGACGACCGTCGAGATGGTGCGCGACGTCGCGCGGGTCCTGCGCCCGGGCGGCGTGTACCTCGTGAACTGCGCCGACCGCGCCGGTCTGGCGCACGCACGACGCGAGGTGGCGACGCTCGCCGACGTGTTCGCGGACGTGGCCGCCGTGGCCGAGCCGGCGCTCCTGCGGGGCCGCGGCTACGGCAACGTCGTGCTGGCCGCGAGCGACGACCCCGCGCTGCTCGCGGTGGCCGGGCTGGCGCGCGCGGTCCGCAGCCTGCCGGCCCCCGCGCGGCTCGTGCGCGGGGACGAGCTGCGCGGTCTCGTCGGGACGGCCCAGGTCCTGCGCGACCCGCCGCCCCCGTCGGACGCGACCTGACGAGCGCACGCTCGCGGACGCAGCGCCCCGAGAACGCGCCCCGGCGCGTCCGGAGAACGCCGAAGGGGCCGCCCGGGCGGGGCGGCCCCTTCGGGAAGTCGTGCGCGATCAGGCCGGGCGGACGTGCTCCGCCTGCGGACCCTTCTGGCCCTGCGTGATCTCGAACTCGACGCGCTGGCCCTCCTCGAGGGTCCGGTAGCCCTGCGTCTCGATCGCGGAGTAGTGCACGAAGACGTCAGCACCGCCGCCGTCCTGGGCGATGAAGCCGTAGCCCTTCTCCGCGTTGAACCACTTGACAGCACCCTGCGCCATGTCTTGCTTCCTTGTCTTCGGCGGTGACGGTCGCGGCCTTCTCCGCGTCCGTGCCGCAATGCCTCACGTCCTGCACCGGGTGAGCCAGCCGGACGGCTGGTGGGACCCGTCCCCGGGATCCGGGGGCGAGGGCACCGGTCAAGCGATCACGCCACTGCAACGCTCGCGATCTTGTCACCGCGAGTGTGTGGTGCGCCACGTCTTGCGACGCTCGTTCGGCCCGATTCGACAACGATTGGGTAAACATCGCGCCCGGGCTCGGCCGGACGGGTGACCCGGGACCGCCGAGCCGCGCGGCAGACACCTCGCCTCGGGCGACCGCCAGGTCAGGACGGGTCGGGCAGGCCCGGGCCGGCGTCAGGACCGTCGCCCTGCTGCGCGAGGAAGCGCTCGAACTGGGCCCCGAGCTCGTCGGCGGTCGGCAGGTCGGCCGTCTGCGCGAGCAGGCTCGCCCGGCCCGACGAACGCGTGAACGAGTCGTACTGCTCCTCGAGCGCGCTCACGAGCTGACGCACCTCGTCGGACTGGGCGACCTGGCGCTCGATCTCGAGCGTCGCGTCGGTCGCCGCGGCCTCGAGCTCGCCCGTCCGCAGGTCGAGACCGGTCGCGCGCTCGACCGCGTGCAGGCCCGCGATGGTCGCGCGCGGGAACTGGGACTGCGCGAGGTAGTGCGGGACGTGCACCGCGAAGCCCATCGCGTCGTGGCCGGCCTCCCCCAGCCGGAGCTCGAGCAGCGCGCTCGCGCTCGCGGGGACCTGCACGGTCCCGAACCACGACGGGTGGTCGGCGACGAGCTCGGCACGCGTCGCGTGCGCCGTCACCGACACCGGGCGCGTGTGCGGCAGGCCCATCGGGATGCCGTGCAGCCCGACGGTCAGGGGGACGTCGAACCGCTCGACGAGCTGCTGCACCGCCGCGACGTACCGCTCCCACTGCACGTCCGGCTCGTGGCCGTGCAGCAGCAGGAAGGGCACGCCCTCGGCGTCCCGCACGAGGTCGACGACGAGCTCGGGCGCGTCGTAGTGCGTCCACGTCGTGCCGTCGAACGTCATGGTCGGGCGCCGCGACCGGTAGTCCACGAGCTGGTCGGCGTCGAACGTCGCGAGCCGCGCGTGCGGGAGCTCCTCGACGAGGTGCTCCACCGCGAGCTGTCCCGCCGACCCGGCGTCCATGAAGCCGCGCACCGCGTGGACCAGCACGGGTCCCGACCCCTGTGCCGTGGCGCGCGCCGTCAGCTCGGCCGCCACGGCCGGGTCCACCTCGACGATCTCGTTCGGGTCCAGCTTGCTCACGCGTTCTCCTGCCTCGGGTCCAGCAGCGTCCCACCCGCCCGATGAGTCGGCCGGGTCCGGGGTGGTCGCACGTCTGCGGGGCTCAACGCACCAGGCCGCACGACGATTCCCGGGTGCCCGACGCGTCTCGTCGGACGCCGGGCGATCACCGGTGCGGCGTCGCCGGCACCGCGGCGAGGTGGAAGAATGGTCGGCCGCTCGCGCGTCCCGCGAGCGGGACCCGAGCGGTCCGTGGTCGTCGGACGACCCGGGCCGGACGACGAGGAGGACGCTCGCGTGACGACCACGGACGACGAGATCGCCCAGGAGCAGGTCCAGGTCGACGTCGTCTACGGCCGTCTCGACGAGCTGCGCGCGCAGGCACGGGCCCGGCTCGCGGCCGTACGTCGCGAGGGCCCCACGGGTTCGCCGCAGAACCGCAGCGAGCGCGACGCGTTCGCGACGCTGTACGAGGACCGCGTCGCGCAGCTCGAGGCCGTCGAGGAGCGCCTGGTGTTCGGGCGGCTGGACCTCGACGACGCGTCGACCCGGTACGTCGGACGGATCGGTCTGACCGACCACGAGCAGACGCCGCTGCTCACGGACTGGCGCGCGCCCGCGGCCCGCGCGTTCTACCGCGCGACGGCGGCGCACCCCGACGGCGTCCGCCGCCGTCGGCACGTCGTCACACGGGGCCGGACGGTCACGGGCGTCGAGGACGAGGTGCTCGACCTCGACCTGCTCGACGACGACCCCGACACCCTCGCCGGCCTGTCCGGCGAGGGTGCGCTGCTCGCGGGCCTGCGCGCCGCGCGCACCGGACGGATGGGCGACATCGTCGCGACGATCCAGGCCGAGCAGGACGCGATCATCCGCTCCGAGCTCGCGGGCGCGCTCGTCGTGCAGGGCGGACCCGGCACGGGCAAGACGGCGGTCGCGCTGCACCGCGCCGCCTACCTGCTGTATGCGCACCGGCGCACGCTCGAACGTTCGGGCGTGCTGCTCGTCGGACCCTCGCGCACGTTCCTGCGCTACATCGACCAGGTCCTCCCCTCGCTCGGCGAGACGGGCGTGGTGACCGCGACGACCGCCGACCTCGTACCCGGCGTGGTCGCGACCGGGACGGAGCCGGATGACGTGGCGGCGGTCAAGGGTCGCGCCGTGATGGCGCAGGTGATCGCGCGCGCGGTGCGTGACCGCGAACGCGTGCCCGCAGAGGCGACGAGCGTGCGCGTCGACGGCCGGACGGTCGTCGTGCGGCCGTCCGACGTCGCGCAGGCGATCGCCCGTGCGCGCAGGCTGCACCGCCCGCACAACCTCGCGCGCGTCGCGTTCGTGCGCGACATGCTCTCTCGGCTCGCGTCGCAGTACGTCGAGCAGCTCGCGTTCGAGGTCCCGTCCGACGAGCGTGGCGAGATCGTCGAGGAGCTGCGCACGACCCGTGAGATCCGGATCGCGCTGAACCTCGCGTGGATGCCGCTGACGCCCGAGAAGCTCCTGTCCGACCTGTACGCCAAGCCCTGGCGCCTCGACTCGGCGGCCCCCCAGCTCTCGCGGCGCGACCGCGCGCTGCTCGCGAGGGACGCGGACGCCCCGTGGACCCCGGCGGACGTGCCGCTGCTCGACGAGGCCGCCGAGCTGCTCGGAGAGGACGACCAGGCGGCACGGGCGCAGGCGCGCGCCGCGTCCGAGGCGCGGCAGCGCGAGGTGTCCTACGCGCGGCAGGTGCTCGAGCAGACGGGCGGTTCGGCGTTCGTGTCCGCGGAGCTGCTCGCGGACCGGTTCGCGTCGGGCGGACCCGCCCTGACGACCGCCGAACGGGCCGCCGCGGACCGTTCCTGGACGTACGGGCACGTCGTCGTCGACGAGGCGCAGGAGCTCTCCCCCATGGCGTGGCGCGCGCTGCTGCGCCGGGTGCCGACCCGCTCGCTGACGATCGTCGGCGACGTCGCGCAGACCTCGTCGTCGGCCGGGACGCGCGCGTGGGCCGCGACGCTCGACCCCGTGCTGCGCGGCACGTGGCGGCAGGCGGACCTCACGGTCAACTACCGCACACCCGCTGCGGTCGCCGACGCCGCGGGACGGGTCGCGGACGCCGCGCGCCTGCCCCGCTCGCCCCTCACGTCGGCGCGCGACGTCCCGGGCGCGCTCGTCGTGACCCCGGTGGCGCACGACGAGCTCGTCGAGGCGGTCGTCTCCACGGCACGCACCGCGCTGCGCACCGTGCGCGACGAGTCGGGCGCCGGACGCGTCGCGGTGATCGCCGCACCGCACCGGGTGCCCGCGCTCCTCGCGGCCGCTCGGGACGCCGGGCTGCCCGTGCCCGGTGCCGCCACCGGGAGCGCAGCGATCGACCTCGACGCGGCGGTGGTCGTCATCACGCCGCGCGAGTCGAAGGGGCTCGAGTTCGACGAGGTCGTCCTCGTCGAGCCCGCCGACGTGCTGGACGCCTCCCCGGGCGACCTGTACGTCGCGATGACCCGCCCGACGCGCACGCTGCACGTGCTGCACGTGCGCGACCTGCCGCCGGGCCTCGAGCCCTGACAGCAGCGCGGCCCGGCGCCGCGGTGTCCGCGAGTCGGACGGTCGAGCGACCAGCACCCGGACGGGCGCACCATGGGCCCGTGCCCAAGGCCCTTCTTCTCGAGAATCTGCACCCGCAGGCCCGCACCATCCTGGAGGCGGCCGGCTTCGACGTCACGACGCGGACCGGCGCCCTCGACGAGCCCGAGCTGATCGACGCCCTCGACGGCGTCGAGCTGCTCGGGATCCGCTCGAAGACCCAGGTCACCGCCGAGGTCCTCGCGAACGCCCCCTCCCTGGTCGCCGTCGGTGCCTTCTGTATCGGCACCAACCAGATCGACCTGCGCGCCGCGGCGTCGCTCGGGATCGCGACCTTCAACGCGCCGTTCTCCAACACCCGCTCGGTCGTCGAGATCGCGATCGCCGACATCATCTCCCTCACGCGGCGCCTGACCGTGTTCGACAAGGAGATGCACGAGGGCATCTGGAACAAGTCGGCGATCGGCGCGCACGAGGTCCGCGGCCGCACGCTCGGGATCATCGGCTACGGGAACATCGGCACGCAGCTGTCGGTGCTCGCCGAGAACCTCGGCATGTCCGTGATCTTCTACGACACGGCGGAGAAGCTCGCGCTCGGCAACGCGCGCCGCGCCGGCTCCCTCGACGAGCTGCTCGCCACGTCGGACGTCGTGACCCTCCACGTCGACGGTCGCCCCGGCAACGCCGGCTTCTTCGGCGCTCCGCAGATCGCCCAGATGAAGCCCGGCGCGATCCTGCTCAACCTCTCGCGCGGCTTCGTGGTCGACCCGGCCGCCGTGCGCGACGCGATCCTGTCCGGCCACCTCTCCGGTGCCGCGATCGACGTGTTCCCGGTCGAGCCGAAGCGCAAGGGTGACCCCTTCGAGTCCGAGCTCCAGGGCCTGCCGAACGTCATCCTCACCCCCCACACGGGCGGGTCGACCGAGGAGGCGCAGGAGGCGATCGGCCTGTTCGTCTCGCAGAAGGTGCGCGACTACCTCGCCACGGGCTCGACGACGCTCTCGGTGAACGTGCCGAACGTGGCGCTCGACCAGCCGCCGGGCGTGCACCGCCTCGCGTACCTGCACCGCAACGTCCCCGGGGTGCTCGCGACGGTCAACGCGACGCTCGCCGAGCACGGCGTCAACATCGAGGGCCAGCTCCTCGCGACGCGCGGCGACCTCGGCTACGTGGTGACCGACGCGGAGTCGACCGTCGACGAGTCGGTCGTCGAGGCCCTCCGCGCGCGACCCGAGGCGATCCGGGTACGCCTGCTGTCCTGAGGCGGTACGACGAGAGGGCGGGCCGAGAGACTCCTCGGCCCGCCCTCCGTCGTCCGGGGCGTCAGCGCGTCACGACGAGCCCGACTTGCGCTGGAACCGGCGCTGCGTGGGGCCGCTCGTCTCCGAACCGTGCACGGGTCCCGTCTGGGACCGGCCGTCGGCCGTCCGGTGGGACGTGGACTTCTTGCGCTCGAGCGCCTCGCGGAACTTCGCCTTCGCGTCCTCGCTGGCCTTCGTCTCGTCGTGCGACATCGACACCTCCTTCTCGTCGAACCCTCAGCCTGGCCGACGCGAGACCCCGACGCCACTCGATTGGCGCGGCGGTCAGGCGTCCGGCGTACCGACCTCGGCGGTCGGCAGCCAGGTCCGCCACCAGCGCAGCACGTGCTCGAACCGCTGGACCCGGTGGGTCGGTCGGCCCGAGCGCGACAGCTCGTGCCCCTCGCCGGGGAAGAGGAGCAGCTCGGACTCGACTCCGCGACGACGCAGCTCGGTGAACCACCGCTGGCCCTGCTCGACCGGGCACCGCCAGTCCTGCTCCGAGTGGATGACGAGCGTCGGGGTCCGGACGTCGCCCACGTGGGCCATCGGCGACTGCGCCGCGACGAGCTCCGCCTCGCCGTCCGGCTCGCCCAGGTACTCGAGCCCGAAGAACCAGCCGATGTCGCTCGAGCCGACGAAGCTCACGGGGTCGAGGAAGCCGCGCTCCACGACGGCCGCCGAGAACCGCTGCGTGCGGGTCGTGAGCCACGCCGTGAGATAGCCGCCGTACGAGCCGCCCATGACGCCCGTGCGCGACGCGTCGAGCCGCTCGTCGGTCAGCGCCGCGTCGAGCAGCGCGAGCACGTCGTCCGCGTCGACGGTGCCGAACGCGCGGCGGATGGCTCGCCCGTGCTCGCGGCCCCGCCCCGACGACCCGCGCGGGTTGCCGTGCACGACCGCGTAGCCCGCCTCGGCCAGCACCTGCACCTCGTCGAACAGGCCCAGGGTGTACTGCGCGAACGGCCCGCCGTGGATCATGAGGATGGTCGGGTGCGGACCCGCGCCGAACCGCCGGGGATCGGGCGTCGTGAGCCACCCCTCCACGCGGTAGCCGTCGGGCGCGTACGCCACCACCGGCTCGGGTCGACGCACCCGACCCGTCGCGCGCACGGGTGCCGACCAGTCCGTGAGGACGCGACCGGTCGCCGTCTCGTCCTGGGCGTGCGCGCGCAGGACGACGACGTCTCCCGACGAGTCGGGCGTCGCGCGCACCACGGCGAGCGCACCGCCGGCGGCCGCGGCGCCCGTCACGACGACCTCACCCGACAGCACGTCGCGCGCACCACCGTCGGCACCGACCGCGACGAGGTGCACCGCTCCGGAACGCTGTGGTGCGACGAGCACCTCGTCGCCATCCTCCACCAGCACCCCGGGATCGAGGTCGACCTCGTCGGGATCGGTGAGGCGCCGCGGCTCACCGTCCAGGGGGACCTCGTAGAGACCCGTGAGCGCCGCGACGAAGTCGCGCCCCGACGGTCCGACGTCCTCCGCGAGCACCCACACCCGACGACCGTCAGCCGCCGGCAGCACCCGCGAGACGGCGAGGCAGGCGCCCGCGTCCGCATCGGTGAGCGGACGGGGCTCGAGCGCCTGGTGCTCGGGCCCGGCCGCGGGCACGTCGATCACCACCGCGTCGCGACGCAGGTCGACCTCGCGGTCCGCGTGCCGCCGGAGCACCGCCGCCACCGCGTCGCCGGTAGGGAACCACCGCGGCAGGTCGACGTCGTCGTCGGCGTCCGTCAGCTGGCGGGGCACCGGCAGCGCACCGAGCCGCTCGTCGTCGGAGTCCTGCGGCACGTCGAGCACGAAGAGCTGACGCGGGCGGTCGCGCACGTAGCCGATGCCGTCGCCCCGGTAGCGCAGCTGCGTGACGAGGCGCGGCGCCTCCGCGTCCGGCTTTCCGTCGGCCGTGTAGCGGCCCTCCTCAGGCACGCGCGCGGTGTAGACGATGCGCGTCCCGTCGGGCGAGAACCGCGGCTGACCCGCACCCAGCGGTGCGTCCGTGAGTCTCGTCGGCTCGCCACCCTCGACGTCGACCAGGTGGAGCTGCGGCTTGCGCCCGCTGCCGCCACGCACGAAGACCACGCGACGCCCGTCCGCCGAGACGTCGGGCTCGCTGTCGGCGTGGCCGCGCGTGAGGCGGCGCGGCCGCGAGCCGTCGAGCGGGACCATCCACAGGCCGCCGACGTACTCGTCCGCCGCGTGGTCGGGCTGGGACAGCGCGACCACGACCGCCGAACCGTCGGGGAGCAGGGTGGGAGAACCGGGCGTGCGCAGCAGATCGATGTCACCGGGGAGCATGGGAACGACGGTAACCCGGCCGGGCACACGATCCCCACCGCGGCGGACACCCCGTCGCGAGCGCCCGTCGCCGACCGACGCCCCGACGTCGGCCGTCAGTCCCGCGTGCCGACGTCCTGCGGCACGTCGCCGTCCGGAACGTGCTCGTCCCTCACCGCACCGGGCTCACGCTCGGCGCGCTCGGCGCGCAGCACCGTGATCGCGGCCTCGAAGTCCTCGAGCGAGTCGAACGCCTGGTAGACGCTCGCGAACCGCAGGTACGCGACCTCGTCGAGCTCGCGCAGCGGCCCGAGGATCGCGAGCCCGATCTCGTACGCGTCGATCTCTGCCGAGCCGGACGAGCGCAGCGTCTCCTCGACCTTCTGCGCGAGCAGCGCGAGGTCGTCCTCGCTCACCGGTCGACCCTGGCACGCCTTGCGCACGCCGCCCGCGATCTTGTCCCGGCTGAACGGCTCGGTCGCGCCGGAACGCTTGACGACCGACAGGCTCGTCGTCTCGACCGTGGTGAAGCGTCGGTTGCAGGACGGGCACTGCCGCCGACGCCGGATCGACGAACCGTCGTCGGAGGTCCGCGAGTCGACGACGCGCGAGTCCGGGTGTCGGCAGAACGGGCAGTGCACGGAGGGAGCCTCCTCGCTCGGTAGGTGGCAGACGTCAGCCGACTCGTCGAGTCGCGGCCGCCGGGGCGCGGCGCGAACGCCGAGCAGTGCACAGTCTGACGCCCGATCGCTCGCCGTGCACGCACATCCGCACAGGACCGAGCACGAGCGAGGGGCGACCGTCGTCCGACGGCCGCCCCTCGGGGACCAGGTGTCCCGTGCGTGACGCGACTCGCCTCGCATCACGACCACGGCGGGACCGCCTGCGGCTCGGAGTGCTCCGATCCGCACCGGCCACGTTCACGGGTTGGCACCCGCGATCGTCCGCGGACCTCTTCGCAAGCCCCCCAGCCGTCGAATGAGGTAAGGCTAACCTAGCCAACACTCGGGGCCTGCGCAAGAGGTCACCTCGGACGACCGGCGCGGGAAGCGGGGCACCCCCGCGGGCACGGGGGCCATACCGGGTCCTGTCGGCTAGCCGCGCGCGACGACCAGCTCCTGACCCGCGACGACCTGGTCACCCGAGAGTCCGTTCAGCCGCACCAGCTCGCGCACCTGCTCGGCGACCGGCTCCCCCGGGCCGCGCGAGTCCGCTGCGATCTGCCACAGCGACTCCCCGGGCAGGACGACGTGCCGCTCGACCGTCGCCACGCCGTCGACACCCGCCGCCGACCGGGCGCCGAGCGCGAACGCGACCATGGCGAGCAGGACGCCGACGAGCACGACCACGGCGCGTCCGCGCCGCGTGAGTCGCAGCCCGTCGAGACCACGGGCCGCAGGCCGACGCGCGCCGGCCGCCGACCGGCTGATCATCGCGGGACCGATCACCATCGCGCTCATCGCTCTTCCTCCCTCTCGCGCCTTCGACCTCGCAGTCGCGGACGCCCGGATCAAACGTCTGTACGTCAAACACCTGTTCGACGTACGTCTGTACGAGTTCTACCAGAGCCGTCCGACACGCGTCCAGAGATCTCGAACAGATGTTTGAAATCGCCCGTCGGCCTGCGTAGGCTCCCTGCCGAGGACAAGGTCACCACCGACCACTGACACGCCCCTGGCCACGGCCAGGTCGCGCGGCCACGGTCGGTCGGCCGGCTGACGACCGGGCCGAGGGCGGCTCGGCGACGGGGGCGACAGGAGGAACGACGTGACGGACCAGCGACCCGACCAGGCGACGCGGCAGGACGAGACGACGCGGCAGGACGGCGCGGCGCAGCGGGACGAGTCGACGAGCCTGCCCCACTCCGCCTCGGCAGCGCTCGGTACCGTGCACGAGCTGCCCGAGACACCTCCGGGTCCGGACGGCCTCACGGCCCGCCAGCGGCTCGTCCTGCAGACCATCCGGGTCTCGGTCGAGACCCGCGGGTACCCGCCGAGCATGCGCGAGATCGGCGAGGCGGTCGGGCTCACGAGCCCGTCGAGCGTCAAGCACCAGCTCACGGCTCTCGAGCGCAAGGGCTACCTGCGACGCGACCCCAAGCGACCGCGCGCGATCGAGGTCGTGCACGCCGACGACTCGCGCGGCGTGCCGCAGTGGAGCTCGGCGGACGACGCGTCCGAGGTCGAGCTCGGCGACGCCGGGCGCGAGCAGGTCGCCGCTCCGACGTACGTCCCGCTCGTCGGCCGGATCGCGGCCGGCGGCCCGATCCTGGCCGAGCAGGTCGTCGAGGACGTGTTCCCGCTCCCCCGCCAGCTGGTCGGCGACGGCGAGCTGTTCATGCTCCGGGTCAGTGGTGACTCCATGGTCGACGCCGCGATCTGCGACGGCGACTGGGTCGTGGTCCGACGACAGCCGGTCGCCGAGAACGGGGAGATCGTCGCCGCGATGATCGACGGCGAGGCCACCGTGAAGACCCTGCGCCGCGCCGACGGGCACGTCTGGCTGTTGCCGCACAACACCGCGTACTCGCCGATCCCGGGTGACGACGCGACGATCCTCGGCCGCGTCGTCAGCGTGCTCCGCAGCCTCTGACCCGGTCCCCGGCGAGTCCCACCCACATGCCCGGCCGGATCCCCGACCCGCCGCCTGGCGCAGCCGATGCGCTGCGCCAGGCGCTCGAGGTTGCCCGGACGGCCGACGAGACCGCCTCACGGCCAGCACGACCTCTCCCGTCCGCGGAGTCTGCGCAGCCCGCGCAGGAACCGGATCGTGACGACCGGTGGGAGGAGCGCGTCTGGGACGACTGAGCCGTACGCCCCGGGCTCGGGAGCGGCGCCTCAGTAGCCGAAGCGCCGTGCGACCTCACGCACGGCGGTCGCCGACGCGCGCAGACCCGACAGCTCGTCGACCGACATCGGGACCTGCAGCCGGTCCAGCACGCCCGCCGACCCGATGATCGTGGGGACGGACAGGCACACGTCGCTGATGCCGTAGTAGTCGGCGAGCAGCGACGAGACGGGCAGCACCCTGCGCTCGTCCTTGAGGATCGCCTCGATGATGCGCGAGCCGGCGAGCGCGACCGCGTAGTTGGTCGCACCCTTGCCCTCGATGATCCGGTACGCGGAGTCGACCACCTCGCGCGCGATCTCGTCCCGCACACCGCTCGTGAGCGGGCCCTCACCCTCGATGCCCTGCCACTCGAGCAGCGGGATCGCCCCGATCGACGCCGAGCTCCACAGCGGCAGCTCGGAGTCGCCGTGCTCCCCCGCGATGTACGCGTGGACGTTCTGCACCGCGACCCCGGTGTGCTGCGCGATGAGGTACCGCAGGCGTGAGGAGTCGAGCACCGTCCCCGACCCGAACAGCTGCGACGGCGGCAGCCCGGAGATCTTGAGGGACGCATAGGTGACGACGTCGACCGGGTTGGTGACCATCACGTAGACGGCGTTCGGCGCGACCTCGACGAGCGACGGCAGCACCTTGCTCACGAGACCGATCGTCGCCTCGGCGAGGTCGAGCCGCGTCTGGCCCGGCTTCTGCTTCGCGCCGGCCGTGAACACGACGACGTCCGCATCCGCGCACACGGCGATGTCGTCCGACCCGACGACCTGAGCCATCGACATGAACTGGATGCCGTGGCCGAGGTCGAGCGCCTCGGCCTCGACCTTCGCCTTGTTGATGTCGAACAGCGCGACGTTGCGGGCCGCGCCCCGCATGAGAGCGGCGTAGGCCATGGTCGAGCCGACCGCACCGGCACCGACGATGGCGAGCTTGGACGTGCGGCGGTGCGCCGTCCCCGCGGGGGCGTTCGGGTCGTCGCTGTCGCGGCTCTCGGCGAGGGGCTCGGACATGGTGCGCCTCCAGGGGTCGGGCGGGTGGTGGGACGTGACCTGCACGGCTGCGACCAGCGCCGATGCACGCGCACAGAGCTGTTCGCAGGCTACCGGAGCGCGCGCGTCCCCGACCTCACGCGTCGCGCAGGCGACCGAGCGCGGCGACCGCGACGTCGCGGTCGGTCGTGCGCCAGAACGGCGGCATCGACCGCGCGAGGAACTCGCCGTAGCGAGCCGTCGCGAGCCGCGGGTCGAGCACGGCCACGACACCGCGGTCCTGCGGCCCGCGCACGAGCCGACCCGCCCCCTGCGCGAGGAGCAGCGCGGCGTGCGTCGCCGAGACCGCCATGAACCCGTTGCCTCCCGCCGCCGCGACCACGTCGGACCGGGCGGAGCGCACCGGATCGTCGGGACGAGGGAACGGGATGCGGTCGATGAGCACGAGGCGACAGGCGCGCCCGGGCACGTCGACGCCCTGCCACAGCGCGAGCGTGCCGAACAGGCACGTCGCGTCGTCACCGGCGAACTGCGCGACGAGCGTCGGGAGCTGGTCGTCCCCCTGCAGCAGGACGGGCACGTCCAGCCGCTCGCGCATCGCCTCGGCCGCGGCCGCCGCGGCGCGACGCGACGAGAAGAGCCCCAGCGTCGCGCCTCCTGACGCGCGCACGAGCACCTCGATCTCGTCGAGCTGGGCCTCGGTCGCGGGTTCCCGACCCGGCGGCGGGAGCCGACGCGCGACGTAGCAGATCCCCTGCTTCGGGTAGTCGAACGGGCTTCCGACGTCGAGCCCCGACCAGCGCACGGCGGCCGCATCGCGCTCGCCCGCTTCGTCGCCGTCGTCAGCACCTGCGGGGTGCCGGACGCTCGTCGGCCCCTCGGCCTGCGCGTCGGCTCGCTGTTCGAGACCCACGGAGCGCGCCATCGGGTCGAACGACCCGCCGAGCGCGAGCGTCGCGGACGTCAGCACGGCCGTGCGGCCCGCGAAGAGCTGCGTGCGGATGAGCCCGTTCACCGCCAGCGGCGCCGCGTGCAGCCGCGTCGTCACGGCGCCGCTGCGGTCCTCGCCGCGCGCGCACCACAGCACGGTCCGTCGCGCGTCCTCGGGCTCCGCGGTCATGACCTCGGCCGTCTCGAAGAGCGACAGCACGGCCGACTGCGCGACCTTGCGTCCGCCGTCCGCCGGCGTCGCGCCACCGCCCGGCTCGGGCTTGAGGAGCGTCAGCAGCGTCCGTGCCGCGTCGCGCACGACCGCGACGGCATCGTGCACGGCCGACGGCAGGCCGTCGCGGAAGCGCCCCTCGGGCAGCGGCACGATGGCCGCCGCGAGCGCCTCGCCCGCGGCCTCCAGGTCGGTGGCGGGCAGCCCACCGTGCCGCCGCGCCACGCGCGCCGCGTGCTGCACGGCCGGCAGGGAGAGCTCGGCGGTCGCCTGTGCCGTGACCCGGTCGACGAGCTCGTGCGCCTCGTCCACGACGAGCACCTGGTGCTCGGGCAGCACGTGCGGCGCGCCGGACGCGGCGATCCCGAGCATCGCGTGGTTGGTCACGACCACGTCCGCCTCGCGCGCTGCCGCGCGCGCCCGCTCCGGGAAGCACTCCTCGAGCCGAGGGCACACCGAGCCCAGGCACTCGAGCGACGTGACCGACACCTGTCGCCACGCACGGTCGCTCACGCCGGGGACCAGGTCGTCCCGGTCACCCGTGTCCGTCGTCTCGGCCCACTCGCGGAGCCGGACGACCTGCTGCCCCAGCCCCGCCGCGCCGCCCGTGTCGCCCGCGCCCGGGTGCTCGGCGGCGCCCGCACGCTCCGGCAGGTCGAAGAGGGCTCCCTGGTCGTCGGCCGGGTAGCCGCCCTCGACCTTGTGCAGGCACAGGTAGTTGTGCCAGCCCTTGAGCAGCGCGACGTCGGGCCGTCGCGGCAGGTGCGGCGCGAGGGCGTCGGCGACGAGCGGCAGGTCGCGCGTCAGGACCTGCCGCTGCAGCGCGAGCGTCGCGGTCGAGACGACGACCCGCTCGTCGGCGTGCACCGCGTGCCGGACGGCCGGGACGAGGTACCCGAGCGACTTCCCGGTGCCCGTCCCCGCCTGGACGAGGAGGTGCTCGCCGCTCTCGAGCGACGCCGCGACCGCGCGTGCCATGCGGTGCTGGCCGTCGCGCCGCGCACCGCCCAGCACGCCCACGGCGACGTCCAGCAGCGCGTCGACGGCCTCGTCGCGCGACTGCTCGCGCGCGTCGCCGCCCGACGCGTCACCAGTGCTCGCGTCGGCACTCTCGTCCGGGCTCTCGTCCGGCCTCTCGTCGGGGTTCCCCCCGGGGCTCCCGTCGGGACGGGACGACGAGGACGCGGGCATCGGGCCAGCCTAGTGCGCGGCTCACGCGAGCCGGACGGACGCCGCCTCGAGCTCGGCGGCGAGCGACTCGTCGACGCGCGCACGCAGCAGCGTCCCCTCGGCGATGTGCTCCTCGTGGTCGATGTCGCCGTGCTCGTGCACGCGGCTCACGAGGTCGCCGCGCTGGTACGGCACGACGACGTCGACGGCCACGCCGGGCCGCGGGAGCTGGTCGGCGACGAGCGCCTGGAGCTCGGCGATCCCCTCGCCGCTGTGCGCCGACACGACGATCGAGTGCAGCTCGCGCGAGCGCAGGCGCGCGATCGCCTCGGGTGCCGCGAGGTCGGCCTTGTTGAGCACGACGATCTCGGGCACGTCCATCGCGCCGGGGATGTCCGCGAACACGTGCCGCACCGCCGCGATCTGACCCTCGGGGTCGGGGTGCGACGCGTCGACGACGTGCAGGATGAGGTCCGAGTCGGCGACCTCCTCGAGCGTCGAGCGGAACGCCTCGACGAGCTGGTGCGGCAGCGCGCGAACGAAGCCGACCGTGTCCGCGAGCGTGTAGACGCGGCCGTCGACCGTCTCGGCGCGTCGGACCGTCGGGTCGAGCGTCGCGAAGAGCGCGTTCTCGACCAGCACGCCCGCATTGGTCAGCCGGTTGAGCAGCGACGACTTGCCGGCGTTCGTGTACCCCGCGATCGCGACCGACGGGATCGCGTTGCGCTGACGCGACGCGCGCTTGGTCCGCCGAGCGGGTTCCATCGCCGCGATCTCGCGCCGCAGCTTCGCCATCCGGTTGCGGATGCGCCGCCGGTCGAGCTCGATCTTCGTCTCGCCGGGTCCGCGCGAGCCCATGCCGGCCCCGGCGCCGCCGACCTGACCGCCCGCCTGCCGGGACATCGACTCGCCCCAGCCGCGCAGGCGCGGCAGGAGGTACTCGAGCTGGGCGAGCTCGACCTGCGCCTTGCCCTCTCGCGACTTCGCGTGCTGGGCGAAGATGTCGAGGATCAGCGCCGTCCGGTCGACGACCTTGACGCGCACGATGTCCTCGAGCGCACGCCGCTGGGACGGGGCGAGCTCACCGTCGACGACGACCGTGTCCGCACCGACCGCGGCGACCACGGACGCGAGCTCGGCGGCCTTGCCCGAGCCGAGGTACGTCCCCGGGTCCGGCTTGGCGCGGCGCTGCAGCAGGCCCTCGAGCACGGTCGAGCCTGCCGTCTCGGCGAGCGCCGCGAGCTCGCGGAGCGAGACCTCGGCGTCGGCGAGCGTGCCGTTCGACGTGCCCGCGGACGACGACGAGCCCCACACGCCGACGAGCACGACCTTCTCGAGCCGCAGCTCGCGGTACTCGACCTCGGTGACGTCCTCGAGCTCGGTCGACAGCCCGGCGACGCGGCGCAGCGACGTGCGCTCCTCGAGGTCGAGCTGGTCGCCGTCGTACGACGAGTGCACGGTGCCGCCGGCGTGCAGCGCGGTCCCCGCCCTCGCGAGCACCCGCGCCACCACGTCGTCCGCCACCTGCTGCGGAGAGCGGGGCTCGTCCGGCGTCGGGCTCGGTGTGGTGGTGTGGTGGGTCTCGCTCACGCGTCTCCTTCGCACGTCGGTGTCGGCTCGGCTCGGTGCCGGCCGGGTGCTCGATCGTCCTGCGGGTGCGCCGCTGCACGACCGCACGCTCCAGGGTCGCACGCCGTCGGACGCACGGTCGAGGCGTTTCGCTGCGGGCGCAGGCTAGGGTCGCCCCGTGCCGGTCGACCACTACTTCTCCGCGCAGCCGGCGTCGCCCGACGAGCGCCGCTCGATCGTCGTGCACCTCGCGGGACGCGCGCTCACGGTGCAGACCGCCGGCGGCGTGTTCTCCCCCGACCACGTCGACCACGCGACGCGCGTCCTGCTCGACGAGGTGCCGCCGCCGCCCCGCAGCGGGGACCTGCTGGACCTCGGCTGCGGCTGGGGCCCGCTCGCGCTCGAGCTCGCGCTGCGCTCCCCGGACGCGCGCGTGTGGGCGGTCGACGTCAACGAGCGCGCGCTCGACCTCGTGCGGCACAACGCGGGGCTCGCCGGGGCCACGAACGTGCACGCCGTGCAGCCGGACGACGTGCCGCAGGACGTGCGCTTCGCGGCCGTGTGGTCCAACCCGCCGATCCGCATCGGCAAGCAGGCGCTGCACGAGCTGCTGCTGCAGTGGCTGCCGCGCCTCGCGCCGGGCGCCCGTGCGCACCTCGTCGTCGGGAAGAACCTCGGCGCGGACTCGCTGCAGCGCTGGCTCACCGAGGCGCTCGGGACCCCCGTGGCGCGTGTCGCGAGCGCGCGCGGGTTCCGGGTGCTGGAGGTCACGTCCCGCTGACCGTCCCCGCCTGACCTGCGGCGGGACGTCGCCGCCACGCGCGCGCAGGCGTCCGGGCACCCGGCCCGACGAGCGTGCGGTCGGGGTCGCCGCACGCGGCACCTAGGGTGCTGACGTGCCCACTCTCGTGACCGACGACTCGCGGGCGGCCTGGGTCCGCCTGCGCACCACGACGTGGGCCCTGTGCGCCCTCGTCTTCCTCGCCGCGTTCGAGTCGCTCGCCGTCACCACGGCGATGCCGACCGTGTCGCTCGACCTCGACGGCGCCGGCCTGTACGCGGTCGCGTTCGCCGCTCCCCTCGCGTCCGGCGTGGTCGGCATGGTCGTCGTCGGCGCGTGGGCGGACCGTGCCGGACCGTCCGCGCCGCTGCTCGCGGCAGTGGGAGCGTTCGTCGCGGGGCTCGTGATCGCGGGGAGCGCCCCGACGATGGCCGTGCTCACCGGCGGTCGGCTCGTGCAGGGTCTCGGGGGCGGCGCGATCACCGTCGTCGCGTACGTGGTCGTGGCCCGGCTCTACCCCGGCGACCTGCACCCCCGGGTGTTCGCCGGCTTCTCGGCGGCCTGGGTCGTCCCGTCGCTCGTCGGTCCGCCCGTCGCCGGGTTCGTCACCGAGCACCTGCACTGGCGCTGGGTCTTCCTGGGCGTCGCGGTGCTCGTCGTGCCGATCGCGCTCGTCGTGCTGCGCCGCGTCGCGTCGGTCGGCCCGCCCGAGGCCACCGGGGCGCACGAGCGCACGGCGGAGCCGGGACCGCGGACCCGCACGCGGGTCCGGGTCGTGTGGGCCGCGGTCGCGGCCGTCGCGGTCCTCGTGCTCGGCGTCGGTGCCGAGCTCGGCGGCGTCGCGACCGCGCTCGCGGCCGTCGCCGGGACCGTCGTCGCGCTCGGCGCGCTGTCGCGCCTCGTGCCGACGGGGACGCTGCGCGCGGCGCGCGGCCTGCCCGCCGTGATCGCCGACCGCGGCCTGCTCGCGGGTGCGTTCTTCGGCGCCGAGGTCTACCTGCCGTACCTCCTGACCCGCCGCTACGACATCGCGCCGACGCTCGCGGGCGTGACGCTCACGGGTGCGGCCATCGCGTGGGCGACCGCGTCGTGGGTGCAGGGTCGGCTCGGTGAGCGGCTCCCGCACACGCGCGCGATCCGCGTCGGCACGATCGTCGCGCTCGTCGGCATCGCGGGTACGGGCGTCGGCGCGGCGATGCACGCGCCCGTGCCGGTGCTGGTCCTGACGTGGGCGACGGCCGGGTTCGGCATGGGGCTGACCTACGCCCGCCAGACCGTGCTCGTCCTGCGGTACTCCGCACGGGGCGCCGAGGGCACGAACAGCTCGTCGCTGTCCGTCGCCGACTCGGTCGGCGCGTCGCTCTCCCTCGCGCTCACGGGGGTCGTGTTCGCCGCGGTCGAGGGGCACGGCGGCGACGTGCCCTACGTCGCGTGCTTCGCGCTCACCGCCGTGCTCGCGCTCGGCGCCGCGCTCGTCGCGCCGCTGTCGGTCCCGCCGCGCTCCTCGGCGTCACCCGGCCCGACCGCCTCGCCGCGCACCGACGCGAGCGCCGCACGCACCTGAGCCAGCCGCGGCACGCCGACGGACCGGTGGCGCACGACACCGCGCGCGTCGAGCACGAGCGTCGTCGGCGTCGACAGCACCTCGAACCGTCGTCCGAGCGCCTCGCCGAGCGGCCGGGCGACGTCGAGCTCGACGAGACGCACGCCGTCGGTCGTGTCGACGACGCGCTGCAGGACCGTGCGCGCCGCGCGGCACGGCTGGCAGAACGTCGACGACAGCTCGACGAGCGTGGCGTCCCTCCCCGGCTCGACGCCGAGGTCGGCCGACGTGAGCGGGCGGTCGTCGGTCACCGGACGAGCAGCGCCGTGACGTCCACGTCGGCCTCGGCGACCAGCGTCGCGGGGCCGGCGAGCTCCGCGTGCTCGTCGGGCAGCGCCGTGACCCGTACGGTCCCGCCGGGGACGTCGACGAGCCACACGTCCGGAGCGTCCGCACCCGCCCACGTGCGCACCGCCATGGCCGCCGCCACCGCGCCCGTCCCGCACGACCGGGTCTCTCCCACGCCGCGCTCGTGCACGCGCATGCGGACCCGACCGGTCGGGCGACCGTCGACGACGGTCTCGCCGAGCGGCACGACGAGCTCGACGTTGGTGCCGTGCGTCGGGAGCGGACGCACCTCGGGGGCGCGCGTCAGGTCGGCGGCGTCCAGCTCGGCGGCGTCGGGCAGCGCGAGGACCGTGTGCGGGTTGCCGACGTCGACGCCGAGCGCGGGCCGGTCGACGGGCAGGCCCGCGACCGCGACCTCGGCGTCGAACCCGGCCTCGGCGGCCGACGCTCCGCCCGGCAGGTGCCAGCGACCGATGTCGAACGCGAACCACGCGCCCTCGCCCTGACCCTGCGGCGCGGGCACCCGGCGGACCCGCATGACGCCCGCGCGCGTGGCCACGGCGACCTCGTCGTCGTCGGGCCACAGCCCGAGCCGGTCGAGGTAGAGCGCGAACACCCGCACGCCGTTGCCGCACATCTCGGCGACGGAGCCGTCGGCGTTGCGGTAGTCCATGAACCAGGGCGCCTGCTCGGCGAGCGCCGCGCCCTCGGGCACGTGCCTCGTCCCGACGAGCCGGATCACGCCGTCGCCCCCGACCCCCGCCCGCCGGTCCGCGAGCGCCCGCACGAGGTCGGCACCGAGCTCCAGGCGACCCTCGCGGTCGTCGAGCAGCACGAAGTCGTTCTGCGTGCCGTGCCCCTTCGTGACGTGCAGGCGGGCCGTCGGCACGGGCGCGGCGGAGGTCATGAGCCCAGACTACGGCGGGGTGCGGGGTCGTCGGTCGCGAGGCCGAGCCGGCCCGCGTCGGCCGCCGCGACGAGCGCGAGCGCCCGGTCCACGAGGTCGGGGGCGCGCGAGTCGAGCCAGTGCACGCGCGGGTCGCGCCCGAACCAGCCCATCTGCTTGCGCGCGAGCCGCCGCGTGCCCGCCGTGATGGCGTCGCGCGCCTCGTCGAGCGTGAGCTCGCCGCGCACGAGCGCCGCCGCCTGCGCGTAGCCGACCGCACGCGCCGCCGTCCGGCCGAGCCCGTGGGCCAGCAGCCCCTCGACCTCCGCGACGAGCCCCGCGTCCAGCATCCGTTGCGTGCGGGCGGCGATGCGCTCGTCGAGCACCGCGCGGTCGCAGTCGAGCCCGAGCTGCACGGCCGGGACCTCGTAGACGTGCTGCGGCAGCGCCGCCGAGTACGCGCGGCCCGTCAGCTCGATCACCTCGAGCGCCCGCACGACCCGCCGCGCGTTGCGCGGGCCGATCGACGCGGCGGCCACGGGGTCGAGGCGCGCGAGCTCGTCGTGCAGGCGGCGCGCGCCCTCGGTCGCGGCGCGCTCCTCGAGGCGCGCCCGCACGTCCGGGTCGGTGCCCGGGAACTCCATGTGGTCGAGCAGCGCCCGCACGTACAGGCCCGACCCGCCGACCGCGACGACGCGCGTGCCGCGGGCGTGGCAGTCGGCGACGGCCGCGCGCGCGAGCTCCTGGTAGGCGGCGACGGAGGCCTCCTCGAGCGGGTCGAGGACGTCGAGCAGGTGGTGCGGCACGCCGCGCCGCTCGGCGGGCGCGAGCTTCGCGGTGCCGACGTCCATCCCGCGGTACAGCTGGAGCGCGTCCGCGTTGACGACCTCGCCACCCAGCGCGAGCGCGAGCTCGAGCGCCAGGTCGGACTTGCCGGTCGCGGTGGGGCCGACGACCGCGACGACGAGCGGCTCAGACATCGTCGGACCCCGCACCGTCGAGGAGGCCGTCGACGCGCCACGAACCGACGACGTGCTGCGCGCCGAGCAGCACGGGACCGTCGACGTCGGCCCGGACCGACGAGGCGGGTGCGACCGCACCGACGAGCACCTGCCACGGCGCCCGACCGCTGACGGCGAGCGCCGTGCCGACCTGCGGGGACAGTGCTGCGATCCGGGCACGCGCGCGAGCGTCGGCCGTCCGCAGGTCCGCCAGGAGCGCCGCGTCGAACAGCGGCGCGGCCTCGTCGTCGGCGAGCGGGGCGTCCGGGCCGTGCCGCCCGCTCGCCGAGCCGACCACGACGAGCGCGAGCCGACCGGGACCGTCCGCGAGAGCCGTCCCGGCAGCGCGCAGCACGGCACCCTGCGCGGACGCCGCGACCGTCACCACGCTCGTCGGACCGGTCCACCCTGCGGCGTCCAGCAGGGACAGCCCGACGGCCGCGGAGCCACCGACGGCGCCCACGCGCTCGTGCGGGAGGTCCGCCGGGGCGTCGAGCGTGCGCGGACCGGACGCTGCAGCGAGCAGGTGGTCGGGCACGCCCGCTGCCGCGAGCGAGACGTGCACGGTCCCGACGAGCGCGACCGCGGGCGCCTGCGTCCGGTCGCCGGACCGCGGTGCGACGACGACCGCGCGGTCCGCCCGCCCGAGCGCACGGCGCACCGCACCGACCGCCGCCGTCCGCAGGTCCACG
>Ga0206103_100064_pt1 | contig 104060 bp, 88 predicted proteins | sample 1B5Ametagenome_FD_148638 | JGI IMG/M metagenome (GOLD analysis project Ga0206103, IMG submission 148638) | Enriched microbial communities from leaf-cutter ant dump, University of Wisconsin, Madison, United States - 1B5A | ecosystem: Environmental > Terrestrial > Nest > Insects nest > Nest dump... | reverse complement strand
CGCGCGCCTGCACTCGACGCTCGGGATCGGCGCGGCGGGCGACGGCGGCAAGGCCGTCGCGCTGCTGGGCCGCATCCAGGCCGGGCAGCAGATCACGACGGTCGACGCGCTCTACAAGGCGATGGTGCTCGAGGAGCCGGACACGTTCGCGACGGCGGACGCGGTCGTCGAGCAGTTCGACAAGCTGACCGGCACGCGCGAGCAGATGATCACGGCCCGCCAGCAGGTCAAGGCGCTCGAGCCGATCCGGGCGTACCGCGCCGACGCGGACCAGGCCGCCACCCGGCTGCGCGTCATCGACGGCATCGGCACGTTCGACGCGGCGGACTCCCCCGCCGCGCTGTGGAAGCACGAGCGTCGGCTCGACCTGCTGCGCGCCGCCGAGGCCGACCTGCAGCACCGCCAGCACCGCGCGCGCGACCTCGTCGCGGAGACGGAGGCGAGGATCGCCGCGGCGCGCGCCGAGCTCGACGGCGTCAAGGAGACGCTGTGGACCTCGGGCGGCGACCGGCTCGCGACCGCGCAGCGCGAGCTCGTCGCGGTCGACGCGCGACTGGTCGACGTCCGACGCGCCCGCACGCGGCTCGACGACGCGCTCGCCGCGCTGCCGGGCACGAGCGCGACGTCCCCGGCCGAGCACGCGGCGCTCGTCGCGCTGGCCCACGACGCGCTGCGCGACTCGGGCGCCAAGGCCGCCGCGCGCGAATCGCTGTTCGACGCGATGTCCGAGAAGAAGGAGGCGCAGGCCGACCTCGACGCGCTGACGTCCGAGCGGGCCCAGGTCGAGCGCCGCCGCGACAACATCCCCGGCGAGCTGCACCGCGCACGGGCGGCGCTCGCCGAGGCTGCGGGGCTCTCGGTCGACGACCTGCCGTTCGTCGCCGAGCTCGTCGAGGTCCGCACCGAGCACGAGCCGTGGCGCGACGCGTTCAACCTCGCGCTCGGCGGGTTCGCGACGCTCGTGCTCGTCGACGTCGCGCACGTGCGCGCGTTCCGCGCGGCCATCGACTCGGTGCGCACGTCGCGGCGCATCCAGTTCCAGGGCGTCCCGACGGGCATGGCCGACGAGGTCGCGCTCGACTCGCGCACGCTGCCCGGTCGCCTCGACTACCGCACGACCCCGTTCACGGGCTGGCTGCGCAGCGAGCTCGTGCGCCGGTTCGACCTCGTGTGCGTCGACACCCCCGGCGAGCTCGCACAGCACGCGCACGCGCTCACCCGGACCGGGCAGGTCTCGCAGGGCATGCGCGGCGCGCACGGCGGACAGGGCCAGCCGAACGTCCTCGGGTTCACCAACACGCGGCGCCTCGCGGAGCTCGACCGACGGATCGCGCGCGCCGAGGAGCGGCTCGCCGCCGCCGACACGCGGGCGGCCGCCGCGGAGCGCGCGCTCGACCAGCACGACGAGCGTGCCCGCGCCTACCAGGCGGTCGTCGAGACCACGTGGGCGCAGGTCGACGTCGCGGGCGTCGAGGCGGCCCGCGAGCGCTGGGAGCAGGTCATCGCCGAGGTGACGTCCGGCAACCCGGAGGTCACGCGCCTGCAGCGGCGCGCCGACGAGCTCGACACGTCGATCTCCGCGCTCACGGAACAGCTCGGGCGCAGCAAGGGTGAGGCGGCGGGCCTCGGCGAGCGGTGGTCCGCGACGACGGACGAGGTCGACCTCGCGCAGCGGGCGCTGGACGACGCCGAGTCGGCGGGCACGGTCGTGGGTCCCGAGCAGCGCCGGTACCTCGAGGGCCTGCTCGTCGGACCGGCCGACGAGACCGCGCCGGAGACCGGTGCCCGGGCGCACCCCGCGACGCCGGACGACGCGGGTGCCGCGCACGAGCTGCGCGCGTTCGACGGCGTGCTGGCGCGCGCCAACGGCCTCCTGCTGGCCGACCGTCAGGCCGCGCAGCAGATCATCGGCGCGGCCCGTGAGGCGCTGCGCCGCACGTTCGAGACGTTCGTCGAGCGGTGGCCCGACCCGAACCTCGGCACGGACCCGGACGCGTCGTACGACGACTTCGAGCGCGTGCTCGTCGAGCTCGAGACGAACGGCCTGCACGATCTCGAGGCCGAGTGGCGCAAGAGCCTGCTGCGGCTGTCCGGCAACGACCTCACCGACCTCGCGAACGCGCTGTCGCGCTCGGTGCGCGAGATCAAGGAGCGCATCCGCCCGGTCAACGACATCCTCGCGGACCTGCCGTTCGCGGACGACGACCACCGCCTGCGCATCGACGCGCGCGACACGCAGTCGACCGTCGTCGCGCGGTTCCGCAAGGAGCTGCGGGACCTGCGCGACGTGCTCGCGACGCAGGCCGGCGACGCCGAGCGCGAGAAGCGGTACCACCGGATGGCGAAGGTCATCGACCGGATCCGCCGCACGTCCCCGGACTTCGCGGACCTCGTCGACGTGCGTCGGCACGTGCGGCTCTCGGCGGAGAAGGTCGACCTCGAGGGCGACCACGTCGCGCTGTACGACCACATCGGCGAGAAGTCCGGCGGCGAGTCGCAGGAGCTCGTCGCGTTCATCGTCGGCGCCGCGCTGCGCTACCAGCTCGGCGACGCGGGTGCCCCCCGTCCTCGCTATGCCCCCGTGTTCCTCGACGAGGCCCTCATCAAGGCCGACGCGCGGTTCACCGGACGCGCGATCGGCGCGTGGCGCGGGCTCGGCTTCCAGCTCGTCATCGGTGCGCCCAACGACAAGTTCAGCGCGCTCGAGCCGCACGTCGACGTCCAGTACGTCGTCCTCAAGGACACCTCCGGCCGTTCCCGCACCAAGCTCATCGCGGGCGTCCCGAGCTCCCCCGACCCGAGCACCGACACCGCGTGACGGCCCGCCTCGGCCCGGCGGACGTGCGCCGGCTCGAGCAGGAGCGCCTGCCGATGGCCGAGGCCGTCGACGCGCTCGTCGGGCTCGTCAGTGCAGGCCGTGCTTGAGGGCGATCATCACGACGCCGAGCAGGCCGGTGGAGACGGTCGCGGCGACCCGCCGCACGCCGGTGAGGTGACCCGCGCTCGCCATGCGCCAGCCGACGAGCACGAGCAGCAGCACGTTGACCGCGAGCGCGATCGTCACGCCGACGACCGTGCCGACCCGGAGCACCGCCTCGACGACGAGCACGACGACCGGGGCGAGGCAGGCCGCGACGAGCGGGAAGCCGACGGACAGCACCTCGCGGCGCTCGGCGGCGGACAGGTCGCGCTCGTGGACCATGCGCGCCGCGATGAGGTGCGCGTAGGACTCGGCGCTCCAGTAGACGAGCAGCGTGATGCCGAGCAGCACCGCCACGCGCACCAGGCCGCGGTCGGTGGGCGCCGCGGCGAGGACCGAGCCGCTCACGACGAGGCCGTACAGGTGCGACGCGCGGCGCCGGTGCTGCCGCTCGGTGGCGACCACGGGCTCGTCGGGCCCGGAGGTGCTCTCGGTCACGTACGCACGCTGGCACCGCGCGGACGTGCGCGCCACCGGGCGACGTAGAGTCCGGACCCGTGACCACGACCTCGCCGCCGCCCGGTGGTCCGCGCGTCGGGATCGTCGTGACGGACGTCTACGGGGCGCAGGACCCGGACCACGACACTCCCCCGCTGCTCGCGGCGCTGCGCGCGCGGGGTCTCGACGCGCGCGCCGTCGTCTGGCACGCGGACGAGGACTGGGCCGCGTTCGACCTGCTCGTGCTGCGCAGCCCGTGGGACTACCCGGAGCGGTTCGCGCAGCTCACGGCGTGGCTCGACCACGTCGACGCCGTCACGTGCGTGCAGAACCCGCCGGCCCTGGTCCGGTGGAACCTCGACAAGCGCTACCTCGCGCAGCTCGCCGACCTCGGCGTCGCGGTCGTGCCGACGACGTACCGGACGTCGCTCGACGACGTGCGCGGGGACCTCGCCGCGCATGCGGACGCGCACGTCGTGCTCAAGCCGACCGTGTCGGCGGGCGCGCGGGACACGGGCCTGTTCCGCGCGGACGACGAGCGTGCGCTCGCGCTCGCCGCGCGCATCCTGACCGCCGGGGGCACGGTCATGGTGCAGCCCGAGGTGCCGGAGCTGTCCGACGGGCTCGAGAAGGCCGTCTACCTCGTCGACGGCGAGCTGACGCACGCGATCGCGAAGGGTGCGCTGCTGGCTCCCGGTGGCGGGCTGCGCGGCGGGACGTACGTCGAGCACCCGCGCCAGGTGGCGGTCAGCGCCGACGAGGCCGCGTTCGCGCGTCGCGTGCTCGACGCGGTCGCGCGTGCGACGGGACTCGGCACACCGCTGTACGCACGCGTGGACCTGGTGGACAGCGCCGAGCACGGGCGCGTGCTGCTCGAGGCGGAGCTGTTCGAGCCCGCGCTCAACCTGCACGTCGTGCCGCACGTCACGCCGATCGTCGCCGCCGCGATCGAACGTCGCCTCGCCCGGTCGGCACCGGAGCGCTGACCTCGGGGGCGAGCGGCGCGTGCGGGTGCTCGCATGCCTGCTGCGGCCTAACGTCGGGGCATGACGCACGGCGGTCCGAGCGAGCACGAGATCCTCGCGCACGAGGCGGTCGACCTGGTCCGGCGCTGGCTGCACGAGGCCGCGGCGCTGCCCGTCGACCCGGCGGCCGCGCAGCTCGCGGCGGCGCTGCGGGACCCGGACGGGCTCGCGTTCGTCGTCGGGTTCGTCGACGGGGTCGTCCGGCCGCAGGACCTCGACGTCGCGGCCGCGAACCTGCAGGCGCTGGCCCGGCGCGCCCCGACGTTCCTGAGCCCGCCCCTGCGTGCGCTCGTGCGGCTCGGTGGTGCGGTCGCGACGACGCAGCCGGGGCTCGTCGTGCCCGCCGCGCGCCGGGTGCTGCGGCACCTCGTCGGGCACCTCGTCGTCGACGCGAGCGACCGGAGCCTGACCCGGACGATCCGCAGGCTGCGGCGCGACGGGGCCCGGCTCAACGTCAACCTGCTCGGTGAGGCGGTGCTCGGCGAGCGGGAGGCGCGTCGGCGGCTGGACGGCACGATGCGCCTGCTGGCCCGCCCCGACGTCGACTACGTGTCGGTCAAGGTCTCGTCGGTCGTCGCGCCGCACGCGCCGTGGGCGTACGACGAGACGGTCGCGCGGACCGTCGACGCGTTGCGGCCCCTGTTCCGGCTCGCGGCGTCCAGCACGCCCACGAAGTTCGTCAACCTCGACATGGAGGAGTTCAAGGACCTCGACCTCACGCTCGACGTGTTCACCACGCTGCTCGACGAGCCCGAGCTGGCGGCTCTCGAGGCCGGGATCGTGCTGCAGGCCTACCTGCCCGACGCGCTGCCCGCGATGCAGCGCCTGCAGACGTGGGCGGCGGCCCGACGAGCGCGCGGCGGCGCCGCGATCAAGGTGCGGCTCGTCAAGGGCGCGAACCTGCCGATGGAACGCGTGGACGCCGAGCTGCACGGCTGGCCCCTGGCCACCTGGCACGAGAAGGTCGCGTCCGACGCGCACTACAAGCGCGTGCTCGACTGGTCGCTCCACCCCGAGCGCACCGCGAACGTGCGGATCGGGGTCGCGGGGCACAACCTGTTCGACGTCGCGTACGCGTGGCTGCTCGCGGGCCGCCGCGGGCTGCGCGACGCGATCGACGTCGAGATGCTGCTCGGGATGGCGCAGGGGCAGGCCGAGGTCGTGCGACGCGCGGTCGGCCGCCTGCTGCTCTACACGCCCGTCGTCTCGTCCCGGGAGTTCGACGTGGCGATCGCATACCTGATCCGGCGGCTCGAGGAGGGCGCGTCGCACGAGAACTTCATGTCCGCGGTGTTCGAGCTCGACACCGACCCGGTGCTGTTCGAGCGGGAGCGCGACCGGTTCCTCGCCTCGGTGGCCGCACTCGACGAGCCGGTGCCCGCGACGCACCGCACAGCGGACCGCTTCGCGGGGGCCCCGCGCCCCGGGCTCGGCCGGTTCGCGAGCACGCCCGACACCGACCCGTCCGTCGCGGAGCACCGCGCGTGGGCGCGCCGGACGCTCGCCCGCGTGCCGTTCTCCCGGCTCGGGGTCGCGGAGGTCGAGTCCTCGTGGCTGCGGACCGCGGACGCCGTCGACGCGGTCGTGGCGCGCGGCCGCGCCGCGGCACCCGGGTGGGCGGCGCTCGGGTCCGACGAGCGTGCGGCGGTGCTGCACCGCGTCGGGGACGTGCTCGACGCGCACCGTGGCGAGCTCGTCGAGATCATGGCTGCCGAGACGGGCAAGACGCTCGACCAGGGCGACCCGGAGGTCTCCGAGGCCGTCGACCTCGCGCACTGGTACGCCGAGCAGGCGCGCGAGCTGGCGTCGGTCGACGGTGCCCGGTTCACGCCCGCGGCGCTCACGCTCGTCACACCCCCGTGGAACTTCCCCGTCGCGATCCCCGCGGGCTCGACGCTCGCCGCGCTCGCGACGGGGTCGTCGGTGCTGCTCAAGCCCGCGGGCCAGGCCGAGCGCTGCGGCGGAGTGCTCGCCCGGCTCCTGTGGGAGGCGGGCATGCCGCGCGACGTGCTGCAGCTCGTCCAGGTCGACGAGCGCACGCTCGGCCCGACGCTCGTCGCCCACCCGGGGGTCGACCGGGTCCTGCTCACGGGCGCCTACGACACGGCTGTGCTCTTCCGCTCGCTGCGGGCCGACCTGCCGCTGCTCGCCGAGACGAGCGGGAAGAACGCGATCGTCGTGACCCCGCACGCGGACCTCGACCTCGCGGTCCGGGACGTCGTCGCCTCGGCGTTCGGGCACGCCGGGCAGAAGTGCTCGGCGGCCTCGCTCGTCGTCCTCGTCGGTTCGGTCGCGACGTCGCAGCGCTTCCGCGACCAGCTGCTCGACGCCGTGTCGTCGCTCGTCGTGGGCTACCCCGACGACCCGCGCACGCAGGTCGGCCCCGTGATCGAGCCCGCGTCCGGCAAGCTGCTCGACGGGCTGACGCGGCTCGACGAGGGTGAGTCCTGGGCGCTGCAGCCGCGTCGCCTCGACCGCGCGGGACGTCTGTGGACCCCGGGCGTGCGGGTCGGGGTGCGGCGCGGCTCGCGCTCGCACCGCACCGAGTACTTCGGTCCCGTGCTGTCGGTCATGACGGCCGACGACCTCGATGACGCGATCGCGATCGTCGACGACGTCGACTACGGGCTCACGTCGGGCCTGCACTCGCTCGACGCCGACGAGGTCGCGCACTGGCTCGCGCACCTGCACGCCGGCAACCTCTACGTCAACCGCGGCATCACCGGCGCGATCGTGCAGCGCCAGCCGTTCGGCGGGTGGAAGCGCTCGGCGGTCGGCCCGGGCGCCAAGGCCGGCGGTCCCGGCTACCTCGACGCGCTCGGCACGTGGGCTCCCGCGACCGCCCGGGAGGGCGTCGAGCCGACGTCCGCGGCCGTGCGGGCGCTCGTCGCGGCCGCGCACGACGAGCTCGCGCCCGACGCCGCCGCGAGCGTCGAGCGCGGTGCGCGCAGCGACGCGCTCGCGCTCGCGGAACGGTTCGCCCCGCACGACGCCACCGGGCTGCACGCCGAGCGCAACGTGCTGCGGTACCTCCCCGTCGACGCTCCCGTGCTCGTCCGCCTCGCCGACGACGCGCTCGTCGGGCCCTTCGTGCGGGTCGTCGCGGCGGCCGCCGCGGCACGGGCGCCGATCACGGTCTCGTGCGTCCGGCCGCTGCCCCGCGCGCTGCACGCAGCGGTCGCAGCGGTCGCACGGTCGGTGCACATCGACGCCGACGCCGCCTGGTGCGACCGGGTGCGCGGGCTCGACGGCGGTCGCGTGCGGCTCGTCGGCGCCACCGCCGCCTCGCTCGTCCCCGCGACGGGGGGCCGTCCCGACGTCGCGGTCTGGGACCACCCCGTGACCGAGTCGGGGCGGGTGGAGGTCGCGCCGTTCCTGCACGAGCAGGCGGTCAGCATCACGGCGCACCGGTTCGGCACGCCGCACGACCTCGCGGACCGCGTGCTGCCCCTCGCGTGAGGCAGCGCCCGCGGGCCGTCAGCCGACGAGCGCGGCGCCCTGCGTCGCGAGCGCGCCCAGCCGGGACAGCGCGCGGTAGTACTTCTTGCGGTAGCCGCCCCGGAGCATCTCGTCGGGGAACAGGCCCTCGGTGCCGCCGCCGCCGAGCAGCACCGGAACGTCCCGGTCGTAGAGCCGGTCGACGAGCACCACGAGGCGCAGCGCGACGTCCTGCCCGGCGACGGGCCGCACCCCCGTGAGCCCGACGATCGTCGTGCCGTCCAGCAGCGCGCGGTAGCGCGACGGGTGCACGGTCGCGAGGTGCGCGAGCAGCGCGCCGAAGTCGTCGAGCACCGCGCCCGGGCGGTCGGCGACGGCGGCGCGCACCGCCGCGTCGTCGAGCGGGTCACCGTGCAGCTCGGTCCGGTGCCGGTAGTCCTCGCCGTCGATCCGCACCACGTCGAACCGGGCCGCGAGCGCCTGGATCTCGCGCAGGAACTCCTCGGCCGCGAACCGCCCCTCGCCGAGCGACTCCGGGAGCGTGTTCGACGTCGCGGCGAGCGAGACGCCACGGTCGGCGAGCTCGCGCAGCAGCCGGGACATGAGGACGGTGTCGCCGGGGTCGTCGAGCTCGAACTCGTCGATGCACACGAGGCGGTGCGTCGCGAGGGCGTCGACGGTCGCCCGGAAGCCGAGCGCCCCGACGAGGTTGGTGTACTCCACGAACGTGCCGAACGCGGTGCGTGCTCCCGAGGCCGCCACGGTGTGCGCGAGCGCGGCGAGCAGGTGCGTCTTGCCGACGCCGAACCCGCCGTCGAGGTACACGGCCTCGGGTGCGGCACGCCTGCGGCGCAGCCACGACGAGTCGGCGGCTGCGGTCGCGCGCTCGGCGGTGAGCCGCAGCCGCGCGACCGCCGCGGCCTGGCTCGGGTGCGCCGGGTCGGGCAGGTAGGACTCGAACGTCGCGGCCGCGAAGTGCGGGGGCGGCACGAGCTCGGCGACGAGGCGGTCGGGCGCGACGGACGGCGCGTGTCCGACGAGCGAGCGCGGTCCGGGGTCGCTCGGCAGGAGGTCGGTCACGGTCGACCAGGGTACGTCGGCGCGCCCGCAGACGACGCACGGGGGGCCGTCTCGGACGGTTGTCCACATGCTGCGCCTGTTGTCTCACGATCCGGTCTGGGACTCCCCGAACGGGCGACACCGTGTGAATCTCGACCCCGTGATCGCCTCCGAGCTCGTGCGTCAGTGTCGGCCCTGTGCCGGCGCGGCAGCGTGCGCTCGTGCGTGCATGTGCATGTGCTGCTGCTGTCTGCGGAGCAACTGACCCCGCCTCGTCCCCTGACCCTGGGCGCGCGGTCTGTGCCCCAGGGACCCACCCGGCTCGCCCCGGGTCCTGGACGCAGCCGCATGCCGTGACCGTCCTGGAGGTAGCGCCACATGGCGCAGACCCGGATCGCCCCACCCGCAGCCAAGCTCGAGGGCCAGTGGGCCTTCGAGCAGCGTGAGCCGCTCAACGGCAACGAAGAGCTCAAGCTCACGGACGACGGCCTCAACGTCCGCCACCGCATCGAGACGATCTACGCCCGGCAGGGCTTCGACTCGATCCCCGGCGACGACCTGCGCGGCCGCATGCGCTGGTGGGGCCTGTACACGCAGCGCCGCCCCGGGATCGACGGCGGCAAGACCGCGACGCTCGAGCCGCACGAGCTCGAGGACTCGTACTTCATGATGCGCGTGCGTTGCGACGGCGGTTCGCTCTCGCTCGCCCAGCTGCGCACGGTCGCCGGGATCTCGCGCGAGTTCGCGCGCGGCACCGCGGACATCACCGACCGCCAGAACATCCAGCTCCACTGGGTCCGCATCGAGGACGTGCCCGAGATCTGGCGTCGGCTCGAGGCCGTCGGGCTCACGACCCAGGAGGCGTGCGGCGACGTGCCGCGCGTGATCGTCGGCTCGCCCGTCGCGGGCGTCGCGGCCGACGAGATCGTCGACGGCACCCCGGCCATCCGGATCCTGCACGAGCGGTACATCGGCGACCCGGCGTTCTCGAACCTGCCGCGCAAGTGGAAGACCGCGATCAGCGGCTCGCCGCACCAGGACGTGCACCACGAGATCAACGACGTCGCGTTCGTCGGCGTCGTCCACCCCGAGCTCGGGCCCGGGTTCGACCTGTGGGTCGGCGGTGCGCTGTCGACCAACCCGATGCTCGCCAAGCGCCTGGGCGCCTTCGTGACGCTCGAGCAGGTGCCCGAGGTGTGGGTCGGCGTGACGTCGATCTTCCGCGACTACGGCTACCGCCGCCTGCGGACGCGCGCTCGCCTGAAGTTCCTCCTCGCGGACTGGGGCACCGAGGTGTTCCGGCAGGTGCTCGAGGAGGAGTACCTCGGCTACGCGCTGCCCGACGGCCCCGAGCCGCCCCCGCCGCCCACCGGGCGCCGGGACCACGTCGGCGTGCACCCGCAGAAGGACGGCCGGTTCTACGTCGGCGCCGCACCGACGGTCGGCCGGGTCTCGGGCGACCTGCTCGCCTCCGTCGCCGATCTCGTCGAGGCCGCCGGGTCCGGCACCGTCCGGCTCACGATGGAGCAGAAGATCGTCGTGCTGGACGTCGCGGCGGACCGGGTCGATGCGCTCGTCGACGGGCTCGAGGCGCTCGGCCTGCAGGTGCGCGACGCGTCGCCGTTCCGGCGCGGGATGCTCGCGTGCACGGGCATCGAGTACTGCAAGCTCGCGATCGTCGAGACCAAGCAGCGCGCGACCGACCTCGTCGGTGAGCTCGAGAAGCGCCTGCCGACGTTCGACCAGCCGATCACGATCAACGTCAACGGCTGCCCGAACTCGTGCGCCCGCATCCAGACCGCCGACATCGGCCTCAAGGGTGCGCTCGCGCAGGGCGAGGAGGGCTACCAGGTCCACCTGGGCGGCGGGCTCGGGCTCACGCTCGGCAAGACGCTGCGCGGTCTGCGCGTGCCGTCGTCCGAGCTGCCCGACTACCTCGAGCGCGTCACGCGCCGGTTCGACGAGCAGCGGCTCGAGGGCGAGCTGTTCGCCGAGTGGGTGCAGCGCGCCGCCGAGGAGGACCTGCGATGAGCGCCGCCGAGTCGCGCGCCGTGCCGTACTACTGCCCGTTCTGCGCGGGCGAGGACCTGTGGCCCGCGGGCGACGCGCACGGCCAGTGGGAGTGCCGCTCGTGCGCGCGCGGCTTCGCACTGCGGTTCGTCGGCCTCACGACGCGCGAGCTCGCGCGGTCGTCGTCCGGTGTCCCGACGAGCCCGGCGGGAGGTGCCCGGTGAGCGCGACGACCACGGCGCCGTCCCCGGACGCGCTGCGCGAGCTCGCCGAGCGGGCGGGCGTCGAGCTCGAGGGCGCGCACCCCGAGGAGATCCTCGCGTGGGCGGGCCGCACGTTCGGGTCCGACCTCGTGCTCGCGTCGTCGATGGGCGACGAGATCCTCGTCCACATGGCCGCGCGCGCGGTGCCCGGGATCGACGTGATCTTCCTCGACACCGGCTACCACTTCGCGGAGACGATCGGCACGCGCGACTACTACGCCGAGTTCACCGACATCTCGCTGCGCACGATCCTCCCGCTGCGCACGGTCGCCGAGCAGGACGCCGAGCACGGCCCGCGCCTGCACGACCGCGACCCGAACCTGTGCTGCGCGCTGCGCAAGGTCGAGCCGCTCGAGCGCGGGCTCGCGCCGTACCGTGCGTGGGTCACGGGCATGCGCCGCGAGGACGCCCCGACGCGGACCGACATCACGGTCGTCGGCTGGGACGACAAGCGCTCGATGGTCAAGGTCAACCCGCTCGCCGCGTGGACCCAGGCGCAGGTCGACGCGTACGTCGAGGCCGAGCACGTGGTCCTCAACCCCCTGCGCCAGGCGGGCTACCCGTCGATCGGGTGCGCGCCCTGCACGCGCGCCGTCGCCCCGGGCGAGGACCCGCGGGCGGGGCGCTGGTCCGGTACCTCCAAGACGGAATGCGGTCTGCACACATGACGACGACGTTCGACGCCCCGCCCACCACGTCCCGCTTCACGCAGCTCGACGCGCTCGAGTCCGAGGCGATCCACGTCATGCGCGAGGTCGCCGGCGAGTTCGAGCGGCCGGTGCTGCTCTTCTCGGGCGGCAAGGACTCGATCGTCATGCTGCACCTCGCACGCAAGGCGTTCTGGCCCGCCGCGGTGCCGTTCTCGCTGCTGCACGTCGACACGGGCCACAACTTCCCCGAGGTGCTCGCGTACCGCGACGCGACCGTCGAGCAGCACGGGCTGCGCCTCGTCGTCGCGCTCGTGCAGGACGCGATCGACGACGGACGCGTGAGCGAACGGCCCGACGGCTCGCGCAACCCGCTGCAGACCGTGCCGCTGCTCGACGCGATCACGACCCACCGGTTCGACGCCGTGTTCGGCGGCGGGCGGCGCGACGAGGAGAAGGCGCGCGCCAAGGAGCGCATGTTCTCGCTGCGCGACGAGTTCGGGCAGTGGGACCCGCGACGTCAGCGACCTGAGCTGTGGGACCTGTACAACGGCCGCCACAAGCCCGGTGAGCACGTGCGCGTGTTCCCGCTGTCGAACTGGACCGAGCTCGACGTGTGGCGCTACATCGAGCGCGAGCAGATCGAGCTGCCCGGGATCTACTACGCGCACGAGCGCGAGGTGTTCGCGCGGGACGGCATGTGGCTCGCGCCGGGCGGCTGGGGCGGACCGCGCGCCGACGAGACGCTCGAGACCCGCACCGTGCGGTACCGCACGGTCGGCGACATGAGCTGCACGGGCGCCGTCGAGTCGACCGCGACGTCGGTCGCGGACGTCATCGCCGAGATTGCCGCGAGCCGCCTCACCGAGCGCGGCGCCACGCGCGCCGACGACCGCGCGTCCGAGGCCGCCATGGAGGACCGCAAACGCGAGGGCTACTTCTGATGCCGCGGACCGGCCGAACCGCAGGCGACGCACCAGCACCCGCACCCCACGACCCGACCCGAGACGCGAGACGAGAGCCGTGACCACGACGACCCCCGCCCCCGAGGTGACCCCGCCGATCGACGAGACCGCCGGGCACGCGAACCGCGAGCTGCTGCGCCTGGCGACCGCCGGGTCGGTCGACGACGGCAAGTCGACGCTCATCGGCCGCCTCCTGTACGACACGAAGTCGGTCCTCGCGGACCAGCTCTCAGCCGTCGAGCGCGCCACCGCGGCGCGCGGCGCCGGCGCGGGCGAGGTGGACCTCGCGCTGCTCACCGACGGGCTGCGGGCCGAGCGCGAGCAGGGCATCACGATCGACGTCGCCTACCGCTACTTCTCGACCGCACGCCGCGCGTTCGTGCTCGCCGACACGCCCGGGCACGTGCAGTACACGCGCAACATGGTCACGGGCGCCTCGACGGCCCAGCTCGCGATCGTGCTCGTCGACGCGCGCAAGGGCGTTCTCGAGCAGACCCGTCGGCACGCGACCGTCGCGGCGCTGCTCGGCGTCCCGCACGTGCTGCTCGCGGTCAACAAGATGGACCTCGTCGACTTCGACGAGGCGACGTTCCGCGCGATCGCCGACGACTTCGCGCGGTACGCGACGGGCCTCGGGCTCGAGGACGTGCTCGCGGTGCCGCTGTCCGCGCTCACGGGCGACAACGTGGTCGAGCGGTCGTCGCGCACGCCCTGGTACGACGGGCCCACGCTGCTCGAGCACCTCGAGACCGTGCCCGTGTCCGACGCCCGTGCCGACGACGCGCTGCGCCTGCCCGTGCAGGTCGTCATCCGGCCCCGCACGCCCGAGCACCCCGACTACCGCGGGTACGCGGGCCGGATCGCGTCCGGCACCGTGCGGGTCGGTGACGCGGTGTCCGTGCTCCCGTCGGGCAAGACGAGCGTCGTGACGGGGATCGACACGTTCGACGGTCCGCTCGAGGTCGCCGAGGCCGGACGGTCGGTCACCGTGCGGCTCGCCGACGAGCTCGACATCTCGCGCGGCGACGTCCTCGTCCCCACGGGGGCACCGACGACGCTGGGCCAGGACCTCGTCGGGACCGTGTGCTGGCTCTCCGAGCGCCGTTCGGTGCTCGGAGCCCGCCTGCTCGTGCGGATCGGGACGAGGACGGTGCGCGCGCTGCTGCGCGAGGTCGACGCGCGCCTCGACGTCGACACGCAGACCGTCGAGCTCCTGACCGGGGTCGACACGCTGCACACGGTCGACGCGACCGACACCTCGTCGGACGCCGCACCGTCGTCGCTCGGGCTCAACGCGATCGGTCGTGTGCGCGTGCGGCTCGCCGAGCCGGTGCTGCTCGACCGCTACGCCGAGCACCGCGGAACGGGCGCGTTCCTGCTCGTCGACCCCACGGACGGCACGACGCTCGCGGCGGGCATGGCCGGGGCGACGCTCCTCGACCGCCTCGCGCCCGAGCCCGGCGGGCCCGACGACGCGGACTGGCTCGCAGGCGCCGGGATCTGATGCACGCGATCCTTCTCGACGTCGCGGGGCGGCGCGTGGTCGTCGTCGGCGGCGGACCCGTCGCGGCACGCCGCGTGCGTCGGCTCGTCGCGGACGGTGCCGACGTGCTCGTCGTCGCGCCCGCCGTGTGCGACGACCTCACGGCGCTCGTCGCGTCCGGAGCCGTGCGCTGGACGCCGCGCGGGTACGCGGCCGGCGACCTGGACGGCGCGTGGCTCGTCCACACGGCGACCGGCGAGCCCGGCACCGACGAGCGGGTGGCTGCGGACGCCGAGGCCGCCCGCGTGTGGTGCGTGCGGGCCGACGACGCGCGCCGGTCGGCGGCCTGGACGCCCGCGGTCGCGGTGCGCGACGACGTCACGGTCGCCGTGAGCGCGGGCGGCGACCCGCGCCGGGCAGCCGCGCTGCGCTCGGCGATCGCCGTGCTGCTCGACACGGGCGCGCTGCCGCTGCGGCACCACCGTCCGCCGCGGCCCGGGGCGAGCGACGGTGCGGCGGCCGGGAGCGTCACGCTCGTCGGTGGCGGCCCGGGCGATCCCGGGCTCATCACGACCACGGGCCGCCGCGCGCTCGCCGCAGCCGACGTCGTCGTGGTCGACCGGCTCGGGCCGCGCGCGCTCCTCGAGGAGCTCGACGCGGACGTCGAGGTCGTCGAGGCGGGCAAGGCCCCGCACGCGCACACGCTCACGCAGACCGAGATCAACGCGCTCCTCGTCGAGCGCGCGCAGGCGGGCAAGCGGGTCGTGCGGCTCAAGGGCGGCGACCCGTACGTGCTCGGACGCGGCGCGGAGGAGGTCGCGGCGTGCGTCGCCGCCGGCGTCCCGGTCACGGTCGTCCCCGGGGTGACGAGCGCGATCGCCGTCCCGGGGGTCGCGGGCATCCCGGTCACCCATCGCGGGGCGTCGCGGCAGGTCACGATCTTCTCGGCGCACGACACCGAGCCCGACTGGGCGCCGCTCGCGCGGCTCGACGGCACGCTGGTGCTGCTCATGGGCGTCGCGCGGGTCGCCGCGTACGCCGAGGCGCTCGTCGCGCACGGTCGACCGGCGAGCACCCCCGTCGCGATCGTCGAGAACGGCACGCTGCCGGGTCAGCGCACGACGACGGGGACGCTCGCGACGATCGCGGAGCGTGCCGCCGCCCGCGGCGTCGGCAACCCGGCCGTCATCGTCGTCGGCGAGGTCGCGTCGTTCGCCACCGAGGACTGAGCGCAGAGGACGGGCGAGCACCGGCACGGGCGCGGGTCACGACAGCACGGCGGTCCGCACCCGACGGACGCGTGCGAGGGCTGGACGCCGACGCGCCCGCGCGAGCCGTCGGCCCTAGGTTCGGCTCATGACCCAGCCCGCGCTCGACGTCCTCCTCCCGCCCGGCTCGGCGCCCGCCCGGCTCGACCCGCAGGCCGGCGAGGCGGCGCTCGTCGACCTCGTCGAGCGGGGCACACCCCCGCGCGAGGGGCGGGCACGGCGGCTCGTGCGCGCGAACATGATCGCGACCCTCGACGGCGGCGCGACGGGTCCCGACCACGTGACGGGGTCCATCAACGGCCCCGCGGACCTGCGCGTGTTCCGCGCGCTGCGGGTCCTCGCCGACGCGGTGCTCGTCGGTGCGGGCACCGTGCGCCAGGAGCGGTACCGCGACCTCGACCTGCCCGCCGCTCTCGAGCGGACGCGCCGGGACCACGGCCGCCCCGACCCGGTGCGCCTCGCGGTCGTCACGGCGGCGGGCGACCTCCCCGACGAGCTGCTCTCGTCGTCGCCCCGACCGATCGTCGTCACGTCGGCCGCCTGCCCGCGGCTCGAGGTGCTGCGCGATCGGCTCGACGAGGACCTCGTCGTCGTGGGCGAGACCGAGGTCGACCTCGCGGCGGCCCTCGCGGAGCTCGAGGCGCGTGGTCTGCGCGACGTGCTGGCCGAGGGCGGCCCGACGCTGCTCGGCAGGCTCGTCGGACAGGGGCTCGTGGACGAGCTGTTCCTGACGTGGAGCCCGACCCTCGTGGGCGGGCCCGCCCCGCGCATCGTCGACCACGTGCCGTGGTTCGCCCCGCCGCACGACGCCCACCTCGTGCACCTGCTGCACGCCGACGGTGTCCTGCTCGGGCGCTGGTCGCTGCGCGAGCGGCGCGCCCCGCGCGCGGAGGCGGCGGCGCACGTGCGCACACCCTAGGCTCGGCTCGTGACCGACACGATCCTGGTCCTCGTCGAGGACGCGCTCGCCCCCGTCGACGTCCGGCACCTGCTGTCCCTGCACGACGGCGAGGAGCTGACCTACCACGTGCTCGTCCCGGCCGACTCCGACCGGCCGCTCGTGCCGACGATCGTCGACAACCTGGGGCTCGGCGAGATCAAGGAGGCGCTCGACCGGCTGCGCGGCAAGGAGCCGAGCGTGACCGAGGCGAAGGCCACCGCGACCGAGCAGCTCGCCGCGACGCTCGCCGAGTTCGCGGCTGCGGGACGCACCGCGACGGGCGAGGTCGTCGACGACGACCCGCTGCCCGCGCTGCGGACCGCGGTGGCGGCCCGGCCCGACGTGCGGGAGGTCGCGATCGTCACCTACCCGCACGCCTGGCTCGACACGTTCCACCAGGACTGGGCCTCGCGCGCACGTGACGTGCTCGACGTGCCCGTGCTCCACGTCTACTCGGGGACGTCCGAGCTGGGCTGAGCCGCCGGGTCGAGCGGATGGGTCGAGCCCTAGCGTCGAACACGCGGCTCGACCGGTCAGAAGCCCGTGTCGGTGGGCTCGGGGTACCAGCGCCGGAACTTGCGGACCTGGTTGAGCGCGGCGGCAGCCACGTAGAACCGCCGCCGCAGCGACAGGTCCCGGCCGTAGCGCAACGGGTGCGCGGTGGCCTTCGCACGCACGAGCCCACGCACGCGCGCCGCGAGCTGCGGCTCGCGCACGTACCGCAGCAGCAGGCGGTGCGGCAGGATCGAGTAGAGCACCTCACGCTCGACGACGACGGGCTCCACCTCGCGGCCCTCGACGCGGTCCTCGACGACGAACCTCGTGGGGTTCGCACCCGCCGCGGTCACGTAGTAGTTGTTCCGGCCGATGCGGGGGTTGACCTCGAAGAACCGGAGCTCGCCGGTCCGCGGGTCGACCTTCACGTCGAAGTTGGCGAACCCGACGTACCCCGTGCTCGTGAGGAACCGGTGCGCCTGCTCGAGCATCGCGTCGTCGCGGTACGTGATCATCGCGGCGGGGTTGCCCAGGCCCGACGGCGTGTGCTCCTCGAGCAGCACGTGCGCGCAGCACGAGAGCGTCACGACGCCATGCTGGTCGACGTACGCGGTGACCGACCGCATCTGCGTGTCGTCCCCGGGCACGAGCTCCTGCACGACGAACCTGCCCCGGTAGCCCGCGGCGCGCAGCGCACCCCACAGCCACGCGAGCTCGTCGGGCGACGCGATCTCGAAGACCTTCTTCTTGCCCTCGAACTCGACGTCCTGGTAGTCCGCGGAGCTCGCCGCCTTGGCGATGAGCGGGTACTCGAGGTCCACGGGCACGTCCGGCTCGTCGGCACCGAACGACTGCACGATCGTGCGGGGCACCGAGATGTCGAGCTCGGCGCAGATCTCCGCGAACGTCGCCTTGTCGCTGATCCGGGCCAGCAGCTCGGCCGAGAGGAACGGCACGGCGTACCAGGGTTCGAGCTCCGCGCGGTGGTCGACCACGACGCGCACGAGCCAGTCGGAGTTCGCCATCAGCAGCAGCCGACGGTCGGGCATCCGGCGCGCGACCTCGAGCAGCCGGTCGACGAGCTGGCGCGGGTCGTGCCCGTCGGCGACGATCTCGTGCTCGACGATCCGCGAGTGCTGCACGGGCCCGAGCGCGGCTCCGGCGACGACGACCGACGTCACGCCGTACTGCTCGTGGAACGAGCGCGCGAGCGCGTAGACGCCGATGTCGGCGCCGAGGATCACGGGCTGCAGCGGCAGCCCGGCGCGCGCACCCGGGCCGGACGACGAGGCGTCCGGCCCGGGTGCGTGCGTCGTCGAGGCGTCGGTCACGCGTCCTGCTCGGTGCGGTCGCCCGACCACAGCGTGTGGAACGTGCCCTCACGGTCGACGCGGCGGTAGGTGTGTGCACCGAAGAAGTCGCGCTGCGCCTGGATGAGGGCGGCCGGCAGCCGCTCGGCGCGCACGCCGTCGTAGTACGCGAGCGACGACGAGAACGCCGGGGTCGGGACGCCGTGCAGCGCCGCACCCGACACGATCCGCCGCCACGCCTCGACGCCGTTGCCGACCGCCGCCGTGAAGTACGGGTCGGCGAGCAGGAGCGGGAGGTTCGTGTCGCGCTCGTACGCCTCGGTGATGCGGTTGAGGAAGCGCGCACGGATGATGCAGCCGCCGCGCCAGATGCGCGCCATCGCGCCACGGTCGATGTCCCAGCCGAACTCGGCGGACGCCGCGGCGATCTGGTCGAAGCCCTGCGAGTACGCGACGACCTTCGACGCGTACAGCGCGAGACGCACGTCCTCGACGAACGCGTCCCGGTCCTCGATCTGCCACGGCGTGGTCGCCGCCGGCAGCGTCCCGAGCGCGGCCGCGCGCTGCCTGACGCCGCCGGACAGGGCCCGCGCGAACGTCGCCTCGGCGATCCCCGTGATCGGGACGCCGAGGTCGAGCCCGTTCTGCACGGTCCAGCGGCCCGTGCCCTTCTGCTCGGCCTGGTCGAGCACGATGTCGACGAACGCGGCACCCGTCGCGGCGTCGACGTGCTGCAGGACGTCGGCCGTGATCTCGATGAGGAAGGACTCGAGGTCGCCCGTGTTCCACTCGGCGAAGATCTGGCCGATCTCGGCGGCGGACGCCCCCAGCCCCTGCTTGAGCAGGTCGTACGCCTCCGCGATGAGCTGCATGTCGGCGTACTCGATGCCGTTGTGCACCATCTTGACGAAGTGCCCGGCACCGTCCGGCCCGACGTAGGTGCAGCACGGCACACCGTCGACCTTGGCCGAGATCTTCTCGAGGATCGGGCCGAGCGACGCGTACGACTCGCGCGTGCCGCCGGGCATGATCGACGGGCCGAGGAGAGCACCCTCCTCGCCGCCCGACACGCCCGAGCCGACGAAGTGCAGGCCCTTGGCCCGCAGCGCGTTCTCGCGCCGGACCGTGTCCGGGAAGTGCGCGTTGCCCGCGTCGACGACGATGTCGCCCTCCTCGAGGAACGGCACGAGCTCGTCGATGACCGCGTCCGTCGGCGCACCGGCCTTGACCATGACGACGACCTTGCGCGGGCGCTCGAGCGACGCGACGAAGTCGGCCACCGACTCGGACGCCACGAACGTGCCCTCGTCGCCGTGGTCGTCGATCAGCGACTGCGTCTTGGCGTACGACCGGTTGTGCACCGCGACCGTGAAGCCGTTGCGGGCGAAGTTGCGCGCCAGGTTGCGGCCCATGACCGCGAGCCCCGTGACGCCGATCTGCGCGATCCCGACCTGACCGCCGGGGGCGTTGTCGACCATGCTTGTGCTGCTCCTTCGAGGGTGCGGGTGGGGTGCCGCCCCAGCCTAGTGCGCACGCTCCGCCCGCCCGCTGCGGCGATCAGGGAACAAGATGCCCGGGCGCGCGACGGTGCACGCCCGTGCCCGACGGCGCCCGGCCGGGTCCGGCCGGGTCCGACGCGGTCAGGCCCGGCCCAGCTCGGCGCGCACGAGCCCGGCGACGGCCTCGCCCAGCTCGGGCCGCCGCTGCGCGAGCGCCACCGCGCCCTCGACCGCGACGTGCGTCCCGGCGCGCGCGGCGTCCTCGATCGCGCGCGCGAGCGCCGCGGGCCGCAGCGCACCAACGGCGTCCGTGAGCCGCACGCCGACGAGCCGACCACGCGCGTCGACCTCGACCCGCACGGCACCGCCCGCCGCTCGGCCGGTGGCCCGCACCGCCGCGATCTCGCCCTCGAGCTCCGCCATCGCCCGGGCGCGGGCACCGGCCGCCGCGAGCTGCGCGTCGACCCGCTCGTCCGCCGCCTCGAGCCACGCGAGCCCGTCAGACGCCGGCCCGGACGACGAGCACCCGGGCTCCGCCGACGACGCCGCGGCGGCCGCGGGCTGCGGCGGACACCCCGCGACGGGTGCCCCGGCCGCCGATCCCGGCACCGGCTCACGCGCCGCACCGGGCGCGACCCGACCTGGCCCGCGCTCCTGCGGTGCCGGCACGAACCCGTCCGTCGTCCTCGTCATGGTGTGTCTCCCCCGTCGTGCAGTCAGGCGTCCGACCCCCGGACGAGCGCGACCGTAGCGGTCGTCGGCCACCGCGCGTGCGCGTCCTCCACAGCCCCCGACGGCGCGCCCTGCGCGGGTCCGCGGCCCCGGTTGCCTACGCTCACGCACCATGACCCCCGCTGGTCCCGACGACGTGCCTGTCGAGTTCGTGCAGGCCCTGCGCTCGTTGCGCGCCGTCACGGTGCGCCCCGAGGTGCTGCTCGACGAGGTCCCCGGCCCCGCCCGGATCGCCCCGTTCTCGGCCGCGCTCACGGCCGAGGTGCGCACCGCCCGGCGCTCGGTCGCCGCGGCCGAGCTCGCGTCCGGGCGGTTCGTCGTGCTCTACGACCCCGCCGGTCAGGAGGCGTGGGACGGCTGCTTCCGGCTCGTGACGCTCGTGCGCGCGACCCTCGAGCCGGAGGTGGGCGAGGACCCGCTCCTCGCCCAGGTCGCGTGGAGCTGGTTCCTCGACGCGCTCTCGAGCGCGGACCTCGATGCGCGGGCCGCGGGCGGCACCGTGACCCGCGTGCTCTCGCAGAGCTTCGGTGCGCTCGAGGTGCGCGCCGAGCAGACCGAGCTCGAGATCCGCGCCTCGTGGACCGCAGCGGACCACGACCTGCGCGACCACCTGCGCGCGTGGGAGACGCTCCTGTGCACCGCGGCCGGTCTGCCCCCGTTGCCCGACGGGGTCGTCCCGCTCGGTCCCCGCCGCTGACCGCGCCGAGCGGCTCCCGACCGGTTCGGGGCGCACTCGCTCCCGGACGCTCAAGTCGCAGGTCATCGGTGCCGATCAGTCGGTCGTGAGCATCGAGCCGCTGCGCCGCGCGCCGCGCCGCCCTGCCCCGGGGGCGGCCGTCGCGACGCGTGCTGTCGCGACCCACCACATGTGCGTGGTCGTGACCGAGCTCGCGGACGGCGACGGCACCTCTCTCGTGCAGAACCTGCGCCGCCGCGGCGGTCAGCGGGTCGTCGTCCTGACCCGACGAGCGAGCCGGGCGGAGCTCGGGGTGCTCCTGGTCGGCGGGCTGCGCGGTGCGATCGCGAGCGCGACGGTCCCGTCACTGCCGCGCACCCCCGTGGCGCCTCCCCCGGCGCCGCCGCTGCCCGAGCTCACGTCGCGCGAGCTCAGCGTCCTGCGCCTCGTCGCCCAGGGCCGCAGCAACCGGCTCATCGGCGAGGACCTCGGGCTGTCCGCGCTCACGGTGAAGAGCCACCTCGCGCGCATCTCGCGCAAGTTCGGCACGGGCGACCGTGCGCACCTCGTCGCGATGTCGTTCCGCGGGGGCCTGCTCGACTGAGGTCGGCCTGCTCGTCGGGCGCCGGGCACGCGTGGCGTGACGAGCCCCACGTCACGACCTGCGGCGACCTTCCGCGCGGCTGCCGGACGTCGCCGGACGGGTCGCCTACGGTGGATGCATGCATCCCGGGGCCGACGACCGCGCGTCCACGACCGCGTCGTCCGTCGCGCCGGACGACGCGCAGGACGGCCCGGCAGACGTGGCACCCGAGATCGTGCCGCTCACCGAGCCGAGCGACGGCATCCCGCCCGTGATCGACACCCCGGAGGCGCTCGCGGCGGTCGTCGAGGCGTTCGGCGCGGCGACGGGACCGGTCGCGGTCGACGCCGAACGCGCGTCGGGCTACCGGTACGGACAGCGCACCTACCTCGTGCAGCTGCGCCGCGAGGGCGCCGGGACGGCTCTCATCGACCCGGTCGCGCTGCCCGATCTGTCCGCACTGTCGGACGCGCTCGTCGGCGTCGAGTGGGTCCTGCACGCGGCGTCTCAGGACCTGCCGGGGCTCTCCGAGCAGAACCTGCGTCCCTCGCGCGTGTTCGACACCGAGCTCGCCGCCCGGCTGCTCGGGATGGAGCGCGTGGGCCTCGCGGCGGTCGTCGCCGACACCCTCGGGCTCGGCCTCGCCAAGGAGCACTCGGCCGTCGACTGGTCGACCCGCCCGCTCCCGCCGGAGTGGCTGCGGTACGCGGCGCTCGACGTCGAGGTGCTCGTCGAGGTCCGCGAGGTGCTCGCGGAGCGGCTCGCGCTCGCGGGCAAGGCCGAGTGGGCCGCGCAGGAGTTCGAGGCCGTGCGGACCGCGCCGCCGCCGGCCCCGCGCGCCGAGCCCTGGCGCCGGGTCTCGGGCCTGCACGCGGTGCGCGACGCGCGTCGGCTCGCGGTGGTCCGGGAGCTGTGGACGACGCGGGACCAGAACGCCCGGCAGCGCGACATCTCGCCCGGCCGGGTCCTGCCCGACGCGGCCATCGTCGCGGCCGCGCAGGCCCTGCCGCGATCGGTCCCGCAGCTCACGGCACTGCCGGCGTTCTCCGGCAAGGGCACGCGACGCCGTGCACCGCTCTGGCAGTCGGCGATCGACCGCGGGCTGGCGCTGCCGGACGCCGAGCTGCCGTCGGTCCGCGGACCCAAGAGCGACGCTCCCCCGCCGCCGCGCGCGTGGCCGGACCGCGACCCGGCGGCGGCCGCTCGGCTCGCCGCGGCGCGGGACATCGTCGCGCACCTGTCCGACGAGCTGTCCGTCCCGGTCGAGAACCTGCTGCAGCCGGACCTGCTGCGGCGCGTGTGCTGGTCGCCTCCCGTCCCGGCACCCGACGGCGTCGGCACCCCCGTCGACGCCCTGACCGAGGCCGTGGCCGACGCGCTCGCGGCGGGCGGTGCGCGTGCGTGGCAGGTCGAGCTGCTCGCGGCGCCGCTCGCCGAGGCGTTCGTGACGGCAGCAGGCTCCTGACGCAGCGGCCGACGCGGCACCGCCCGGTCGCGCTCCGGCCTGCCGGACGGAGCCGGATGTTACTCTCGGGTAACTTCGGCCGGAGTGGGCCGAAGGTCCTGGTCGCAGCGCCGCGTGCGGCATGCTGCCAGGGTTGCGCTCCCCGGTCCTGACCAGGGCCGGCCGGACACCGTCGTCCCCTGGAGGCCCGATGCCCGCACCATCGATCCGTCGCACCGTCTTCGTCGACGGGGTCCGCACCCCGTTCGGCCGCGCGCGTCCCGACGGCCTGTACGCGCACACGCGCGCCGACGACCTCGCGGTCAAGGCCGTCCGCGAGCTGTTGCGCCGTCACCCCGAGCTGCCGCCCGAGCGCGTGGACGAGGTCGCGTTCGCCGCGACGACGCAGCAGGGCGACCAGGGCCTCACGCTCGGGCGCACGGTCGCGCTCCTGGCCGGGCTGCCGCGCTCGGTCCCCGGCTACGCGATCGACCGCATGTGCGCCGGCGCGATGACCGCGGTGACGAACCTCGCGGGCCAGATCGGCGTCGGCGCGGCCGACGTCGCGCTCGCCGGCGGTGTCGAGCACATGGGCCGCCACCCCATGGGGCTCGACGCCGACCCGAACCCGCGCTTCCTCGCCGAGCGGCTCGTCGCCGCCGACGCGCTCAACATGGGCGTCACGGCCGAGAACCTCCACGACCGGTTCCCGCAGCTCACGCGCGAGCGCGCCGACGCCTACGGCGTCGAGAGCCAGCGCAGGTACGCGGCCGCGCTCGCCGCCGGGCACGTCGAGCCCGACCTCGTCCCGGTCGCGACCCGCGACCCCGAGCGCGGCTGGGGCCTCGCGACCGCCGACGAGCCGCCCCGGCCCGGCACGACGGTCGAGGCCGTCGCGGCGCTCCCCACGCCGTTCCGGGCGGGCGGACGCGTCACCGCCGGAACCTCGGCGCCGCTGACCGACGGCGCGACCGCGTGCCTCCTCGCGGCCGAGGACGCCGCCGCCGCGCTCGGGCTCCCGGTCCGGATGCGCCTCGTGTCCTTCGCGTACGCGGGCGTCGAGCCCGAGGTCATGGGCCTCGGACCCGTCCCGGCGACGACGCGCGCGCTCGAGCGCGCCGGGCTCACGATGGACGACATCGGCCTGATCGAGATCAACGAGGCGTTCGCGGTCCAGGTGCTCGCGTTCCTCGACGCGTTCGGCATCGCCGACGACGACCCGCGCGTCAACCCGTACGGCGGCGCGATCGCCGTGGGCCACCCGCTCGCGTCGTCGGGCGTCCGGCTCATGACCCAGCTCGCGCGCCAGCTCGCGCAGCACCCCGAGGTCCGGTACGGGCTCACGACGATGTGCGTGGGCCTCGGCCAGGGCGGCACGGTCGTGTGGGAGAACCCGCACCACGCCGACTACGAGCCGCTCGAGACCACCGCGACCAGCACCACGAGCACCCCGGAGGTGGCCCGATGACGCCGACCACGCCCGACGCACCGGTCCGCGACGAGCGGGTCGCCCACGCCCTCGCGCGCGACGTCACGCTCCCGGGCGGCGCCGGCACCCTCGCGCTCGTCACGGTCGACAACGGCCTCGACCACACGAAGCCGACGACGTTCGGCCCCCTCGGCATCGCCGAGCTCACCGCGACGCTGCGGACCGTGCGCGACCGCGTGCGCGCGGGCGAGGTCCAGGCGGTCGCCGTCACCGGCAAGCCCTACGTGTTCGCCGCGGGCGCCGACCTCACGCAGGTCTCGTCGGTCGCGTCGCGCGACGACGCGCTCGCGCTCGGTCGCGGCGGCCACGAGGCGTACGGCCTCCTGCACGACCTGGGCGTACCGACGTTCGCGTTCGTCAACGGCGTCGCGATGGGCGGCGGTCTCGAGCTCGCGCTGAGCTGCGACTACCGCACCGTCGCGTCCGACGTGCGGGCGCTCGCGCTGCCCGAGACCGGGCTCGGGCTCGTGCCCGGCTGGGGCGGGGCCTACCTCGTGCCGCGCCTCGTCGGCGTGCAGCGCGCGCTCGACGTCATCCTCACACGACCGGCGGCGAACAAGCCGTTCACGGCGCAGCAGGCCGCCGAGACCGGGCTGGTGGACGTCGTGCTCGACCCCGCCGACTTCCTCGAGGAGTCGGTCCGGTGGGCCGCACGCGTCGTGACGGGCGAGGTCGTCGTGGCGCGCCGTCCGCTCGACGACGAGGCGACGTGGCGCGCCGTGACCGACGCCGCGCGCGAGCGGCTCGACGCGACGGTCGCAGGGTCCCGGCCCGCGCCGTACCGTGCGCTGGACCTCGTCGCCGCCGCGCGCTCGTCGTCCCGGCAGGAGGCGTTCGCGGCCGAGGACGAGGCCCTCGCCGACCTCATCATGTCCGACGAGATGCGTGCGTCGGTGTACGCGTTCGGGCTCGTCCAGGCGGGCAAGCGCCCCACGGGTGCCCCCGACCGCGCGCTGGCGCAGCCCGTGACGCGCGTCGGCATCGTCGGCGCCGGGCTCATGGCCGCGCAGATCGCGCTCCTGCTCGCCCAGCGTCTCGGGGTGCCCGTCGTCATGCGCGACCTCGACGACGAACGCGTGCAGCACGGCCTCGCGGCGGTGCGTGCGAGCGTCGAGCGGCTCACGTCGACCGGTCGCCTGTCGCAGGCGCAGGGCGCGCGCATCCTGGCCGCGGTGCACGGCACCACCGAGCTCTCGGACCTCGCGGGCTGCGACCTCGTCGTCGAGGCCGTGACCGAGGTGCTGGCACTCAAGCAGCGCGTCTTCGCGGAGCTCGAGACGGTGGTCTCGCCGCAGACCGTGCTCGCGACCAACACCTCCGCGCTGTCGGTCACGCAGATGGCCGCGGGCCTCGAGCACCCCGAGCGCGTCGTCGGGCTGCACTTCTTCAACCCGGTCGCGGCGATGCCGCTCGTCGAGGTCGTGCGCGCCGAGCGCACGTCGCCCGAGGCGCTCGCGACCGGCTTCGCGGTCGCCCAGAAGCTGCGCAAGACCGCAGTGCTCGTGGCCGACCGTCCCGGCTTCGTCGTCAACCGCCTGCTCGTGCTGCTGCTCGGCGTGATCGTCGACGCGGTCGAGCACGGCACACCCGTCGAGGTCGCCGACCGCGCGCTGCGCCCGCTCGGGCTGCCGATGCCGCCGTTCGAGCTGTTCGACCTCGTCGGGCCGGCCGTCGGGCTGCACGTGCTCACGTCGCTGCGCGCGGACCTGGGCGACCGGTTCCCGCGCTCGCCGGGGCTCGAGAAGCTCGTCGCCGACCGGACGCCCGTCGTGCTGCCGGCCGCCGCCAAGGGGCTCCCCCGGCCCGTCGACCCCGCGATCCAGGCGACGTTCGACGCCGCCCGCGAGACCGGGACGGACCACCCGCTCGACGAGGCCGGCGTCCTCGACGCGGTCCTCGCCGCACTCACGGTCGAGGTCGGCCACCTGCTCGACGAGGGCGTCGTCGCAACCCCGCAGCAGGTCGACCTCTGCATGATCCTGGGCGCCGGGTGGGGCTTCCACCTCGGCGGGATCACGCCCTACCTGGACCGCAGCGGGTACAGCGAACGGCTCCTCGGGCGTCGCCTCCTGCCCGACGGCGTCGCGGACGTGCCGCGCGCATAGCGCCGGACCACGTCACGACCTCCCGGGCGCGCCGGTCCGGGAGGTCGTGACGGCCTCGCCACTCGTGACACAGTGGGCACATGTGGCCTGATCTGACGTTCGTCGGGACGCTCGACCCGCGCGCGGCGCTGGCCGCGACCCGGCTCCTCGCGGGCCTGGTCGCGTGGCCCGAGCTCCCCGCGCGCTGGTCCGACGAGTCGGCGTGCGCCGGGATGTCGATCGGCGCGCTCACGTGGCACCTCGTGAGCCAGCCCCAGCGCATCCTCGAGACCCTCACGGCACACGACGCGTCCGACCCGCGGCTCACCGAGCCGGTGCCGGTGTCCGACCACTATGCGCACGCGCTCTGGATCCAGCAGGACCTCGACGGCCCCGCGAACGTCGGCATGCGCGACCGGGCCGAGGAGCTCGCGGCGCAGGGACCCCAGGCCGCCGCGACGACCGCGCGGCAGGCGGTCCGGCGGCTCGACGCAGCACTCGTCACCGCCCCGGCGGTCGTCGTGGTGCCGTGGACCGGCGCGGCGCTCGCGATCGAGGACTTCGTCGCGACGCGGCTGCTCGAGATGGTCGTGCACTGCGACGACCTCGCGGCGAGCCTCGACATCCCTGTCCCGCAGTTCCCGCACGAGGTGCTCTCCCCCGTGCTCACGCTCCTGACGGACCTCGCGGTGCGACGCCACGGCCAGGACGCCCTGGTCCGCACGCTCAGCCGACCGCAGCGCGCACCCGGCTCCGTCAGCGCGTTCTGACCCGCCGGACCCCGGACGCCGTCAGAAGACCTGCAGCCCGCGCGCACGGAACTGGCCGCGCACGCGCTCGACGAGCTCGGGGCTCGGCGGCTGCGTGTCCTCGAGCTCGTAGCGCATGCCCAGCTCGGCCCACTTGTCGCGGCCCATCTGGTGGAACGGCAGCACCTCGACACGCGTGACGCACTCGCCGAGGGACGCGACGTACTCGGCGACCTTCTCGACGTTCGCCTCGTCGTCGGTCAGCCCGGGGACGAGCACGAAGCGGATCCAGACCTCGGTGTCGCCGCGTGCGGCGAGGCGGCGACCGAACTGGAGCGTGGGCTCGAGCTCGCGGCCCGTCACGCGCCGGTAGGTCTCGGGGTCGCCCGACTTGACGTCGAGCAGGACGAGGTCGAGATCGTCCAGCATCTCGTCGGTGACGTGGGCGCCGAGGTAGCCGGACGTGTCGATCGCGGTGTGCACGTCCATGGCCTTCGCGCCGCGCAGCAGGCGCCGCACGAATGCGGGCTGCATGAGCGGCTCGCCGCCCGAGATCGTCAGACCGCCCTTGGTGGCCGTCATGACGCCGCGGTAGCGCTTGACCTTGCCGAGCAGCTCGTCGGACGACACGTCGGTGCCCCGGCGCATCTCCATGGTGTCGGGGTTGTGGCAGTACAGGCACCGCAGCGGGCACCCAGCGAGGAACACCGTCATGCGGGTCCCCGGCCCGTCGACCGCGGTCACGAGCTCCCACGAGTGCACCGAACCGACCTCGCCGGCGCGCACCGCCGCGAGCCGAGCCGACCGGTCGTCGGACTCGGCGTGCTCGAGCCCTTCCGTCCCGGCGCCCCGGACGCGACCGTGCGCGCCGCCGACGAGCGGCATGCCGAGCGGGACGACCGGTGCGCCGACCTCGTCGGCCCGGCCGACGGCGTCTGCCGTGATCGTGCTCATGGTCGTCCCTCCTTCGTGCGGTGCGGGGTGCGGGGTGCCCGGCGGGGCCCGCCGTCAGCGGACGGGCCTCGCCGGGCCGGTGCGGTCAGACCGCGCCGTGGAACGTGCGGGACAGGACGTCGAGCTGCTGCTCGCGCGTGAGCCGGACGAAGTTCACGGCGTAGCCGGACACCCGGATGGTGAGCTGCGGGTAGTTCTCCGGGTGCTCCATGGCGTCGAGCAGCGTCTCGCGGTTCAGCACGTTGACGTTCATGTGGTAGCCGCTGGACAGCGTGTACGCGTCCAGGAGGCCGACGAGGTTCGCGACCTGCTCCTCGCGCGTGCGGCCGAGGCCCGAGGGCACGACCGACGACGTGAGCGAGATGCCGTCCTGCGCCTCGCCGTAGGGCAGCTTCGCGACCGACAGCGCGGAGGCGAGCATGCCGTGCGTGTCGCGCCCGTTCATCGGGTTGGCACCCGGCGCGAACGGCTCGCCCTGGCGGCGACCGTCGGGCGTCGAGCCCGTGGCCTTGCCGTAGACGACGTTCGACGTGATGGTCAGCACCGACTGCGTGTGCAGCGCGTCCCGGTACGTCGGGTACTGGCGGATCTTCGCCATGAACGTCCGGACCAGCGAGACCGCGATGTCGTCGGCGCGGTCGTCGTCGTTGCCGTACGTCGGGAAGTCGCCCTCGGTGACGTAGTCGGTGACGAGGCCGTCGTCGGTGCGCACGACGCGCACGGTGCCGTACTTGATGGCGGACAGCGAGTCCGCGACGACCGACAGGCCCGCGATGCCGCACGCCATGGTCCGCAGGATCTCGCGGTCGTGCAGCGCCATCTCGATGCGCTCGTACGCGTACTTGTCGTGCATGTAGTGCACGCAGTTGAGCGCGTCGACGTAGGTCTGGGCGAGCCAGTCCATCGTCTTGTCGAACTTCGCCATGACGTCGTCGTAGTCGAGCACGTCGCCCTCGACGGGTGCGGCCACGGGCGAGACCTGCTTGCCCGAGACCTCGTCCCGGCCGCCGTTGATCGCGTACAGCAGCGCCTTGGCGAGGTTGACGCGCGCCCCGAAGAACTGCATCTGCTTGCCGACGCGCATCGGGGACACGCAGCACGCGATCGCCGCGTCGTCGCCCCAGTCGGCCCGGATGAGGTCGTCGGACTCGTACTGGACCGCGGAGGTGTCGATCGACACCTGCGCGCAGTACGCCTTGAAGCCCTCGGGCAGCGTGTCGCTCCAGAACACCGTCATGTTGGGCTCGGGGGCCGGACCCAGGTTGTAGAGCGTCTGCAGGTAGCGGAACGACGTCTTGGTGACGAGCGTGCGCCCGTCCTCACCCATGCCGCCGATCGACTCGGTGACCCAGGTCGGGTCGCCCGAGAACAGGTTGTCGTACTCGGGGGTGCGCAGGAAGCGCACGATGCGCAGCTTGATGACGAAGTCGTCGATGATCTCCTGCGCCTGCTCCTCGGTGATGCGGCCGGCGCGCAGGTCGCGGTCGAGGAAGACGTCGAGGAAGGTCGACGTGCGCCCGAGCGACATCGCCGCGCCGTTCTGCTCCTTCACCGCGGCCAGGTAGCCGAAGTAGAGCCACTGCACGGCCTCGCGACCGGTCGTGGCCGGCGCCGAGATGTCGTAGCCGTAGGAGGCGGCCATCGTCTTGAGCTCGCCCAGCGCGCGGATCTGCTCCGCGAGCTCCTCGCGCGCCCGGATGACGTCCTCGACCGAGCGCTCCATGTCGAGCTCGGCCTTCTCGAGCTTCTTCGCGGCGATCAGCGCGTCGACGCCGTAGAGCGCGACGCGGCGGTAGTCGCCGATGATGCGGCCGCGACCGTACGCGTCCGGCAGGCCCGTGATGATGTGCGACGAGCGTGCCGCGCGCACCGCGGGCGGGTACACGTCGAAGACGCCGTCGTTGTGCGTCTTGCGGTACTTGGTGAAGATGTCGACGATCTCCTGCGGCGCCTCGTACCCGTAGGTCTCGAGCGAGGTCTGCACCATGCGGAAGCCGCCGTTGGGCATGATCGCGCGCTTGAGCGGCGCGTCCGTCTGGAGCCCGACGACGATCTCGTCGTCCTGCGAGATGTACCCCGGCGCGTGCGACGTGATGGTCGACGGCGTGCTCGCGTCGACGTCGTAGACGCCCTTCTCGCGCTCGGCCGGGAACATCGCGGAGAGCTTCGCCCAGATGCCCGTGGTCCGCTCGGTCGGGCCCGCGAGGAACGACGCGTCACCCTCGTAGGGCGTGTAGTTGCGCTGGATGAAGTCGCGCACGTCGATGCTGTCGACCCAGGGGCCGGCGACGAACCCCTCCCAAGCGGCAGGCGTGGTCGCCTCGAGGTGGTCGGTGCCGGGTACGGCCGTGGTGGACATCTGCGCTCCTCGTGGAATCGGTCCGGTACCACGAACCTACGGAGCGAGTCATGGGATGTCTCGGGACACTAGTCCCGGGACGCTTGTTCCGCGCGTCACAAAGTGGCGGCTCGGCGGGTGTCAGGCCCGGTTCAGCGCCGTGAGCACGTCGCGCGCGACGTCGCCCGCCGTGAGCCGCAGCGTCCCGACGAGCTGGTCGCGCGACGCGTGCGCGAGGAAGTCGCGCGGGACGCCGAACGACTGGACCGGGGTCGTGATGCCGTGCTCGACCGCGCGCTGCGCGACGTGCGCACCCACTCCCCCGTCCACGAGCCCGTCCTCGATCGTCACGACGTGGTCGTGCTCGCCGACGAGCTTGGTGAGCGCGGGTGCGACCGGCAGGACCCAGCGCGGGTCCACGACCGTCGTCGCCAGCCCGTGCTCCGCGAGCCGCTGCGCGACCTCGAGCGCGGTCGGCACCATCGCGCCGACGCCGACGACGAGCACGCGGCGCGCGGGTGCCGCGGCGTCGTCGGACTCGTCGTCCGGCAGCACCGCGCCCGTCGCCGGCTCGTGCCGCGCGAGCACGTCGACGCCGTCGAGGTCCTCGAGGGCCGGGATCGCGTCGACGAGCGCGCTCTTCGGGTACCGGACGACGGTGGGTGCGTCGTCGACGTCGACCGCCTCGCGCAGCGCGAGCCGGAGCGTGGCCTCGTCGCGCGGCGCGGCGAGCCGCAGCCCCGGCACGATCGCGAGCATCGCCATGTCCCACATGCCGTTGTGGCTCGCACCGTCGTCGCCCGTCAGCCCGGCGCGGTCGAGCACGAACGTCACCCCGGCGCGGTGCAGCGCGACGTCCATGAGGACCTGGTCGAACGCGCGGTTGAGGAACGTCGCGTACACCGCGACGACGGGGTGCAGCCCGCCGAACGCCATGCCGGCCGCCGAGGTGGCGGCGTGCTGCTCGGCGATGCCGACGTCGAACACCCGGTCGGGGAACTCGGCCGCGAACGGCGCGAGCCCGACGGGCTGCAGCATCGCGGCGGTGATCGCCACCACGTCGGACCGGCGTCGACCGATGCGCACGATCTCGTCGGCGAACACGCTCGTCCACCCGAACCGCGACGGCGCGACCGGCAGCCCGGTCTCGGGGTGGATCACGCCGACCGCGTGGAACCGGTCCGCGACGTCCTGCTCGGCGGGCGTGTACCCGCGGCCCTTCTCGGTGATGACGTGCACGAGCACCGGGCCGCCGAACGCCTGCGCACGCCGCAGCGCGCGCTCGACCGCCTCCTCGTCGTGCCCGTCGACCGGGCCGACGTACTTGAGGCCGAGGTCCTCGAACATGCCCTGCGGCGCGACGACGTCCTTGATGCCCTTCTTCAGGCCGTGCAGCGCGTCGTACGCGAGGCGTCCGGGCGGGCCCGAGCGCTTGAGCGTGCGCTTGCCCCACAGCAGCACGTTCTCGTAGCCCTGCGTCGTGCGCAGCGCGTCGAGGTGCATCGCGAGCCCGCCGGTCGTGGGCGCGTAGGAGCGGCCGTTGTCGTTCACGACGACGACGAGCCTGCGGTCCTGCGCCGCCGCGATGTTGTTGAGCGCCTCCCAGGCCATGCCGCCCGTGAGCGCGCCGTCGCCGATGACCGCGACGACGTGCCGGTCCGCACGCCCCCGCAGCTCGTTGGCCTTCGCGATGCCGTCCGCCCAGCTCAGCGCGGTCGACGCGTGCGAGTTCTCGACCACGTCGTGCTCGGACTCGGCGCGGCTCGGGTACCCCGACAGCCCGTCGCGCCGCCGCAGCTCGCCGAACCGCGGTCCGCGACCCGTGAGCAGCTTGTGCACGTACGACTGGTGCCCGGTGTCGAACACGAGCGTGTCGCGCGGCGACTCGAACACGCGGTGCAGCGCGATCGTCAGCTCGACGACGCCGAGGTTCGGGCCCAGGTGACCGCCCGTGCGCGACACCTGCTCGACGAGGAACGCGCGGATCTCGGCCGCGAGCGCATCGAGCTGGCCGGACCGCAGCGCGCGCACGTCCGCGGGCGTGCGGATCGACGACAGCAGCGAGCGGCCCACGCGACTCGTCCCTCCTGGAGGCTGGTGTGCCCGGCCGGGCAGACGACCCACTCTAGAGCGTGCCGTCCGGGGTCGCCCGGCCCCGGCCCGCGCGCGCCCGTGCGACCCTGCTCCGGCGCCGCAGGACGACGAGCCCGACGACGAGCCCGGCGAGCAGCACGACGACCAGGACGGGCACCAGGACCGCGGCGAGGCTCAGGCCCGTCGACGCCCCGTCCTCGACGGTCGACACGACCGGCGCGCCCAGACCGAGCGTCGCGGCGTTGATCACGGGCCGCACGCTCGCCTTGCCGACGTGCACGAGCGCGGCGAGCACGACGCCGGCGACGAACGGCACCCACGCGTGCCGCTGGACCCAGTCCGAGCCCTCGAGCTCGGCAGCCGCCGACGTCGCCGCGAACACGACGCCCCCGGACAGCGGCCGCAGCGCCGTCTGGACCACGTCGTTGACCGAGTCGACCCCCGGCACCTTGTCGAGCACCACGTCGGACGCCAGCAGCACCGCGCCGACGCCGATCGCCCACCAGGACCCGAGCCACGTCAGGGAGTCCGGCAGCACGACCAGGTCCGTGAACCTCGCGAACAGCGCGACCACGAGGAACGGGATGTACGCGTTGAGCCCGGCGGCCGTCGACAGGCCGATCCCGGTGAGCGCGACGAGCATGCACGGACCCTACCGAGCGCGCGCGCCCGCACCGCGGTCGATACTCGACGCATGACGACGGTGCCGACCACGACCCGCACGCTGCACCTGCCCGACGGACGCACGCTCGTCGCGCACGCGACCGACGTGCCGGACGACGTCGCGCACGTCGTGCCCACGCTCGTCTGGCACCACGGCACGCCGCAGTCGGGTGCGCTGCTCGCCCCCGTCGTCGAGGCGGCCGCCCGGCGCGGCCTGCGCGTGCTGTCCTACGGCCGCCCCTCGTACGGCGGGTCGTCACCGCAGCCGGGACGCGACGTCGCGGCCGCGGCGGCCGACGTCGCCGCGGTGCTCGATGCGTTCGGCGCGCACCGCGCGGCGTTCGTCGGTGCGTCGGGCGGCGGACCGCACGCGCTCGCGTGCGCGGCGCTGCTGCCCGCGCGCACGACGGCCGTGATCAGCATCGCGGGGCTCGCTCCGTTCGACGACGGGTTCGACTGGGCCGCGGGGATGGCCTCCGACACGGCCCTGCGCGCCGCGGTCCGGGGTCGCGAGCAGCGTGCGGCGGTCGACGACGACGGGGTCGCGGGCTTCGTCGACGCCGACTGGGCGGCGCTCGCCGGGCCGTGGGCGGCGCTCGGTGCGGACGCCGGTCCGGCGGGTGAGGCGTGGCCCGACGGAGCCGTCGACGACGACGTCGCGTACGCGCACCCGTGGGGCTTCGCACCGCAGGACGTCGCCGCGCCGGTGCTCCTGGTGCACGGCGACCGCGACGGCGTCGTGCCCGCGGCGCACAGCCGACGGCTCCTGACGCTCCTGCCCGACGCCGAGCTGTGGCAGCGCCCGCACGACGGGCACGTCTCGGTGCTGAGCGCGCTGCCCGTCGCGCTCGACTGGCTCTGCGACCGGCTCCCCGACTGATCCCGGCGCGCCTGCGGGCGCCGGGGTGCGCCCGCACGCCCCGGGTAGGATGCGTCGGAAAGGGGAACCTCACATGCGCTTCCTGCCCGGCCACTCGGCCACGTCCGACCTGACCTACGGTGACGTCTTCCTCGTCCCGTCGCGGTCGGAGGTCACCTCCCGCTTCGACGTCGACCTCGCGTCGAGCGACGGCACCGGCACGACGATCCCGGTGGTCGTCGCGAACATGACGGCCGTCGCGGGCCGCCGGATGGCGGAGACGATCGCGCGTCGCGGCGGCATGGCGGTGATCCCGCAGGACATCCCCACGGACGTGGTCGCGGACGTCGTGCGCTCGGTCAAGGCCGCGCACCCCGTGGTCGAGAGCGCGGTCGTCGTCGCGCCGCACGACACGGTGCACACCGCGCTCACGCTCATCGGCAAGCGCGCGCACGGCGCGGCCGTGGTCGTCGCGGACGGCCGCCCCGTCGGGGTCGTGACCGAGGCCGACTGCCAGGGCGTCGACCGCTTCACGCAGGTCGAGGACGTCATGACCGCGCACCCGACGACCGTGGGGCTCGACGTCGTCGAGGGTGCGGGGACCGCCGGGCTCGAGGCGGCGTTCGAGCGGCTGCACGCGAGCCGCCGCCGGTTCTCGCCGGTCGTGCGCGACGGACGGCTCGTCGGTGTGCTGACGCAGGTGGGTGCGCTGCGCTCGTCGATCTACCGCCCGGCGCTCGACCCCGAGGGCCGGCTGCGCGTCGCGGCCGCCGTGGGCATCAACGGCGACGTCCGCACGAAGGCCGCCGAGCTGCTCGACGCGGGCATCGACACGCTCGTCGTCGACACCGCGCACGGGCACCAGCGCAAGATGCTCGACGCGCTGGCGGCGGTGCGCTCGCTCGACCCGCGGGTACCGGTGGTCGCGGGCAACGTCGTGACCGCGGCGGGCGTGCGCGACCTCGTCGAGGCCGGGGCCGACATCGTCAAGGTCGGCGTCGGGCCGGGCGCGATGTGCACGACGCGCATGATGACGGCGGTCGGCCGTCCCCAGTTCTCGGCCGTGCTCGAGTGCGCGCAGGAGGCGCGTCGGCTCGGTGCGCACGTGTGGGCCGACGGTGGCGTGCGGCACCCGCGCGACGTCGCGCTCGCGCTCGCCGCGGGTGCGTCGCAGGTCATGATCGGCTCGTGGTTCGCGGGGACGCACGAGTCGCCGGGCGACCTGCACGAGGACGGGTCCGGTCGGCTCTACAAGGAGTCCTTCGGCATGGCGTCCGCGCGCGCCGTCGCGGCCCGCACGCGCGGCGGCTCCGCGTTCGACCGGGCGCGCAAGGCGCTGTACGAGGAGGGCATCTCGTCGTCCCGCATGTACCTCGACCCGCGCCGTCCGGGCGTCGAGGACCTCGTCGACCACATCACGTCCGGGGTGCGGTCGGCTGCGACGTACGTCGGTGCCGCGACGCTCGACGAGCTGCACGACCGCGCGGTCGTCGGCATCCAGTCCGCCGCCGGCTACGAGGAGGGCCGCCCCCTCCCCGACGGCTGGTGACCGACGCGGCGCTCGACGCGCGCGAGCAGCTCGCCGCGCTCGTCGAGCGCGGGGTCACCTGGCCGACGGACCGCGGTCGGCTCCTGCTCGACCCGGCCCGCGCCCGCAGGGCGGCCGTGCTCGTGCTGTTCGGCGTCCTGGACTCGCTGCCCGCGCACACCCCCGGCGCGCCCCGCGTCCCCGCCGACCTGGACGTGCTGCTGCAGCGGCGGGCCGCCACGCTCGGCCACCACCCCGGACAGGTCGCCTTCCCGGGCGGCGGCATCGACCCCCAGGACGCCGGTCCGCGCGAGGCCGCGCTGCGCGAGGCGGTCGAGGAGACCGGGCTCGAACCCGGCGGCGTCGAGCTGCTCGGCACGCTCGCGGACGTCCCGCTGCCCGTGAGCGACAACCTCGTGACCCCCGTCGTCGCGTGGTGGACCCGGCCGTCGGCGGTCGCGGCGGTCGACCACGACGAGGCCGTGGACGTGTTCCGGACGCCCGTCGCGGAGCTGCTCGACCCGGACCGGCGGGGCGTCGTCGAGCACGCGGGCGTCCGAGGCCGCCTGCGGACGCCCGCGTTCCTCGTCGGCGACGGCGTGCTCGTGTGGGGGTTCACGGCGCTCGTCCTGGACGGCATCCTCGACGCCGTCGGCTGGACCGTGCCGTGGGACCGCACGCGCCGGTTCGCACCGTGACCCCGCACCCGAAGATCGAGGTCGACGTCGACGCACGGCTCGCGCGTGCGCTCCTCGCCGACCAGCACCCCGACCTGGCCGACCTGCCGCTGCACGGCCGCGTGCACGGCTGGGACAACGTCACCTGGCGGCTCGGCGACGAGCTCGCGGTGCGGTTCCCGGTGCGCGCCGTGAGCGCGCCGCTCGTCGAGCGTGAGCACCGCTGGCTCGCCGGGCTCGCCCGACGCCTGCCCGTCCCCGTGCCGGTCCCGGTGCGCACGGGAGCGCCCGCCCTCGGCTACCCGTGGGCGTGGAGCGTGGTGCGCTGGGTCCCGGGCACGGTCGTCGCGGCGGACCCCGTGGCGGGTCGCACGCTCTGGGCGGCCGCCCTCGCGGACGCGCTCGCCGCGCTCCACGTGCCCGCCCCGGCCGGGGCACCGCACAACCCCGTCCGCGGGGTGCCGCTCGCGGCGCGCGACGACCTCGTCCACCGGCGCCTGCTCGAGGCTCCCGACCTCCCGCACCGCACCGCGCTGCTCGACGCCTGGCGCGACGGCCTCGCCGCCGACCCCTGGCGCCACGAGCCCGTGTGGGTGCACGGCGATCCGCACCCTGGCAACCTCGTCACCGCGCGCGGTCGGCTCGCGGGCCTCCTCGACTTCGGCGACCTGTGCGCCGGTGACCCGGCGAGCGACCTCGCGACGGCGTGGCTGACGTTCGACACCGCGGGGCGGGACACGTTCGTCGCCCGCACGCACGAGCTGCACGCGTGGGACGACGCGACCTGGCGACGCGCACGCGCGTGGGCCGCGGGGCTCGTCCCGATGTTCCTCGCCCACCCCGTCGAGTACCCGCTCATGGCGGACGTCGGACGGCACGCCACGGCCCAGATCGCCCTCGGCTGACGGGGTTGGTGCGTGTCGCACCGCCGTGACCTGGGGCTTCACATGTATGCACGTCCACATGTGATCCGACGCACATGGACCGTTGGTCCCAGGTGCACGGGTCCTCGGGGGTGAACGATCAGTTCAGCGGGCCAGACCGGCTCGCCGGGGAGACTCCCCGACCTGAGGGATCAGACAAGGACTCACGATGTCGACGCCGACCGCTTCCGCCACCAAGCTCCCCAGCCTCCTGGGCCTCATCACGATGATCTTCGGTGCGATCTTCCTCGTTGCCGGCCTCGGCACCTGGATCGCCGTCTCCGTCAACCTGAGCGACGAGAACATCACCGTCTCGGACGACGCGAACTTCGCCGGCGGGCACGTGGACACCCCGTGGGAGGCCTTCGCCCAGGCGACCGCGATCAAGCACCACTCGCTGCACTCGTCGGAGGGCATGACCTACGCCGAGATCGGTGACGCGATGAACGCCGTCAAGGCGGACCTCGCAGCGCAGGGCCTGTCCGACGAGGAGATCGCCGCTCACGAGGACGTCGTCAAGCTGCAGAACTCGCGCAACTCGGTCATGAACGGCTCGTTCCTGCGGGCCTCGCTGTTCACCTCGGTCATCGCGTTCGGCGTCGCCGCCCTGGTCATGGGCCTCGGTGTCGTCCTCGGGGTCGTCGGCTTCGCGATCCGCAAGATCTCGCCCGCCACGGCCGCCGAGCCGATCGAGCAGGCCGTTCCGGTCGCGGCCTGACCGCCGCGCACCACCTCGACGAGGCTCCCTCTCCGCTCCGGCGGGGAGGGAGCCTCGTCGTGCGTCCGCCACGGACCACCGACGACGAGAGGTCCCCGCCCGCGACGGGCAGGGACCTCTCGTCGGTCGTGGCGTCAGGCGACGCCGGCCACCTGGCGCAGCACGTACTGCAGGATGCCGCCGTTGCGGTAGTAGTCCGCCTCACCGGGCGTGTCGATGCGGACGACGGCGTCGAACTCGACGGCCTCGCCCGACTGCTTCGTCGCGGTCACGTGCACCGTGCGCGGCGTCTCGCCGTCGTTGAGCGCGGTGACGCCCGCGATGTCGAACACCTCGGTGCCGTCGAGGCCCAGCGAGTCGGCCGACTCGCCGTCGGGGAACTGCAGCGGCAGCACGCCCATCCCGATGAGGTTCGAGCGGTGGATCCGCTCGAACGACTCGGTGATGACCGCGCGCACGCCCAGCAGGCTCGTGCCCTTGGCCGCCCAGTCGCGCGACGAGCCCGAGCCGTACTCCTTGCCGCCCAGCACGACGAGCGGGACGCCCGCCGCCTGGTACGCGACCGACGCGTCGTAGATCGTCGTGTCCTCGCCCGTGAACAGGTTCTTCGTGAAGCCGCCCTCGACGCCCGGCACGAGCTGGTTGCGCAGGCGGATGTTCGCGAACGTGCCGCGGATCATCACCTCGTGGTTCCCGCGGCGCGAGCCGTAGGAGTTGAAGTCGCGGCGGGCCACGCCGTGCTCGGCGAGGTAGACGCCCGCGGGCGAGTCGGCCTTGATCGAGCCGGCGGGGCTGATGTGGTCGGTCGTGACCGAGTCGCCGAGCTTGGCCAGGACGCGCGCGCCCGTGATGTCCGTGACCGGCTCGGGCGTCGCGCCCATCCCCTCGAAGTACGGGGGCTTGCGCACGTACGTGGACTCGGCGTCCCACGAGAAGACGTTGCCCTCGGGCGTGTCGAGCCCGCGCCAGCGCTCGTCGCCCGAGAACACGTCGGCGTAGTCGTCCTCGAACATCTTGCGGTCGATCGACGCGTCGATGGTCGCCTGGACCTGCTCGGCCGACGGCCAGATGTCCTTGAGGAAGACCGGCTGACCGTCCTCGGTGCGACCCAGCGGGTCGGAGTCGAAGTCGAAGTCCATCGTCCCGGCGAGCGCGTACGCGATCACGAGCGGGGGCGACGCGAGGTAGTTCATCTTCACGTCGGGGTTGATGCGACCCTCGAAGTTGCGGTTGCCGGACAGCACCGCGGCAACCGCGAGGTCGTGCTCCTGCACCGACGCCGAGACCTTCTCGTCGAGCGGGCCCGAGTTGCCGATGCACGTCGCGCAGCCGTAGCCCACGAGGTGGAAGCCGAGCTTCTCGAGGTACGGCCACAGGCCGGCCTTCTCGTAGTAGTTCGTGACGACCTGCGAGCCGGGCGCCATGGAGGTCTTGACCCACGGCTTGGCCTGCAGGCCCTTCTCGACCGCGTTCTTGGCGAGCAGCGCGGCGGCGAGCATGACCGACGGGTTCGACGTGTTGGTGCACGACGTGATCGACGCGATCGCGACGGCGCCGTGGAAGAGCTCGAACTCGCGCCCCTGGCTGTCAGTCACGTGGTACGTGCGCATCGCCGACGACGAGACCGCGGGGGCGTCGGAGGCCGGGAACGACTCACGCTCGGCCTCGTCGACCTGGTTGAGCTCGGGCGCGTACGTCGGCAGGTCCCGCTGGAACTGCTCCTTGGCCTTCGACAGCTCGATGCGGTCCTGCGGCCGCTTCGGGCCCGCGATGGACGGCACGACGGTCGACAGGTCGAGCTCGAGGTACTCCGAGAACACCGGCTCGACGTAGCTCTCGGCGTTCGGGTCGAGCCACAGGCCCTGCTCCTTGGCGTACGCCTCGACGAGCGCGAGCTGCTCGGCCGACCGGCCGGTGAGCCGCAGGTAGTCGATCGTCACGCCGTCGATCGGGAAGATCGCGACGGTCGAGCCGAACTCCGGGCTCATGTTGCCGATCGTGGCGCGGTTCGCGAGCGGCACGGCTGCGACGCCCTCGCCGTAGAACTCGACGAACTTGCCGACGACGCCGTGCTGGCGCAGCTTCTGCGTGATGGTGAGCACGACGTCGGTGGCCGTCACGCCGGACGGGATGGTCCCCGTCAGCTTGAAGCCCACGACGCGCGGGATGAGCATCGACACGGGCTGACCCAGCATCGCCGCCTCGGCCTCGATGCCGCCGACGCCCCAGCCGAGCACGCCGAGGCCGTTGACCATCGTCGTGTGCGAGTCGGTGCCCACGCACGTGTCGGGGTACGCCTTGCCGTCGCGCACCATGACGCCGCGCGCCAGGTACTCGATGTTGACCTGGTGCACGATGCCCGTTCCGGGCGGCACGACCTTGAAGTCGTCGAACGCGGTCTGGCCCCACCGCAGGAACTGGTAGCGCTCGCGGTTGCGCTCGTACTCGAGCGCGACGTTGCGCTCGAACGCGTCGGACCGGCCCGCGACGTCGATCTGGACCGAGTGGTCGATGACCATCTCGGCCGGTGCGAGCGGGTTGATCCGCTCGGGGTCGCCGCCGAGCTCCGCGACGGCCTCGCGCATGGTTGCGAGGTCGACCACGCACGGCACGCCCGTGAAGTCCTGCATGATCACGCGCGCGGGCGTGAACTGGATCTCGGTGTCGGGCTGCGCGTCCGGGTCCCACGCGGCGAGCGCACGGATGTGGTCCGCCGTGATGTTCGCGCCGTCCTCCGTGCGCAGCAGGTTCTCGGCGAGGACCTTGAGGCTGAAGGGCAGTCGCTCCAGGCCCGGGACGGCGGACAGACGGTGCACCTCGTACGAGGTGTCACCGACCTGCAGCGTCCCCTTGGATCCGAAGCTGTCGACGGTGCTCACTGGGCGGCTCCTTCTGCGGGCGAGTCCGGCGCGGGGATGATGGGGGTCCTCCGGGCCGTGGGCGTGCCGGACCAGCCTAGGCCCGGCGTGCCTCCATGGATCTCCAGATTATCTCGACGTCAAGATACATCGCGGGCGGCCTCCGGCGCACCTCGTGCCCGCGTCGGCGCGTCGGCGCCGCGTCGTGCGACCCGCCGCGCGGCGTCACTCGCCCTCGGCGCGCTCCGTCCGCGCGGCCGCCTTGCGCTCGGCCTCGACCGCGCGCTGGTGCGCCCGACGGTCGTACTCGGGAGTGCCCTGCTTGAACAGCTCCGCGGTCGCGATCCGGCGCGCCTCGGCGAGCCGGTGGTCGCCGTCGTCGTGCTGGAGATCGGCCGTCTGCTCGGTCATGTCTCGCCCCTCTCGTCAGCGGGCCGTCCGCACCGCACCCGGTTCCCACGCTAGGTCGGCGGCCGCCACCGCGCAGCCCGACGACCGTCCGACGACCGCGCCGTCGGGCGGACCGTCGCGTCGCGGCCCGCTCGCGGCGGACCGGGAACGGTCCCGGGATCGTTGAAGCGATTCGACGACGCCGCGGCCCTGGCGTGTGACCGATCACAGCCCTAGCGTCGCGGCACGAGGGGGAACCGCTTCCCAGCAGGGCGCGGGGTCGCACGGACCCTGGCCGCCCCCGCCCGTCCACCGGGCGTGCGGGGCTCACCGACCCGAGCACGGAGGAACCGACGATGCACCAGGAAGCACGCACCAGACCGCACGGCACCCACCGCCGACAGCGACGACGCTCGTCGGTCGTGCGCAGCCTCGTCGCCGCGATCGTCGCGGCCGCGACCGTCGCGATCGGCGCGCTCGTCGGCGCGGCCGGCCCGGCGACCGCCGCGAGCGTCGACACGAGCGCGTGGTACGTCCTCGTCAACCGGCAGAGCGGCAAGGTGCTCGACGTCGCCGGGACGTCGACCGCCGACGGGGCCGTCATCCAGCAGTGGTCGCGCAACGACGGCCCGTGGCAGCAGTGGCAGTTCGTGAGCTCGGGCGACGGCTACTACCGGCTCAAGGCCCGCCACTCGGGCAAGGTCCTGGACGTGTGGGCGTGGTCGACCGCCGACGGCGGCGAGCTGCGCCAGTACGTGGATCTCGGCGGCGCCAACCAGCAGTTCAAGCTCGTCGACTCCGAGGGCGGCCGCATCAGGCTCGTCAACCGCCACTCGGGCAAGGCCGTCACGGTGACGAACCGCTCGACGGCCGACGGCGCGACCGTCACCCAGCTCGCGGACAAGAACCAGTACAACCAGCAGTGGGAGCTCAGCCGCGTCGGCTCGTCGAGCGGCTCGCCGTCGACCGGCTTCCCGGCCTGGCCCACCGCGAAGGGGCAGCAGAAGGTCTCGTCGACGATCAACGTGAGCGGGACCCGCGACCTCGGCATGGTGCGCTACTACGGCATCTCGTCGGGCGGTCAGGACGAGTCGCAGCCGCCGATGTTCCAGCTCGCCGACGGCGCGGTCCTCAAGAACGTCATCATCGGCTCGGGCGCCGGTGACGGCATCCACTGCTCGGGCACGTGCACGCTGCAGAACGTGTGGTGGGAGGACGTCGAGGAGGATGCCGCGACGTTCAAGGGCACGTCCGCGTCGCAGACCATGACGGTCGACGGCGGCGGTGCCCGGAGCGCGTCGGACAAGGTGTTCCAGCACAACGGCCCCGGGACGTTCGTCATCAAGAACTTCCAGGTCTCCGACTTCGGCAAGCTGTACCGCTCGTGCGGCAACTGCTCGAAGCAGTACGCGCGCACCGTCCAGGTGTCGAACGTCCAGGTCACCGCTCCCGGCAAGACCCTCGTCGGGATCAACTCCAACCTCGGCGACCGCGCGACGCTCTCGGGCATCACGATCGTCGGCGACTCGTCCCACAAGATCGCGATCTGCGAGGAGTACCGCGGCGTGACGTCGGGCGAGCCGACCAAGGTCTCGTCGGGCCCGAGCGCGGCCTGCGGGTACAGCACGTCGAGCATCACGTACCGCTGACGGCACGCTCGTCGTGCGGTGCACCGGCCACGCTCGGCGCACCGCACGACGAGCGGCGGGGCGCGACAGCGCGCCGCGGTGGCCCGGGGTGCGACCTCGTCGGCTACCGGGCGGCGTACGGCGCGGCCACGTCAGAGGCCGGTTCTCGTGAGCACGGCGACCGCCTCGACGTGGTGCGTCATCGGGAACAGGTCGTACCCCTCGACGTCGGTCAGCGCGTACCCCGCAGCCGCGAACAGCCCGACGTCGCGGCCGAGCGCGGCCGGGTCGCACGCGACGTACACGACGCGTTCGGGGGCGAGCGCGACGACCGCGTCGACGACGCGTCGCCCGGCGCCCGCGCGCGGCGGGTCGAGCACGACGACGTCGGCGCCACGTCCCGCGACGTCGTCCGTCGTCGTCAGCACCCGGGCGACGTCCCCCGCGTACAGGTCGACGTTCGTCCGGTCGTGCACGTTGCGGCGCGCGTCGCGCACCGCGCGCGCGTCACCCTCGACCGACACCACACGTCCGCCGCCACCGACCGCCTCGGCCAGCGGGACGGTGAACAGCCCCGCACCCGAGTACAGGTCGAGCACGCGCGCACCCGACAGGTCGCCCGCACCGCGCAGGACGGCGTCCACGAGCGTCGCGGGCGCCGCGCGGTGCACCTGCCAGAACCCGGCCGCCGCGACGCGATAGACGTGCTCCCCCGCCGCCGTGCGGACCACCTCGCGCACCGACGCGCGCGCGTTGGGCCGCGTGTCCGGACGTCGTCGGCCCAGGTCGAACGGCACGCCGTCGACGAGCACGACGGGCCGGTCGCCGCCGACGGGAGCGACCGCCTCGATCCGCGAGCCGCCCGACCAGCGCCGCGTGAACAGCCCCAGCTCGGCGATCGCGTCGACGGCGAGCGGCATGTCCTCGAGCGCCACGACGTCGTGCGAGCGCACCCGGCGCATGCCGGCGCGGCCGTCGGCGCCCACGACGAGGTCGATGCGGGTGCGCCAGGCGAGCCCGCCGCGCTCGTCGTCGCCGGGCGCCGCGTGCACCGCGACGTCCCGCTCGACCTTGCCCAGCCGCTGGAGCTGCTCGTGCAGCACCGCGGCCTTCCACGCGCGCTGGGCCGGGAGCGCGACGTGCGCGAGCTCTCCCCCGCCGACACCGCCGGGTCCGGCCGCGGGCCAGGCGAGCGGGACGCGGTCCGGCGACGCCTCGAGCACCTCGACCGCGTCGGCGCGCCAGTACGACGCGCCCTCGTCGGCGTCGGTCAGCCGCGCGCGCACCCGCTCGCCCGGCAGCGTGTGCCGGACGAACACGACCCGACCGTCGAGCCGCGCGACGCAGTGCCCGCCGTGCGCCACGGGACCGACCTCGAGCTCGACGAGGCCGCGGTGCGTGCGCTCAGCCACGGTTCGCCCCCCGGCGCACGTGCTCCTCGAGACCCGTCTGCCCCTCGGTCGACGAGAGCTGCCACGGCACCGACGCCACGACGACGCCCGGGGTGAACAGGAGGCGGCCCTTGAGCCGCAGGGCGCTCTGGTTGTGCAACAGCTGCTCCCACCAATGACCGACGACGTACTCGGGGATGTACACGACGACGAGGTCGCGCGGGCTATCGCGCCGGATCGAGCGCACGTACTGCAGCACCGGGCGGGTGATCTCACGGAACGGCGAGTCGAGCACCCGCAGCGGGACCGGCAGCTCGAGCGCGTCCCACTGCTCGCGCAGGTGCGCGACGTCGGCCTCGTCGACCCCGACCGTCACGGCCTCGAGCACCTGCGGGCGGGCCGCGCGCGCGTAGGCGATCGCGCGCATCGTCGGCCGGTGCACGTGCGACACGAGCACGAGCGCGTGCACACGGCTCGGCAACGCACGTGCCGCCTCGGCGTCCGCGCCGAGCGCGAGCTCGCGCCGCACCGCGACGTAGTGACGGTGGATCGCCTGCATGAGCACGAAGACGACGACCATCGCGAGGATCGCGATCCACGCACCGTGCGTGAACTTCGTGACGAGCACGACGACGAGCACGGTCGCCGTCATGCCCAGGCCGATCGCGTTGACGACCCGTGACCGCTTCATCCGGGCACGCGCGTCGGGCTGCGGCTCCGTGCGCAGCGCTCGCGACCAGTGCCGGACCATGCCGAGCTGGCTGAGCGTGAACGACACGAACACGCCGACGATGTAGAGCTGGATCAGGCGCGTGACCTCGGCGTCGAACGCCCAGATCAGCCCGATCGCGACGACCGCGAGCGTGATGATGCCGTTGGAGAAGGCGAGCCGGTCGCCGCGCGTGTGGAGCTGGCGCGGCAGGAAGCCGTCACGCGCGAGGATCGAGCCCAGCACCGGGAACCCGTTGAACGCCGTGTTCGCGGCGAGCACGAGGATGAGGCCCGTGACGATCGCGACGACCGCGACGAGGACCGGCATGCCCTCGAACACGGCGGACGCGAGCTGCGCGATGACCGGGTGCTGCTCGTAGCCGTCACCGACCGGCACACCGTCGCGCAGCAGCTGTTCGTGCGGCCGGTCCGCGAACGTCACGCCCGTGGCACGCGCGAGCATGAGGATCGACAGGATCATGACGATCGAGATCGACCCGAGCAGCGCGAGCGTCGCCGCGGCGTTGCGCGACTTCGGCGTGCGGAACGCGGGCACGCCGTTGCTGATCGCCTCCACGCCGGTGAGGGCGGCGCAGCCCGACGCGAACGAGCGCAGCACGAGGAAGAACCCGGCGACGCCCACGAGCCCCTGGTCGAACCCGGCCCGCGGCGCGAGGGTGAGGTCCGCGCTCTCGGCCAGCGGCAGGTTGCCGAGCGCGTACCGCACGCTGCCGATCACCGCGATCAGGCCGATCGCGAGCATGAACAGGTAGACCGGGACGGCGAACGCCCGGCCCGACTCCTTGACGCCGCGCAGGTTCGCGATCGTGAGCAGCACGACGAGCGTGATCGCGAAGGCCGCCTCGTGGCCCTTGAGCGCGGGGAACGCGGCCGCGGCGTACTGCGCACCCGACGAGATCGACACCGCGACCGTCAGGACGTAGTCGACGAGCAGCGCGCTCGCCACCGTCACGCCGGCGTGCGCGCCGAGGTTGACCGTGGCGACCTCGTAGTCACCGCCGCCCGAGGGGTACGCGTGCACGTTCTGCCGGTAGCTCGCGACGACCGTGAGCATCACGACCGCCACCGCGAGCCCCACCCACGGCGAGATCGTCAGCGCCGACATGCCGGCGAGCGAGAGCGTCAGCAGGATCTCGTCGGGCGCGTACGCGACCGACGAGAGCGCGTCCGACGCGAACACGGGGAGCGCGATCCGCTTGGGCAGCAGCGTGTGGCCGAGCCGGTCGCTGCGGACCGGACGTCCGAGCAACAGTCTCTTGGCGACATCCGCGAGGTCCGACACGATGCCCCATCGTAGGCGCGCGGTCGGGCCCGCGCGTCACCCCGCGTCCGGCGAGGACGTCGGGTCCAGGGGTATAGCGTCAGCGGTTGTGCACTTCGTCATCATGGGCTGCGGACGCGTCGGCGCGAACCTCGCGCAGACGCTCGAGGAACACGGCCACTCGGTCGCGGTGATCGACCAGAACCCCGAGGCCTTCCGGCGCCTGCCGGGCGACTTCGGCGGCCACAAGGTCACCGGCCTCGGCTTCGACCGCGACACGCTCGTCAAGGCGGGCATCGACGACGCGTACGGCTTCGCGGCCGTCGCGGACGGCGACAACTCCAACATCCTCGCGGCACGCGTCGCGCGCGAGACGTACCGCATCGAGAACGTCGTCGCGCGCATCTACGACCCGCACCGGGCCGAGATCTACCAGCGGCTCGGCATCCCGACCGTCGCGACCGTCCGGTGGACCGCGCACCAGGTGCTGCGGCGCCTCCTGCCGCTCGGCTCCACCGACGAGTACCGCGACTCGTCGGGCCGGCTCACGCTCGCGCAGGTCGACGTCCACGACGGGTGGGTCGGCCGTCCGCTGACCCAGCTCGAGGTCGCGGCGGGCGTGCGCGTCGCCTACCTCACGCGCTACGGCGACGGTGTCCTGCCCGAGAGCAGCACCGTGCTGCAGGAGAACGACGTGGTGCACGTCGTCGCGCGTGTCGACGAGCTGCCCGCCGTCGAGCGCGTGCTCACCGTCGCCCCGGGGGTGTCGTCATGAGGGTCGTCATCGCGGGGGCGGGCTCCGTCGGCCGCTCCATCGCCCGCGAGCTGCTCGCGCACGAGCACGAGGTCACGCTCGTCGACCGCCAGCCGACGGCGATGCGCGTCGCCCAGGTCGCGGAGGCCGACTGGCTGCTCGCCGACGCGTGCGAGCTCCCGACCCTGCGCGAGGCGCGCGCCGACGAGTGCGACGTCATGGTCGCCGCGACCGGCGACGACAAGGCCAACCTCGTCATCTCGCTGCTCGCCAAGACCGAGTTCGGCGTCCCGCGCACGGTGGCCCGCGTCAACAACCCCAAGAACGAGTGGATGTTCGACGAGGCGTGGGGCGTCGACGTCGCGGTGTCGACGCCGCGCATCATGACGGCGATGGTCGAGGAGGCCGTGGCCGTCGGCGACCTCGTCCGGATCTTCACGTTCCACCAGTCGGGAGCCGACATCCTGGAGATCACGCTGCCCGACGACGCCCCGCTCGTCGGGGTCCGCGTCGGGCAGGTCGCCTGGCCGACGCAGGTCGTCCTCGCGTGCATCGTGCGCGACGGCGTGCCGATCGCGCCGTCGGTCGACGACACGCTCGAGGGCCGCGACGAGCTGCTCTTCGTCACGAGCCGCGACGCCGACGAGCAGGCCCTGCAGACGCTGCTCAGGGGGTCGCAGCAGGCTCCCGGTCCCGTCGCCGCGTCGGACGCACCACCTGCCAGCTGATCCACAGGACGAGCGCCGTCAGCGGCACGCCCATCGCGAGCTTCGCGGTGCCCAGCCACGCGACGTCGTCCCGCAGGTAGAGCGGAAGCTGGACCGCGAGCCGGACGGCGAACATCGCGACCCAGGGCAACGTGGCGAGCGTGTACGCGCGACGCAGCACGCGGTCGTCGCGCCAGGCGACCGCCGCGCGCCACGATCCCCCGGACAGCGGGCCGTCCGAGGCGAACAGGCCCATGACGAGCCCGACCAGCGGCCAGCCGACGAGCACGGTCGCGAGCGTGCCGACGAGGTAGGCCGCGTTGACCCACAACCCGTACGCGAAGTAGTCGGACGCGTCACCCGTGCGCCACGCCCACACGACGCCGACCCCGACTCCGACGACGCCGGAGAGCGCCTGCGTCACGGGCGTGCGCTGCACGAGGCGGACCACGACCGCGACGAGGGCCGCCGCCGAGGCCGCGACGAGGGCGGGGACGAGCCGTTGTCCCGCGGCGAGGTACACGACGACGAAGAGCAGCCCCGGCGCGACCGACTCGAGCACGCCGCGCACGCCCCCGACCGCGTCGGAGGCGGAGAACGTCTCACCCGTGAGCGCGCGCAGCCCGCGCGCACCCTCGTCGTCCGGTACGGCGATCCCGTCGTCCGGCGCGGCGAGCCCGTCGTCTGCGACGCGCCCCGTCACCTCGTCGTCCGTCATGCGCTCACTCACCGGGCCGCGGTCGCAGGTCGTAGCGGGGGTTGAACATCGCTCGTCGTCCCTCGACCGTGCACACCATGCCCTCGGCCGTGAGGCGGCGGCCCGGCACGATGCCCGCGATCTCACGCCGACCGAGCCAGACGAGCGCGAGCGACCCGCTCCCGTCGTAGAGCTCCGCCTCGAGCGCGGGCACGTCCTCCCGCGGACGGAACGTCACGGAGCGCAGGACGCCGCTCACCTTCGCGCGGTGCCGCGCACGCGTGTCCTCGACCGACGTGCAGCCGACCGAGCGACCGGCCTCGACGCGCTCCTCGGCCGCCTCGACCTCCGCCTGCGACGCCCCCAGCGAGTGCAGGAGCTCCTTGAGCGTCATCGCGTCTCCGTGATCTCCGGTCCACGGGTCAGCGGGTCGAACTCGAGGCCCTGGCGCGCGGGCTCCGCGTCCGGGGCGTCGCCCTCGACCGTCGCGGTGGCGTCGGCGCGGTTCGGCAGCGCGAGCGCGAGCAGGTCGCGCGGCGGGCGCGCGTCCGTACCCCGGACGACCACGACCTCGCCGAACACGCGCTCGAGCAGCTGGGCGGCGGCCGGCTCGACGGCCGCGCGACCCGTGATCACGCCGCGCAGGAACCAGCGCGGACCGTCGACACCGAGGAAGCGGGCCGGGCGGTGACCCGTGCGGCCCTCGGGCGTGCGCGCGGGCAGGCGTGCGAGCAGCTCGCGGCCGTAGGGCCCGGGCAGGTCGTCGGCCGCGCCGCCCTGCGCGACGACGGACTGCTGGATCTCGGCCCGGATCTCGTCCCAGATGCCCTCGCTGCGCGGGGCCGCATACGCCTGCAGCTGCAGCGTCGAGCCCTCGATCGAGACCGCAGCGGCCGAGACGACGTTCGTGGTCTTGTCGACCTCCATGCGCAGCTCCATGCCGGGCACGCCCGGGATGCGCAGCGCGCCGAGGTCGAGGCGCGGCAGCTCGGTCGCGGCGTCGTCGTCGACGTCCCACGGGCCTCGGGCGCCGCCCGACGGGCGCGCGCTCGTCGGCTCGTCCGCCACCGCGCCTGTCACCTGCTCGTCGGTCGCGGCCTCGACGTCGCCCGCGGCGTCCGCCGCCGGTGCCGTGCCGAGGTCCTGCGTGGTGTCCTGCGCGGTACGGCGCCGGAAGATCGCCACGTCCACTCCTTCTCGGGGCGCCCGAGGCGCCCGGTGCGACCCGCGCGTGGGCGCGAGCCGTTCGTCGTCGTGCTGGTCGGCCCCTGGTCGTGCTGCGGGACGTCCCACGGTCGGTGCTCGTTCGACAGTAGTCCGCACCGGGCCACGAACCTAGCCGTCCGTGGCCGCCCGCGCGACGGTCGGCTCCGGCGCCCGCGCGCCGTGCCACCCGCCGCTGGACCCGAACCCGCCCTCGCCACGGTGCGATCCGGGCAGCCGCTCCACCTCGACGAAGCGGACCCGCTCGACCTTCTGCACGACGAGCTGCGCGACCCGGTCGCCGCGGTGCAGCGTGACCGCCTGCTCGGTGTCGGTGTTGAGCAGCGTCACGGCGATCTCGCCGCGGTACCCGGCGTCGACCGTGCCCGGAGCGTTCACGATCGTCAGCCCGTGCCGCGCGGCGAGCCCCGAGCGTGGGTGCACGAACGCCGCGTACCCGTCCGGCAGCGCGATCGCGGTGCCCGTCGGGACGGTCACGCGACCCTGGGGCGGGATCTCGACGTCGACCCGCGTCACGAGGTCGGCACCCGCGTCACCGGGGTGCGCGTAGGACGGAGCGGGGAGGTCGGGGTCGAGGCGCTGCAGCAGGACCTCGAGCGGGGCGTCGGTCGTCACGGCGCCGACCCTACCGGCGCGCCGCGGGCGGCGGCACCGGACGTCGTACGTCTGGGATGCTTGCTGCCATGTCCGCGTCCGGTCCCGCTGCCCGCCCGTCGGCCCCCGCCCCCGCCCCCTTCGACGAGGCCCTGTGGTTCGGCCCCGTCGGGTGGCTGGGCATCGTCGGGTTCGCCATGACGTTGTGGGCCGCGCTGCTGCCGGTCGACCTGCGGCTCGCGACGACCGTGGGGGCCGTCGTCGCCGTCGTCGCCCTCGTCCTGGCGGTCCGCTGGACGCCACGGGTGCGCGTCGCGGCGGGCGAGCTGCGGGCGGGTGCCGCGCACATCCCGGTCGACCTGCTGCGCGCGCCGCGCCCGCTCGCGGGCGACGAGCTGCGCGCCGAGCTCGGGCCGCGCCTCGACGCGCGGGCGTACGTCTGCCTGCGCGGCTGGGTCCGCACGGCGGTCCGGGTCGAGGTCGACGACCCCCAGGACCCGACGCCCTACTGGATCGTCTCGACGCGCCGCCCCGACGAGCTCGTCGCGGCTCTCGCGCGCACGGCGCACGCGGCCTGAGCGCCGGCGCACGCCGAGCCCGCCGGCGAGGACACGGCACCCCCGAGGCGCCGCCGAGCACGACGACGGCCGGTCCCCCGCTCGGGAGACCGGCCGTCGCGACCTGCGTGCCTGCGGGACGGTGTCAGGCAGCGCACTCCGAGCAGACCTGCTGGCCGTCGCGCTCGTACGCGAGCTGGCTGCGGTGATGGACGAGGAAGCAGCGCGAGCACGTGAACTCGTCGGCCTGCCGGGGCAGGACCCGCACCGAGAGCTCCTCGCCCGAGAGGTCGGCGCCGGGGAGCTCGAAGCCTTCGGCCGCCTCGGTCTCGTCCTCGTCGACCACGCCCGAGTTCTTGTCCGCGCGGCGAGCCTGAAGCTCCTGGAGCGAGTCCTCGCTCAGGTCCTCCTCGGACTTGCGCGGTGCGTCGTAGTCGGTAGCCATGTGGGGCGTCACACTCCGTCTTGGTGTTGCAGGCTGATGAGTACGCGTGGTCAATGCACGGCTGGAGCGCTTTGTTCCCGCGCGCAGGGGATTGTGCACCACTTCCGTGCCCGGCGCGAACAGAGATGCCGCGGACAACGGTCGCCGCGCCGCCGGAGCCCGGGGCGCGTCGGCTCACGCCCCCCGGTCGGCGTCGTGCGACTCGAGGAACGCGACCAGGTCGGCGACGCTCCCGGCCGGCCCGGCGACCGTCATCTCGACACCCGCCCGTCGGCCGCGCAGCCCGGTCACGGTCGCACCCGCCTCCTGCGCGACGAGCGACGCCGCCGCCATGTCCCAGGGCGCGAGGCCCCGCTCGTAGTACAGGTCGAGCCCGCCCGACGCGACCGCGCACAGGTCGAGCGCCGCCGACCCCAGCCGGCGGACGTCGCGCACGCGCGGCAGGAGGTCCGCGACGACGACCGCCTGCGCACGCCGGCGCTCCGCGAGATAGCCGAAGCCCGTCCCGACGAGGCTCTCGGCGAGCGGACGCGCGTCGTTGACCCGTACGGGGGCACCGTCGAGCGTCGCCCCGAGCCCGCGCGCCGCGAGGAACGTGCGGCCGTCGACCGGCGCGTGCACGGCGCCCGCGAGCACGGTCCACGTCTGCGGGTCGGGGGCGACGTCCCCGGCGCCGACGGGCGCCACGACCGCCGCGACCGAGACGGACCACGACGCGAGCCCGTAGAGGTAGTTGACGGTCCCGTCGATGGGATCGACCACCCAGGTGACCCCGGTGCTGCCCGGCTCGTACCCGCGCTCCTCGCCCAGGATCCCGTCACCCGGGCGCAGCTCGGCGATGCGCCGGCGCAGCAGGTCCTCGGACGCGAGGTCCATCGCCGTGACGACGTCGACGGGGCTCGACTTCGTCGCGTGGACGCGCACCCGGTCCGGCCGCCCCTCGTGGACGAGCCGGCCGGCCTCGCGAGCGAGCGTCTCGGCGATCTCGAGGAGGTGCGCGGCGTCGGGCTCGTCGGTGCGGGAGGTCGTCATGCCGACCATCCTGCACCGCCGCCCGACCGGCCCCGCCACGGACCCGGCGCGTGCAGGCGGAACCGCAGCGACAGGACCCGCAGCGCGAAGATCCCGAGCACGACGAGCGACAGCACGAGCGGCGAGCGCTGGTCCGCGAACCACAGCACGCTCGTCGCGGTCGCGCCGAGCAGCGCGGGGATCGCGTAGAGCTGCCGGTCGTGCAGGACGACGGGGACCTCACCCGTGAGCAGGTCGCGCAGCACTCCCCCGCCGGCGCCCGTCATGACCCCGACGATCACCGCCGCGACGGCCGTGGTCCCGTACTCGAGCCCCTTGACCGTGCCGACGACCGTGAACACCGCGAGGGCCCCCGCGTCGAGCACGACGATGAGCCGCCGCGCGCGCTGCAGCCGCGGGTGGAAGAAGTAGATGACGAGACCGGCCGCGACCGCGGTGGTGATGAACCGCCAGTCGGAGATGCCGACGGGCGGCACCGCGCCGATCAGCACGTCGCGCAGCAGGCCGCCGCCCAGGCCCGCCGCCCAGCCGAGCACGAGGATCCCGAACACGTCGAACTGCTTGCGGACACCCGCCAGCGCACCCGACATCGCCCCGACCGCGACGCCGACGAACTCGAGCACGGGCTCGAAGGGGATGTCGCCGACCACGTGAGCATGATGGCAGGCCGGGCGCGCGCGCCGCGCTGCGGCACCCCCGGCGCGCCGGGACGCGTGCCGACCGCCACGGCGGCACACCGGGCCGACCTCCGACGGGTGACGCCCGGAAGATGGCACCCTCGACCGTGAGGCAGTAGGAGGACGCATGGACGAGCTCGAGCTGGTGGGCCTGCACGACGACGGTGAGCACCTGGTGCTCGCGCGCGCCGACGGGCAACGCTTCCGCGTCCGCATCGACGAGCCTCTGCGCGCGGCCGTGCGCCGTGACCGCCCGCAGCTCGAGCAGCTGCGGGCCGAGGGCGCCGGGACGCTGAGCCCGCGCGAGATCCAGGCACGCATCCGCGCCGGTGCGACCACGCAGGAGGTCGCCGAGTCCTCCGGGCTCTCGGTCGCGCACGTCCGGCGCTACGAGGGTCCCGTGCTCGCCGAGCGCGAGTACGTCGCCGAGCAGGCGCGCGTGACCCGCGTGGGACGCGAGCACGACGCGCCGGTCCTGGGCGACCTCGTGACCGACCGCCTCGCGGCGCGGGGCGTCGACCTCGCGTCGCTCGCGTGGGACGCGGCGCGCGAGGCCACGGGCCCCTGGTACGTCCTCGCCCGGTTCCGGGTCGACGACACCCCGCACGAGGCCCGCTGGACGTTCGACCCGGCCGCGCGCGCGCTCGTCGCGGACGAGGACGAGGCACGTTGGCTGTCGGAGACCGAGCTGCCCGACGAGCCCGTCTCGCGCCGTCACCTGTCGGCCGTCCGGGACGTCGTGTTCGACCTCGAGTCGTCCGGGACCCTGCGCGCGTCGGACGGTCCCCTGGACGACGACACGCACGAGCAGCCGCCGGTCGCCGACCCGCAGGAGCGCACGCACGCCCTGCTCGACGACCTGCAGGCACGCCGCGGGGTCCGGCAGGCGGTCGACGAGTCGGCCGACGACGAGGACGGGGACTTCGAAGGCTTCGGCCCCCAGCACGCGTTCGACTTCTCGCGGCTCGAGGACGTCCCCGGGGCGCACCCCGCCGACGCCACGGGCGAGTCCGAGGCCGTCGTGCTGCCCGCGGTCCGTCGTGCGGCCGCCGTACCGCCGCAGGACGGACCGGCCCCCGAGACGGACGCCCCGGCCTCGGACGAGGCCGACGAGCCCGTCCGCGAGGAGCGCGCCGAGGAGCCCGTCGCCGCCGCGGGGTCCCGCGGGCGCAAGGGCCGCGCGAAGGTGCCGAGCTGGGACGAGATCGTCTTCGGCGCGCGCCCCGAGTAGCCCCCGGCCCGGGTCGAGCGCCGACGCCTACACGTCGAGCGTGGGCTGCTCGGCGTCGAGCGACGACACGAGCGTCGGGGCTGCTCCGGGAGCGGTCGCCCGCGCGACGGCGGCCGTCATGCGGCGCATGTGGTGGCGACGGCACAGGACCTCGTACTGCACCTGCCCGACGTGCGCCTCGGGTCCGCCCGTGACGTCGCCGACGACGACCTGCGCCCCCTCGACGACCATGACGCCGTCGACCGTGCGCGCATTGTGCGTCGCGCGCGCTCCGCACCAGCACAGCGCACGGACCTGGAGGACCTCGACGCGGTCGGCGAGCTCGACGAGGCGCTGCGAGCCCGGGAAGAGCCGCGCGCGGAAGTCGGCGGTGATGCCGAACGCGAACACGTCGACGCCGAGCTCGTCGACCACGCGCGCGAGCTGCTCGACCTGCGGCGCCGTGTAGAACTGCGCCTCGTCGCCGACGACGTAGTCGACGGGTCGCCCCTGCGTGCGGCGACCGATGACCTCGGCCCAGAAGTCCGTGCGGTCGTCCACCTCGTGCGCCCGCTCGGTGAGCCCCAGACGCGACGAGATCGTCGCGGTCCCCGCGCGGTCGTGGCGCGTGAACAGCACGCCGTCGCGGCCGCGGGCCGCGTGGTTGTGGTGCATCTGGAGCGCGAGCGTCGACTTGCCGCAGTCCATCGTGCCCGAGAAGAACACCAGCTCGGCCACGTGCCCGCCCTTTCGTCGTCCTGTCGGCGGCCCACATCCTCGCAGACGCGCCGACCTCGTGAGGTCAGGCCAGCACGATGCCCGGGACCAGCATCTCGTGCGCGGTCAGCGAGCCGTGCACCCCGACCATGTCGAGCGACGCCGCCGTCTGCGTCCGCGTGTCGACGACCGTCGCGGCACCCGTCATCGCGACGAGCACGTCGCCGACGACCGGGCGCACGCGGTCCTCGACCGTCCCGAGCAGGCCCGCGGCGACGGCCTCGTCGCGCGTGAGCACCACTGCGGCGTCCCCCAGCACGTCGGCCCACACGTCGCGGACCTGCGCGGCGGACGCTCCCGGCGCCAGGTGGAGCTGGCTCGCGCGCGGCTCGCCCGCGACGAGCGCGACGCCCGCCGCGAGGCGCTCGTCGTGCGCGACGTCCCAGCGCTGCGTGCGGTCGACGTCGATCATCCCGTGGTCGGCGGTGACGACGAGCACGCAACCGCGCGGCACCGAGCGCGCGAGCCGGCCGAGCTCGCCGTCCGCGTCCGCGAGCGCATCTCCCCACTCGCGCGACGCGACGCCGCGGTGGTGGCCGACCTTGTCGACGTCGCCCCAGTACAGGTACACGAGACCGGGTCGCCGCAGGGCCGCGAGCGCAGCGTCGACGCGCTCGGCCAGCGACTCCGCCTGCTGGTACTGCCCGCCGCGCAGCGCTGCCCGCGTCAGGCCCGAGCCCGCGAACCGTGCGGGTCCGACGCTCGTCACGCGCGCGCCCGCCGCGACGAGGCGGTCGAACGTGCTCGCGTGCGGCTGCCACTGCTCGGGCTCGGGGACCCCCGTCCAGTGCACGAGGTTGGCGAGCGCGCCCGAGCCCGGGACGCGCACCGTGTAGCCGAGCATCCCGGTCGCGCCGGGGCCGAGCCCGGTGCCGAACGTGCCGAGCGCCGTGGCCGTCGTCGACGGGAAGGTGCTCGTGAGGGGGACGCTGTCCGCGGCCGCACGTCGCAGGAACGGTGCGTGGCCGCTGCGCTCCGCGAGGTTGAGGTGCCCCAGCCCGTCGACGAGCACGACGCACACGCGCACGGTGGCCGGCAGCCCGAGCCGTCGGCGTGCGGCCTCCCAGTCGCCGTGCCCGTCCTGGCCCGGGCCGTCCGTGGGCGAGCCGTCCGTGGGTGGGCCGTCCACGCCGTCGCCCGCGAGCAGCGCCCCGGCCGCGGCCGGCAGGACGTCGCCGAGGCTCGCGCGGTCGTCGGACGTCGGCAGGACGAGAGCGTGCTGCCGCACCGCCGAGGCGAGGCGGCTCCCGTCGGTCACCTGCGACGGTGCGCGGCGGCCGTCCAGGTCGGCGCTCACGGGCGCGCGGTGGCTGCCGACAGCGCGCGGGCGAACGCCGTGGCGGCACGCACGGACTCGGCCCCCTCGGCCGCCGCGCTCACCCGCACCACGACGTCGTCGGGGGCGAGCGTGCCCGTGTAGCCGTGGTCCGCCTCGCACGCGGGGTCACCGCACGCGGCGGGCTCGAGGTCGACGCGCGAGACCGCGCCCCACCCGATCGCGAGCGTCAGCTCGAGCGCGGGCTTGCCGGACGTGTGGCGCTCGGGCCGCTCGACGACGTGCGTGAGCGCGACCGACGTCAGCTCGCTGAGCGGGACGGTCTCGGTCGTCGCGGACGCCGCCGACGACGGGTGCTCGGCGTCGGCCGGATGGTCGTCGACGTGCGCGCACACGAGGCGCGTCGGCGTCAGGACGAGCACCGTGACGTGCCGACGCACCTCGGCGGAGTCGAACGTGGTCTCGGGGTGCACGAGGTGGGCGGTCACCGGCTCGTCGGCGAGAGCGACGTCGAGCACGTCCGCGACGAGCTCGGGGTAGTAGCCGGCGCGGTACAGGTCCTCGTGCAGGGAGCGTGCGGCTGCGGGCATCTGCACATCCTCGCACCGGAGGGCCGCTGCGCCCCAGCCCGCGCGGCCACCGGTGGACAACCGGGCGTCAGCTGCGCTGCAGGCGCCGCGTCGCGTCGGCGCGGTCGGCGCGGGCGAGCGTGACGCGGGCCGCGAGCGCGACCGCACCGCGCTCCGCGACGACGACCGGGTTGAGCTCGAGCGAACGGAGCTCGGGCAGCGCGTCCGCGAGCACCGCGACGCGCGCGACGACGTCCTCGAGCGCCGCGACGTCGAGCGGCGGCAGGCCCCGGTAGCCGAACAGCCGGGGCGCGGCACGCGGCGCGCGCACGAGCTCGGCGACGTCGACGTCGGTGAGCGGCGGGATCCCGTAGGACACGTCGCCGAGCAGGTCGGACGCGTCCCCCGACAGCCCGAGGCTCAGGACCGGCCCGTACAGCGGGTCCTCGACGGACCGGACGACGCACGACGACCCGCGCGGTGCCATCGCCTGGACCTCGAGCGGCGCCGCGCCCGGCTCCGGCTGGTGCCCCGCGGCGAGCTCGAGCACCTGGCCGACGTCGGCGCGCAGCTCGGTGTCGTCGGCGACGTCGAGGCGCACTCCCCCCAGGTCGGCACGGTGGCGCAGCGCCGGTGCCGTCGTCTTGAGCGCGACCGGGTAACCGATCTCGCGTGCCGCGGCCACGGCCTCGTCGGCGTCGTGCACCGGCCGCGCGGGCAGCACGCGGACGCCCACCGACGCCAGGAGCGCGGCCGCCTGGTCCGGGGCGAGCACGACCTCGTCCACCCCCGACAGCCAGCCGCGCACGAGCCGGCCGGCCGCGCGCAGGTCCGCCCCCTGCGGGTGCAGCGGGCGGCCGCGGTCGGCGGTCCGCCAGGCCGCGTAGCGGGCCGCGTGACCGAGCGCGAGCGCCGCGTCCTCGGGCGTCGTGTACGCCGGGACGGTCCGCGGCACGCCGTCGTCGTCGGGCGCCGTGAGCGCGTCGGTCACGCCGCGCAGGCCGAGCATGCAGGCCACGACCGTCTTCCCGCTGCGCGCGGCGACGCGCGCGACCGTCCTCGCGAAGCCGAGGTCCGGTCCCCCGACCACCGGGATGCGCACGACGATCGCCACGTCGCAGTCCGGGTCCTCGAGCGCGGCCCGGACCTTCGCGGTGGCCTCGTCGTCGGTCGCGTCCTCCGGGAGCACCTGCGCACCGTGCACCACGAGTCCTGCGGCCGACGCCGCCTCCGCGACGAGCGCCGCGACCGACGACGCCGACGCGACCACCGCGACGCGTCGCCCCGCCGGGAGCGGCTGCAGCGCGAGGACCTGCGCGACGTCGAACAGCTGGTGCGTGGTCTCGACCCGGATGACGCCCGACTGGCGCATGAGCTCGTCGACGGCGCGCGCCGGGGCCTGCGTCGCGCGCACCGCGTGCCCGGGCGGCACGACCTGCCCCGACCGGCCCGCGGTGAGGACGATCACCGGCTTGACGAGCGCGAGCCGCCGGGCGACGCGCGAGAACTTGCGCGGGTTGCCGATCGACTCGAGGTAGAGCCCGACGACGTCCGTGCCCTCGTCGGCCGCCCAGAACTGCATGAGGTCGTTGCCGGAGACGTCGGCGCGGTGCCCCGCCGAGACGAACTCCGCGAGCCCGAGGCCGCGCCGACGCACCGCCGCGAGCAGCGGGACCGCGAGCGACGCGGACTGGCTGAACAGCCCGAGCCGCCCGGGCGGCGGCAGCTCGTCGGCGAGGGACGCGTTGAGGGCACGGTCGGCACCGAGCGACACGACGCCGTACGACGACGGCCCGACGACCCGCATGCCCGCACCGTGCGCCGCGGCGAGGACCGCACGCTGCAGCCCGAGGCCGTCCGGTCCGGTCTCGGCGAAGCCCGCCGTGGTGAGGACGACCGCGCGCGCACCGGTCGCGGCGATCGCGCGCACGACCGCGGGCGCCCAGGCGGCGGGCACCGCGAGCACCGCGAGGTCCACCGGTCCGACGACGTGCGCGAACGCGGCCGCGACCGCCACCCCGTCCGGGACCCCGTCGTCGGGGTCGGCCCCTGGTGCGTCCCCGACCGGGTGCTCGTCGGGCTCGGGCACGCCCACGGACTGCACGCGCACGTGCGGGTCCGCGAGCGCGACGTGCGCGAGCACCGCTCGCGCCATGCCCGCGTGCAGGGGTCGCGGCCGCGGTGCGCCGGGGAGCGCGGGGCCGACCACGAGGACCGATCGCGCGCCCAGCACCGCGCGCATCGAGCGCGCCTCGGCCAGGTGCTCACGGTCGGCCACGACCTGCAGCGAACGGTCCGTCGGGTCGATGTCGAAGCGCAGCGCGACGACCCCGTCCTCGGCGTGCTGGCGCACCTCGTAGCCGGCGTCCCGGAACACCGAGATCATGCGCCCGTTCTGGGGCAGGATCTCCGCGACGAACCGCCGCACCCCGCGCTCGCGCGCGGCCGCCGCGAGGTGCTCGAGCAGCACCGAGCCGACCCCCCGCCCCTGGTGCGCGTCGGCGACGTTGAACGCGACCTCGGCCTCGTCGTCGTCGAGCCGGTCGTACCGGGCCACGCCGATGATCCGGTAGCCGGGCGGCTCGTCGGCGTCCGTCGTCGCCACGAGCGCGACGCGCGTGTCGTGGTCGACGGTCACGAGACGGCGCAGGTCGCGCTCGGAGAGCCGTTCGAGGTGCGCGAAGAAGCGCAGGTAGGTCGAGCGCTCGGACTGCGCGACGTGGAACGACTGGAGCGCCTCGGCGTCGCTCGGCCGGATCGGCCGCACGCGCGTCGTCCCGCCGTCCTGCAGGACGACGTCGGCCTCCCACGCGGCCGGGTACCGGCTCCCGTCAGCGGGCACGTCGTCCATGCCGTCAGGCTAGCGATCCCGCGCGCCTGGCACGGCGTGTCGGTGGGACGGGCGACAATGGGCGCCGGCCCGGCCTGACACGATCCCGCAGCACCCGAGGAGCAGCACCGCATGGCGCGTCGCCCCGCGACCCCGAACCTCCCGCCCGAGGACCTCGTCGAGAAGATCGTCGACATCGACGTCGCCGCGGAGATGGAGGGCTCGTTCCTCGACTACGCGTACTCGGTCATCTACTCGCGCGCGCTGCCCGACGCGCGCGACGGGCTCAAGCCCGTGCAGCGCCGGATCCTGTACCAGATGGCCGACATGGGTCTGCGGCCGGACCGCCCGTACGTGAAGTCGGCGCGCGTCGTCGGCGAGGTCATGGGCAAGCTCCACCCGCACGGCGACGCGGCGATCTACGACGCGATGGTGCGCCTCGCGCAGCCGTTCAGCCTGCGCCTGCCCCTCGTCGACGGGCACGGCAACTTCGGCTCGCTCGACGACGGCCCGGCCGCGTCGCGGTACACCGAGGCCCGCCTGGCGCCGGCCGCGGTCGCGATGACCACGGACCTCGACGAGGACGTCGTCGACTTCGTGCCGAACTACGACAACAAGCTGACGCAGCCCGAGGTCCTGCCCGCGGCGATCCCGAACCTGCTGGTCAACGGCGCGACGGGGATCGCGGTCGGCATGGCGACCAACATGGCGCCGCACAACCTCGTCGAGGTCGTCGCCGCAGCGCGCCACCTCGTGACGCACCCCGACGCGACGCTCGAGGACCTCATGCGGTTCGTGCCGGGACCCGACCTGCCGACGGGCGGCAAGATCGTCGGGCTCGACGGTGTCCGGGACGCGTACCGCACCGGGCGCGGCGCGTTCCGCACGCGCGCGACCGCGCGGATCGAGAACGTCACGCCGCGCCGCAAGGGCATCGTCATCACCGAGCTCCCGTACACGGTCGGGCCCGAGAAGGTGATCGAGAAGATCAAGGAGGGCGTGCAGGCCAAGAAGCTCTCGGGCATCGCCGACGCGGTCGACCTGACGGACCGCACGCACGGGCTGCGGCTCGTCGTCGAGGTCAAGTCCGGCTTCGACCCGGACGCCGTGCTCGAACAGCTCTACCGCGCGACTCCCCTCGAGGACTCGTTCTCGATCAACAACGTCGCGCTCGTCGAGGGCCAGCCGCGCACGCTCGGTCTGCGCGAGCTCCTCGAGGTGTGGGTGCAGCACCGGCTGTCCGTCGTGCGCCGACGCTCGCAGCACCGGCTCGACAAGCGGCTCGAGCGGCTGCACCTCGTCGAGGGCCTCCTGATCGCGATCCTCGACATCGACGAGGTCATCCAGGTCATCCGTTCGTCGGACGACGCCGAGGCGGCCCGGACGCGGCTGCAGACGGTGTTCGACCTGTCGCAGCCGCAGGCCGAGTACATCCTCGAGCTCCGGCTGCGCCGCCTGACGAAGTTCTCCCGGCTCGAGCTCGAGCGCGAGAAGGAGCAGCTCGAGCAGGAGATCGCCGAGCTGCGCGCGATCCTCGCGGACGACGCACGGCTGCGCGAGGTCGTCTCCGACGAGATGGCGCAGGTCGCCGCGACGTACGGCACGCCCCGGCGCACGATCCTGCTCGAGTCGGCGGGCGGGTCCGCGGTGACCGGTGCGCCCGCCGCCCGCGGCTCGGCCCGCACCGCGCCGGTCCTCGAGATCGCCGACTCCCCCTGCTGGGCGCTGCTGTCCGGCACCGGGCTGCTCGCGCGCACCGCGACCGACGAGCCGGTGGAGCGCTCCGCCACGACGGCGCGCGCGAAGCACGACGTGCTGCAGTCGGTGCTCGCGACGACCGCGCGCGCCGAGATCGGGGCCGTCACGTCGCGCGGTCGCGTCGTGCGCGTGCCCATGCTCGACCTGCCCGCGCTCCCGCCGACGAACGGTGCGCCGTCGCTGGGCGGCGGGGTCCCGCTCGGCGAGGTCGTCGCGCTCGAGCCCGGCGAGCGCGTCGTCGCGCTGACGTCGCTCGCCGACGACGCACCGACGCTCGCGCTCGCGACCGCGCAGGGCGTCGTGAAGCGCGTGGCCCAGGGCGACGTGCCGAACAACCGGGACGCCTGGGAGGTCGTCGCGCTCAAGGACGGCGACGAGGTCGTCGGCGCGACGCACGTCGCCGACGACGACGAGCTCGTGCTCGTCGCGTCGGACGCGTCGCTCCTGCACTTCGCGGCGTCGCTCGTCCGTCCGCAGGGGCGCGCGGCCGCGGGCATGGCAGGCATCAAGCTCGGCGCGGGCCAGCGTGTCGTCGCGTTCGCCGCGATCGCGCCCGACCGCGTCGCCGACGCGGTGGTCGTGACGGTCGCGGGGTCGTCGTCCGCGCTGCCGGGGACCCAGGCCGGCTCGGCCAAGGTCTCGCCGCTCGACGTGTACCCGGGCAAGGGACGCGCGACGGGCGGCGTGCGCTCGCACCGGTTCCTCAAGGGCGAGGACGCGCTCATCCTCGCGTGGGTCGGCGTCGGGCCCGCGTGGGCGTGCGGCTCGGGGGGTCAGCCCGTCGAGCTGCCTGCACCCGACCCGCGTCGCGACATGTCCGGCACGGCCCTGCACTCGCCGCTGCACGCGATCGGCTGACGGTCCCGCGCGCGGACGGTGCTGCCGACCCCGTCGGACCACCGTCCGGCGCGCGTCAGACCCCGAGCCGTCCGCGTGCCGCGACGAGCGCGACCACGTTGTCCCGGCGCGGTGCGGACGCTGCCGCACGCGCCACGGGACGGGCACGTCGACGTGCCCGGTTGTCACGCGCGACCGCGACGACGAGCAGCGCCTGCCCGGCCGCATACGTCGCCATGACCCACAGGCCCTGGCCGGGCAGGTCCCAGCCGGGCACGAACCGCTCGAGCGCGATGAGCGCGTCCGACGCGAGGAACACCGCACCACCGGCGGCTCCCAGCGGACCGAGCCCGGTCGCGAGCACCGCCATCGCCGTGAGCACCCCGCCGTACACGGCGACGGGCACGAGCAGCGTCCCCGCGTGCGGCGCGCACAGCCCGACGAGCAGCACGAGCACCGCCGCGTACGCGACGAGCCAGCCGGGACCGCGCCGCAGGACGCTGCGCCGCGAGCGCACGGCGAAGGCCACCACGAAACAGACCTGGGCCACGAGGAAGCACCCGACCAGCACCAGGAAGCTCGCGTCACCGTCGACGAGGCGCGGCACGGTGTCCCCCAGGAACGACCCGCCGAGCGCCGCGAGCGTCCACGACACGACGTGACCGCGTGGCCAGCGCGTCGCCACGACGAGCGTGCCGGCGAGCACCGGAGCGAGCAACGACTGCGTCACGTCGGCGAACGGGTCGGCGCCGCCCGCGAGGGCGGCGAGGTGCCCGACGACGAGCACGACGTACGCGAGGGACCACGACCGCACCACGGCCGGCGAGCGCATCGGACGTCCTTCCCGCCGGTCGCCCGGCAGCACGACGGCGGACCTCGTCGTCCGCCGCGCGCGATGCTACCGGTCACCGGGCCGGCTCCCGGCACGCGTGCGCGACCCCTGCCCGCTACAGCTCGATCGAGTACAGGGACGCGCGGTGGAACGGGGCGAAGCCGAGCGACGTGTACAGCCCGAGCGCACCGGAGAGGTTCTCGGTGTCGACGCCGAGCTCGGCGCACGCGATCCCGTCGGCGCGCAGGCGGTGCATGAACGCGACGAGCAGCGCAGGTGCGATCCCGCGTCGGCGCCAGGCCGGACGGACGCCGAGCAGCTCGACGTAGCCCGACGAGTGCCCCGCGACGGCCCAGTCCTGCTCGTACCGCCCGGCGACGAGGTACCCGGCGATCTCGTCGGTGCGCTCGTCGAGCGCGAGCAGGCTCCACTCCGGCGCGAGATGGCTGCGTCCCTCCTGCCACGACTCGGGCGAGCGCGGCTCGCTGCCCCAGTGCGACGCGAAGGCCTCGTTGTGCGCGAGCCGCGTCTCGTCGTCCCGGTCCGGGGACCACGCCACGATCCGGACACCCGCCGGTGGCTGCACCGACGGCGGCGGCACGTCGAGCGGTCGGCGCATCTCGGAGTAGACGCGCCGAGGCGTGAGGCCGCCCGCCTGCAGGAGCGCGACGGTCGCGGTCGCCTGCTGCGACGCGTACGCCGCGAGCCGCCCCGGGACGTCCTTGCCGCTCGCCGCGAGCAGCTGCCTGCCCCGGTCGAGCTGCCACGCGAGCACCTCGCGACCGATCCCCCGGCCGCGCCATCGCGGGTCCACTCCCCCGTCGAGGAACGCCCGCACGACGTTCGTGTCGCCGTCCGGCTGCGTCACGAACGCCCACGCCCTCAGCTCGCCGTCCTCGTCGACGCCCGCGAGCGTGTCCCGCACGAGATCCTTCGACGCACCGTCGAACTTCTCGTCGACCTCGTCCGACGAGGTCCGGGTCGGCTCCTCGTCGGCGGTCTCGATGGCCGCCAGGAGCCTGCTCAGCGCCGGGACGTCGGCCCGGCTCAGGGCGCGCCACGTCAGCCCGTGCGACGGGCTCGGCACGCGTACCCTCGCCGGGGCCGCGGCACGGACGGCGATGGGGTCGAGCCGGTGCGGGACGCCCGTGGCGGGCTGCGGGACGGACATCGCCCCAGCGTCGCGGCCGTCGGCAACACGCGGCAACCCGAATATCCGGGCGGTGTCGCGACGAGGTCCCCGTCGGGCCCGTAGGCGCTCGGCCGGCGCGGACGCGTCAGGCGTCGATGCGCGTGCGGTCGAGGCCCGCCGCCCCGGCGACGATGAAGTCCTTGCGCGGGGCCACGTCCGAGCCCATGAGCAGCTCGAAGATCTCCTCGGCCCGCTGGGCCGCCGCGACCGTCACCCGGCGCAGGGTGCGGTGGCGCGGGTCCATGGTGGTCTCCGCGAGCTGGTCGGCATCCATCTCCCCGAGACCCTTGTACCGCTGGATGTCGTCCTTGTAGCGCTTGCCCGCGCGGTCGAGCTTCTTGAGCGTCGCCGTGAGCTCCGCCTCGGAGTACGTGTAGAGGTACCGGTCGGCGTCGCCACGCACGCCCGTGAGCTCGATGCGGTGCAGCGGCGGCACGGCGGCGTAGACCCGGCCCTGCTCGACGAGCGGACGCATGTAGCGGAAGAACAGCGTGAGCAGGAGCGTGCGGATGTGCGCGCCGTCGACGTCCGCGTCCGTCATCAGCACGATCTTGCCGTAGCGCGCCGCGTCGAGGTCGAACGTCCGGCCGGAACCCGCGCCGATGACCTGGATGATCGCCGCACACTCCGCGTTCTTGAGCATGTCCGTGACGGACGCCTTCTGGACGTTGAGGATCTTGCCGCGGATCGGCAGGAGCGCCTGGAAGTCCGACGAGCGCGCGAGCTTCGCGGTGCCGAGCGCCGAGTCCCCCTCGACGATGAACAGCTCGCTGCGGTCGACGTCGTCGAGGCGGCAGTCGGCGAGCTTCGCCGGGAGCGACGACGACTCGAGCGCGTTCTTGCGTCGCGAGATCTCCTTCTGCTTGCGCGCCGAGAGCCGCGCGCGCATCTCCCCCACGACCTTGTCGAGCAGAGCCGCGCTGTGCGCCTTGTGCTCACGCTTCGTCGAGCCGAAGATCGCGGCGAGCTCGGTCTCGACGACCTTGCTGACGATCCCCCGCACCGGACCGGTGCCCAGGACCTCCTTGGTCTGGCCCTCGAACTGCGGCTCGGCGAGCCGGACCGTGAGCACCGCCGTCATGCCGGCGAGCACGTCCTCCTTGTCGATGCGCTCGGTCGCGGCGTCCTTGGCGGAGATCTTGAGCCGACGCGCGTTGGCCTCGACCTGCTTGCGCAGCGTCTTGAGCAGGCCCGCCTCGAAGCCCGCCTGGTGCGTCCCGCCCTTCGGGGTCGAGATGATGTTGACGAACGTGCGCAGCTCGGTCTCGTATCCCGTGCCCCACCGCACCGCGAGGTCCACCTCGCACGTGCGCTGCACCTCGCGCGGCGTCATGTGCCCCTTCTCGTCGAGCACCGGCACCGTCTCGGTGAAGGTGCCCGTACCGGTGAGGTGCCACGTGTCGGTCACGGGCGCGTCGGGCGCCAGGTGGTCGACGAAGTCGACGACGCCCCCCGTGTGGCAGAACGTCTCCTCGTGCGGCCCGTCGGCCCCCGGCGTCCCCGCCAGGCGGCGCTCGTCGCGCAGCACGATGGTCAGACCGGGCACGAGGAAGCTCGTCTGCCGGGCGCGCGTGACGAGCTCGTCGTACGAGAAGACCGCGGTCTTCGGGAAGATCTGCCGGTCCGCCCAGTACCGCACGCGCGTCCCGGTACGGGCGCGCGCGACCTTCCCGACCACGGCGAGCTCGGAGCCCGAGACGAACGGCTCGAACGGCGACTGCGGCGAGCGGCCCGCGGTGTCGTCGTACACCCCCGGCTCACCGCGGTGGAACGTCATGCGGTGCGTCTTGCCGTCACGGTCGACCTCGACGTCGAGACGCGCGGACAGCGCGTTGACGACCGACGCACCCACGCCGTGCAGGCCACCCGACGCCCCGTACGAGCCCCCGCCGAACTTCCCGCCCGCGTGCAGCTTGGTGTAGACGACCTCGACGCCCGTCAGCCCCGTCTTCGGCTCGACGTCGACCGGCACGCCGCGCGCGTTGTCCCGCACCTCGACCGACGTGTCCTCGTGCAGGATCACCTCGATGCGGTCGCCGTGGCCGGCCAGCGCCTCGTCCACCGAGTTGTCGATGATCTCCCACAGGCAGTGCATGAGCCCGCGGCTGTCGGTGGTCCCGATGTACATGCCGGGGCGCTTGCGCACCGCCTCGAGGCCCTCGAGCACCGACAGGTGCCGAGCCGTGTAGTCCGAGCGGGAGGAGGTCGTCGTCACGCGAGCGATGGTAACCGCGTGCGCCGACACGACCCGGCTGCCATGCCGTGCCGACGAGACTCGGCGTCGGTCCCGCCGGGGCCGCCACCGGCACCGACGCAGGCGCGCGGCACCGCGGTCGAAGGTCCCTTGCATGTCACGTGCATCACGATCGAGTGACGTTTGGGTACGCGGACAGCGAACCACCCCGTCTCGAGGGGATGGAACGCGGCGCCGGATGGTTGTATGGAGACGTGACAGCCACGACGACCACTCCGCTCACCGCAGCCGACCGCTGCGACCGTTGCGGCGCCCAGGCCTATGTCCGCGTCGTCCTCCCCGTGGGTGAGCTGCTCTTCTGCGCCCACCACGCCCGGGAGCACGCGCCCAAGTTCGCGGCCCTGGCGACCGAGGTGCACGACGAGACCGACCGCCTGCTCGAGGAGCACGGCGCGGGCGCGGTGCGCTGAACCACCACGTCCGCACCCACAGCAGACGAGAACGACGAGGCCCGGACCGCTCACGGTCCGGGCCTCGTCGTTCGTCTGATCAGTCCAGGTAGTCGCGCAGGACCTGCGAACGCGACGGGTGCCGCAGCTTCGACATCGTCTTCGACTCGATCTGACGGATCCGCTCGCGCGTCACGCCGTAGACCTTGCCGATCTCGTCGAGCGTCTTGGGCTGGCCGTCGGTGAGCCCGAAGCGCATCGAGACGACGCCCGCCTCCCGCTCCGACAGCGTGTCGAGCACCTGGTGGAGCTGCTCCTGCAGGAGCGTGAAGCTCACCGCGTCCGCCGGGACGACCGCCTCGGAGTCCTCGATCAGGTCGCCGAACTCGCTGTCGCCGTCCTCGCCGAGCGGGGTGTGCAGCGAGATGGGCTCGCGCCCGTACTTCTGGACCTCGACGACCTTCTCGGGGGTCATGTCGAGCTCCTTGGCGAGCTCTTCCGGGGTGGGCTCGCGGCCCAGGTCCTGGAGCATCTGACGCTGCACGCGGGCGAGCTTGTTGATGACCTCGACCATGTGCACGGGGATGCGGATCGTGCGCGCCTGGTCGGCCATCGCTCGCGTGATCGCCTGGCGGATCCACCACGTGGCGTACGTCGAGAACTTGTAGCCCTTGGTGTAGTCGAACTTCTCGACCGCGCGGATCAGGCCGAGGTTGCCCTCCTGGATGAGGTCCAGGAAGAGCATGCCGCGGCCCGTGTAGCGCTTGGCGAGGGACACGACCAGGCGGAGGTTCGCCTCGAGCAGGTGGTTCTTGGCGCGGCGGCCGTCCTGCGCGATCCACTCGAGCTCACGACGGATCTTGGGCTCCATCGTGGTGCCCGCGCCGAGCCGCTCCTCGGCGAAGAGGCCGGCCTCGATGCGCTTCGCGAGCTCGACCTCCTGCTCGGCGTTGAGGAGGGCGACCTTGCCGATCTGCTTGAGGTAGTCCTTGACCGGGTCGGCCGTCGCGCCCGCGGTGACGACCTGCTGCGCGGGCGCGTCGTCGTCGTCGGCGTCGGAGTAGACGAAGCCGGAGTCCTCGCCCTCCTCGGACGCCGTGCCGGCGGCCTTGGGCGTGGTCTCGTCGGACTCCGTCGGCTCCGCGTCGGTCGCGTCCGCGTCGCCGGGCTCGGCGGCCTCGTCCTCGAGCTCCGCCTCGTCGATCTCGACGTCGTCGATCTCGGCGTCGTCCCCGGGCTCGTCGTCGTCCTTGGCGGCTTTCGTGGCCGACTTCGCCGCGGTCGACTTCGCCGCGGTCGACTTCGCTGCGGCGGCCTTCGACGTCGTCTTGGTCGCCGGCCGTGCCGTCTTGGCCGCTGCCTTGGCCCGGCCCGTGGTCGTCGACGGCGTCTCGTCACCCGACGCGTCGTCCGCAGCCGACGACGAGCGCGTCGTCGCGGTGCTGGTGGACGTCGCGGCCTTGGCGGTGGGCACGGCCGCCTTCGCGGTCGTGCGCGTCTTCGCGCTCGTCGCGGCGGCCACCTTGGCGGGGGCCGCGTCGCTCACGCTGATCCCCGCGGTCGCGAGGCCACGCACGACTGCCTTGAGACGCTTGGCGTCCTCGACGCCGGCCTGCTCGCACGCCGCACGGACGTCGGCGGCGCCGATCGACCCGTGGGTACGGCCGCGGACCACGAGGTCCTGGAGTGCGGGGTGCTCGAACTCGCGCGGAAGCGCGGGGTGCGGAGTCTGGGACGTCACGAACGACCTTTCGGCAGCACGGCGCCTGTCATGGAGCCGGTGGTAGGCGGACATTGTACCGAGCCGAACCTGCTCGCGGGCCGCCTGCGCACGGTGTGCCACGGGCCCGTCGTCAGCGAGGAACGTCCCGGAGCGCGCGAGTCTGGTCGCGTCGCTGGGGAGCAGTCGCTTGAAGCTTGCGGGGTCCTCTCACGCGGCCGGACGTGGCGACGCCGGGACCTTCCGACGCTCCAACGCACGACGGCCCGCGACGATTCCCGCGCGGCCGAGATCGGTCGGCCGCGCGCCCCCGCACCGGGTCGACCGCACGCTCGTCGGCGTCAGCGTGCGGACGGCTTGACCGTCAGGACGGGGCACGGCGCGTCGAAGAGCACGCGCTGCGCGTTCGCACCGAGGATGAGCTTGCCGACGGGGCTGCGCTGACGCAGCCCGATCACGACGAGCTCCGCCGCGACCTGCTCGGCCGTCGCGATGAGGTCGTCGGCGACGTCGCCGCCGTCGAGCAGCCGGACCTCGTGCCGGACGCCGCGTGCGGTCAGGTCCTCGGCGACCCCGGCGAGCTCCTGCTCGAGCGCCGCGCGCTGCTCCGGCGGCTCGTCGCCCCGCGTGCTGACGACCACCACGACGCCGCGGTCGCGGATCGCCGCCTCCTGGACGGCGGCGTCGAGCGCCGCACGACCTTCCGGCGTCGCCAGGTAGCCGACCACGATGCCCATGCGGAGCTCCTCTCGACGGTCCGACACGGGACGTGGCGGGACCGTGACTGGACCGTACCGCCGCCGCGGGCACCCGCTCCACCTGCGCGCCCAGTGCGCCGCTGTGCGCGAGGAGGCCTGCGAGGACCACCACCAGGAGCATCACCGGGCGGCCGACGAGCCCACGGGTCACGACGGGTCGTCGGCCGCCCGGTCCCGGTGCCCCGCCCGCAGACCGTCCGACGACCCGTCCGCCTCGTCGTCGAGGCACGGGTCCTCGTCCAGGCGCAGCTCCTCGTCCAGGCGCAGTTCCTCGTCCAGGCGCAGTTCCTCGTCCAGGCACGGTTCCTCGTCCGGGTACGCGTCCTCGTCGAGGCGCAGCCCGGCCGCGCGAGAATCGTCGACGGCGTCGTCGGGCTCGCGCGTCCAGCCCGGGCCCAGGCCCGCACCCAGCGCCGAGTCCAGGAGCCGAGCGAGTCGATAGCCCGGGTCGTCCTCGAGCGCCCGCGCCAGCAGGATCGAGGTCCGGGCGCCGTCGCCCCGCCACCACGCGAGCAGGGCCAGCAGCGTCAGCGCGGGTGCCTGCGCCGCCCGACGACCGTGCGCGACGACCGCCTCGAGTGCCTCCTCGTGCAGCCGCACGCTCGCGACGGGCGCCGGGAGTCCGTGCGTCGCGTCGACGATGGCCGCGGTGACCCGGCCCATCTCGCGGTCGACCCGCGCGTCGGGCAGCTCCCCCAGCACGCTGCGCTCCGGCAGGTCGCCGACGTCCGGGACGAAGGACGCGAGGACCGCGTCACGCACCCGGCGGTCCTGCAGCCCGGCCTCGAGGCGACCCCACGGCGCCGGTGCGTGCGTGGGCGCCCGGCCCGCCACGAGGTCGACGGCCGCCCGCCAGGACGCGACGGCACCCGCGCGCCAGCGCTCGACGGCCTGGGGGCCGTGCGCGCGGGCCGTCACGAGGCGTTCCTCCCAGCGGCGCCTGCTGCGTGCCACGACCCGGCGCCGCGTGGCGTCCGCCGAGGCGATCCGCACGAGGTCGTCGCGCGAGCCCGCGACGAGCGCTCCCTCGAGCACCATGCGAGCAGAGACCTGCGTCGACTCGAGCTCGTGCAGCGGCCGCCCGCCCGGCGGGCAGCACGTCCGCGCACAGTCGAACGAGAGGTACCCGGTCGCGGTGACGACCCAGACGGTGACGTCGCCGAGCGGCACCTGGGCGGCCTCCCGGTAGTGGTGCACGGCGCGCGCGACGAGCGCTCCCGCCGGCCCCGGGTCGGTCCGCGGGTCGGTGTCGACGTAGACGACGAGCACGGTGCTCTGCGCCCGGTCCCTGCCCATCGTGGCCACCATCGTGCGCGCGACCTGCCCGCCGACGTGCGCGTCCGACAGCGCCGCCAGGTCCACACGCATGACGACGCCGACCCGGTTGCGAGGTGGTCGCAGACTGACCGCGACCGCGCTGTCGCGCGGCCGGAAGCCCAGCCGGTACGGGAGCAGGGAGAGGATCTCGCGTGGCTCGCTCACCCGGAGCGTCGTCGTCGCTGTCATGGCGGCAGCCCACCGCAGCAGCGACCGGGCGCGCGGGCCGGCTCCCGGTCGCTGTGGAGCGCGCGGACAGGACGTGGCCTGGGGTCGGGTCGTGGCGGGCTACCCTGACGCGGTGCCCGACCGTCCTGCCGAGCGCATCCCGCCTCGCCCCGCGCGCCGCCCGCGCCCCCGCTCGCGCACGCCGCGCCACACCACGCGCCCGGCGACGACGCTCCCGCTCGCGGCGCTCGTCGTGACGCTCCTCGTCGGCGGCTGCTCGAGCTCGCAGCCGGCGACGCTCGACGCCCCGCTCCCCGCGAGCGACGTCCCGCTGCTGGCCGCGACGGCCTCCGCCGAACCGACGCTCGCCGCTCCGGACGACCGGTTCGCCGCGGTCGGTCGGCTCGCCGACGACTTCCCGGGCGACCTGGTCACGCTGCCGCCCGACGCCGAGATCCTCGTCTCCTCGGCGCAGCCGGACGGAGCGTTCCTGCAGATCAGCCTGAACCTGCGCACGGCCGTCCCGGCCGACGAGCTCGTCGGCGCGCTGACGTCGTCGATGACCGCCGCGGGCTTCACCGAGAGCCCCGTCGCGACCCCGCCTGTCGGCGTCGCGGCCGAGTCGACGTTCGCGCGCGAGTCCGGCGAGGTCGTCACGGTCGCGGTGCTCGACCGGGCCGGCGTGCGGACCCTCACGCTCGGGGGTCGCGTCGCGACGTCCTAGGCTGCCGTGGTGAGCACACCCGATCACGTCACGGCACCTCGCGGCGCGCAGCACCCGACCACGGCGTCCGGCGCCGCGCTCGTCGACGTCGAGGACGTCCGCGCCGAGGTGGACCGGCTCCTGGCCGCCCACGTCGCAGCGCTGCGCGCCGAGCTCGCGCCCGTCGCCGACGACGCCGAGCGCCTCGTGGGCGCCGTCGAGACCATGCTCTCGGGTGGCAAGCGTCTGCGGGCCGCGTTCTGCTGGTGGTCGTGGCGCGCGCACGGCGGCCGGCCGGGGACGCCCGAGGCGGCCACGGTGCTGCGGATCGGCGCCGCGCTCGAGCTCTTCCAGGCGGCGGCGCTCTTCCACGACGACGTCATGGACGATTCGGACACGCGCCGCGGACACCCGGCGGCGCACCGGGCGTTCGCGGCCCTGCACGCCGAGCTCGGCCTGCAGGGCGACGCCGAGCAGTTCGGCGCGTCGGCGGCGATCCTGCTCGGGGACCTCGCGCTCGTCGCGAGCGAGCGTGAGTTCGCGGCGGCGCTGGAGGCGGCACCCGCGGAGCGCGCTCGTCGCGTGCGCGACGTCTTCGACCTCATGCGGACCGAGGTCACGGTCGGCCAGTACCTCGACGTCCTCGCGCAGTCGCAGCCGTGGGGCGAGGACCCCGCGTCCGACGAGCAGCGCGCGCGTCGCGTCATCCGGGCCAAGTCCGCCCGGTACTCGGTCGAGCACCCCCTCGCGCTGGGCGCGACGCTCGCCGACGCGAGCGACGCGGACGTGACAGCGGTGCGCGCGCTCGGCCTCCCGTTGGGCGAGGCCTTCCAGCTGCGGGACGACGTGCTCGGTGTCTTCGGCGACCCGCAGCGGACCGGCAAGCCCGCCGGGGACGACCTGCGCGAGGGCAAGCGGACCGTGCTCGTCGCCCGCGCGATGCGCCGGGCGCGCGAGCGCGGCGCGACCACGACCGTCGACCTGCTGCGCACGCGGCTCGGCGACCGCACGCTCGCGGACGACGAGGTCCGGGCGCTCGCGGACGCGATCCGCACGACGGGCGCGGTCGAGGAGGTCGAGCGGCTCATCGACGAGCTCTTCGCCGACGCGAACCGGCTGCTGGCCGGACGCGCGTGGGCCGAGCCCGCGGCGAGCGTGCTCGTGCAGCTCGCGCACGCGGCGGTCGAACGCCGCGCCTGACGCGCGCGGCCGGGCGTCCGACGAGCGCGCGGGCTACAGCTCGGCCTGCGCGCGCCGCCGTACCTCGCGCTTCTGCCCCGAGCGCAGCGCGTCGATCGGGGTGCCGGGCAGGGTCTCGTCGGGCGTGAACAGCCACACGATGGCGGCGTCGTCGTCGAACCCGGCATCGCCGAGCACGGTCAGCGTGCCCTGCAGCGCGGGCAGCGCCTCCCACCGCCCGGTCGCCGCCGGGTCCTGCCGACCCTCGACGAGGAACTTCTCCGGGACCGACAGCACGCGCGGGTCGCCCCGCCGCACCCCGACGAGCTTGCGCTCCTGCAGGAGCCGCCGCACCTTCCCCACGTCGAGGCCGATGCGCTCGGCCACGTCCGGAAGGGTCAGCCAGGAGTCCACGACGGCGTCGGCGGCGGCGGTCGGGAGCGAGGAGTCGGTCACGGGTGCAGCCTACAAACTGGCGCCCCGCAGCGACGCGCGGTCTTCCGTCACCCGACCGCGAGCCGCGCGCGGCGACCGTTTCGCACCTTTTTGAATGTATTCCCGGAACCGTCGGCACGGCCGTTCGGGTGGTGGGGTTTTCCCGCCCGACACGCTGGGCTAGATTCACATCTGTCACATTGGCAACTCCAGTCACACCATTCGACTCGTGTCACGGCCGGGTCGCGACCGAGGGGGACCCCCATGGCCTCGAGCAGCGCCGCCCGACGCGGTGACCACGTCCGACGAGCGGCGACCGGCACCGGCGCCACGCTCGCGCTCGTCGCGATCTCCGTCTCCACCTCCGGCGCGGCCCACGCCGACTCGACGTACACCGTCCGGTCGGGCGACACGGTCAGCCACATCGCCGCCCGGACCGGCAGCACCGTCGCGGCGATCGCGCGGGCGAGCGCGCTGCAGGACCCGGGGCGCATCCACGTCGGCCAGGTGCTCACGATCCCGACGCAGGGCACGGCCGGCGCACCCGCGAGCCCGACCCGCGCATCGGTGACCGCGCCGGCGAGCGAGACGCGCTACACGGTGCGCGCGGGCGACACGGTCTCCGGCATCGCGGCCCGCACGGGCTCGTCCGTCGCCGCGATCATCGCGCACAACTCCCTGCGGGCCGACGGCCTCATCTTCGCCGGCCAGACGCTGACCATCCCGGGGAAGGCGGCGACGCCGACGGCCTCGCGGTCGTCGAGCGCACCGCGCGCCACCACCTCGACGATCAGCCACACCGTCCGCGCGGGCGACACGGTGAGCGGCATCGCCGCACGGTACGGCTCCTCGGTGCCGACCATCGTCGCGGCCAACCACCTCGGCGCGAACGCGCTCATCCGCATCGGCCAGACGCTCCAGGTCCCGACCACCGGCTCGTCGAGCAGCGCGGCCGCGACGCCGACCAGCACGCCCGCGCTCGTCGGGAGCACGTTCGAGGGCCGCACGTACGCGCGCGACGTCGTCGACGCCGCCAACGCCAACAAGCGCACGCTGCTCGAGGTGGGCGTGCCGTCCAAGCAGCAGATGCAGGCGAAGGTCGTCGCGACCGCGCGCCAGCTCGGCGTGGACCCGGCGCTCGCGCAGGCGATCGCGTTCCAGGAGTCCGGCTTCAACCACACCGCGGTCTCCCCCGCGAACGCGATCGGCACGATGCAGGTCATCCCGTCGTCGGGCGACTGGGCCGGGACGCTGCTCGGTCGTCAGATCAACCTGCTCGACCCGGACGACAACGTCGCGGCCGGCGTCGTCATCCTCAAGTCGCTCGTGGCGACGTCGCCCGACCTCGCGAGCGCGATCGCCGGGTACTACCAGGGTGCGGCGTCGGTGCGGAAGTACGGCATGTTCGCCGACACGCGGCGCTACGTCGCGAACGTCCAGACCCACATGGCGCGGTTCCGCTGAGCCGGACCGCACGCGACCTGCGCGCGACTCGGTCGCCAATGCCCGGGCGCGGGCCGGCCCGAACGTAGACTCGCCGCGTGGGAACGACCGTCACCGATCCGCTCGTCGGCCGTCTGGTCGACGGTCGGTACGAGGTCGTGTCCCGGATCGCGCGCGGCGGGATGGCGACGGTGTACCTCGCGGTCGACCGTCGGCTCGACCGGGACGTCGCGCTCAAGGTCATGCACCCGCACCTCGCGGAGGGCGCGTCGGGCGCGGACTTCGTGGCCCGGTTCCGGCGCGAGGCGCGCGCCGCGGCCAGGCTGACCCATCCGGGCCTCGTCGGCGTGTACGACCAGGGCGTCGACGGCGAGACCAGCTACCTCACGATGGAGTACGTCGAGGGGACGAACCTGCGACGGCACCTCGCCGAGCAGGGCGCCCTGACCGTCGACGACGCGCTGCGCATCACCGAGCACGTGCTCGACGCGCTGGCGGTCGCGCACCGCAGCGGGCTCGTGCACCGGGACATCAAGCCCGAGAACGTCCTGCTCGCGTCCGACGACCGCGTCAAGCTCGCCGACTTCGGGCTCGCGCGCGCCGTCACCGAGGTCACCTCGACCACGACCGGCACGGTGCTCGGCACGGTCGCGTACCTCGCGCCCGAGCTCGTCGTGCGCGGCGCGAGCGACGCCCGGACCGACGTGTACGCGTGCGGCATCCTGCTCTTCGAGATGCTCACGGGGCGTCAGCCGTTCGTCGGCGAGACCCCGATCCAGGTCGCGTTCCAGCACGTCAACGACGACGTCCCGGCGCCGTCCGACGACGTCGACTGGCTGCCCGTCGAGCTCGACGACCTGGTCCGCGCGCTCGCCGCCCGCGACCCCGACGACCGGCCCGTCGACGCGTCCGCCGCGCTCGCGCTGCTGCGGCGCGTGCGCGGCGACCTCGATCCCGCGACCCTCGAGCGGCGCGCCGACGTGGCGGCGAGCGTCGTGCTGCCCACGGCGACCGATCCCGAGCAGGTGCCCGAGCCCGTCGACGAGCCCGACGAGCCCACCGACGGCGGCCCGACGGTCCGCATCGACGACCTCCCGCGCGGCTCGACGGTCGCGCTCCCGATCGGCCTCGGCGCGAGCCCGGCCGAGCCCCCGACGGCCCCACCCGTGCCCGCACGGCGCCGTCGTCGTCGTGCGTACGCCGCGGTCGCGGCGCTGCTCGTCGCGCTCCTGCTCGGCGGTGCGGGCTGGTGGTACGTCGCCGCCGGCCCGGGCGCCTACACGTCGGTCCCACCGATCGGCGGCGTGAGCGCCGATGCTGCGCGGGCCGCCCTCGACGCGGTGGGGCTCGGGCTGCGGACCACGTCGGACTTCTCCGACGACGTCGCCGTCGGTCACGTCGTGACGAGCGACCCCGCGCCGGGCGAGCGCGTCCGCAAGGACGGCACGGTCGCCGTGACGATCTCGAAGGGGCCCGACCTGGTGACGGTCCCGGACGGGCTCGTCGGCCGGCTGCAGGAGGCCGCCGCGGCCGCGCTCGACGCCGCCGACCTCACGGTCGCGTACGCCGACCCGGCGTACGACGACGACGCGGGCCTCGGCATCGTGCTCAGCGCGGTCCTCGACGACGGCGCGCCCGCACAGGCCGGTGCGGAGATCCCCCGGCACGCGACCGTCACGCTCACGGTCTCGAAGGGCCCCGCGCCCGTGACCATCACGTCGCAGGCCGGCCAGTCGCTCGAGGCGGCGACGGCCGCGCTCACCGCCGACGGCCTCAAGGTGACCTCGAGCGAGGAGTTCAGCGCGACGGTCGACAAGGGCGTCGTCATCTCCCAGTCCCCGGAGCAGGGCACCAAGGGCCACCGCGGGGACACCGTCGAGCTCGTCGTCTCGAAGGGGCCCGAGCTGTTCGAGGTGCCGAACGTCATGCGGCACGGCATCGGCTCCGCCACGGACACGCTCAAGGCCGCGGGCTTCGAGGTCGAGGTCCGGCACGCCGCCACGTACTTCGGGCTCGGGTTCGTCGTCGGGCAGAAGCCCGGCGGTGGTGACCTACAGCCCAAGGGCACGACGATCGTCCTCACGATCACCTGACCGCGTCCACCGCCCGGGCGGGCACGCAGACGACGAGGGGCCGGACCCACCGTGCGGCAGGTCCGGCCCCTCGTCGTCGGGATGCGGGTCGGTGCTCGCGTCAGGACGCGCGCAGCAGCTCGCTCACCTGGAACGCCAGCTCGAGCGACTGCTGGTGGTTGAGCCGCGGGTCGACGAGCGTCTCGTACCGCTCGGCGAGCCGCTCGTCGTCGATCTCGACCGCACCGCCGAGCACCTCGGTGACGTCGTCGCCCGTGAGCTCGATGAGCAGACCGCCGGGGACGGTGCCGAGCGCACGGTGGACCTCGAAGAAGCCGGCCACCTCGTCCATGACATCGCTGAACCGGCGCGTCTTGTAGCCGGTCGCGGACGTGATGCCGTTGCCGTGCATCGGGTCACACACCCACGTGACGGGACGTCCGTCGGCGGCGACCTTCTCGACGAGCGCGGGCAGCAGGTCGCGCACCTTGCCGGCCCCCATGCGCGTCACGAACGTGATGCGTCCCGCCTCGCCCGAGGGGTTGAGGCGGTCCAGCAGCGCGAGCGCGTCGTCGGCGCTCGCCGTCGGTCCGAGCTTCACGCCGATCGGGTTCTGCACGCGCGAGAAGAAGTCGACGTGCGCACCGTCGAGCTGACGCGTGCGCTCACCGATCCACACGAAGTGCGCCGAGCAGTCGTACGGCAGGCCGGTGCGGCTGTCGATGCGCGTGAGCGGTCGCTCGTAGTCGAGCAGCAGGCCCTCGTGGCTCGAGTAGAAGTCGACCGTGCGCAGCTGCTCGAAGTCCGCGCCGCACGCCGCCATGAAGCGGATCGCGCGGTCGATCTCCTCGGCGAGCACCTCGTACCGCTTGTACGCAGGCGTGCGCGTGAAGCCGCGGTTCCACTCGTGCACGCGCAGGAGCGACGCGAAGCCGCCCGTCGTGAACGCGCGGATGAGGTTCAGGGTCGACGCCGAGGTGTGGTACGCCTCGAGCAGCCGCTGCGGGTCCGGCGTGCGGGCCTCCGCCGTGAAGTCGAAGCCGTTGACGATGTCGCCACGGAACGCGGGGAGCGTCACCCCGTCACGCGTCTCCGTGTCCGACGACCGCGGCTTCGCGTACTGCCCGGCCATGCGTCCGATCTTGACCACCGGCATGCTCGCCCCGTACGTGAGCACGACAGCCATCTGCAGGATCGTCTTGATCTTGTTCCGGATGTTGTCGGCGGTCGCCTCCGCGAACGTCTCGGCGCAGTCACCTCCGACGAGCACGAACGCCTCGCCCCGGCCCGCGGCCGCGAGCTGGGCGCGCAGCGCGTCCGACTCGCCCGCGAACACGAGCGGAGGAAGGCTCGCGAGCTTGTCCGTCGCGCGGCCGAGCGCGTCGAGGTCGGGCCACGTGGGCTGCTGGACCGTCGGCAGCGCACGCCACGCGTCGAGACCCTCGACGACCGAGGGGTCCGGCTCGACGCTCATGCGTGACTCGCCGGGACCAGCGGCTGGCCGATCTGCGCGAGCAGCTCCCCGAACCACGGCAGCGTCACGTCGAACGGCTTGCCGCCCGCGATGCGCGGGAACTCGATCGCGCGCAGCACGTCGCCGCGCTCCTCGTCGTGCCCGATGACGCCGGACTCGCCGCGCAGCGCGCACTCGACCGCGAGGTCCGTCATCGACTTGATGAGGCGCAGGTCCTCCGCGTTGGCCGCCGCCGCGCGCGAGTAGTAGCCCGACTTCTGGACCATGGTCTTCTCGGCACCGAGCTTCTCCGCGAACTGCTTCGCGAACCACTGCCCCGGGTTGATCGTGTCGAGCTTGACGTGGCCGAACGGGTCGCGCTCGGGCGGCGTGCCGGCCGCCGTGAGCTGGTCGACGATCTCGTGCATGCCGGCGCCCTCGGACAGGAAGATGTTGACGTTCCCCTGGCTGTCCATGATCGCCTTGAGCCGCTCGGCCTCGGCGTCGATGTCGATCGCGAGCTCGGGGACGAAGACCGCGTGGATGTCCCAGCGCTCGCGCGACAGGCCGATGCTCGGCACCCACTCCTGCTGGTCGAGCCACCTGCGGTACTCGACCGCGGCCGCGGCCGTGAGCCACCCGCAGTGGCGGCCCATGACCTCGTGCACGATGAGCATGCGCGGGCCCGAGCGGTGCTCGCCGATGATGTTCGCGGCGAACCCCGCGGCCTCCTCCGCCGCGGTCCAGGCGCCGAGCGACTGGCGGATCGGCACCACGTCGTTGTCGATCGTCTTCGGCAGCCCGACGACCGTCAGGCCGTAGTCGTTGTCCGCGAGGTACGCCGCGAGGTCGGCCGCGGTCGTGTTGGTGTCGTCACCGCCGATCGTGTGCAGCACGTCGACGCCGTCCGCCTTGAGCTGCTCGGCAGCGACCTGCAGCGGGTCCTCGCCCTCCTGCACCAGACCGCGCTTGACGCAGTCCTTCGCGTTCGTGAGCTTGACCCGGCTGTTGCCGATGGGCGAGCCGCCGAACCGGTGCAGGATGCCGGCCTTCGCACGCGTCTGCGCGTCGATGACGATCTTGTCCCCGCGCAGCAGCCCGTAGTACCCGTGCTCGTAGGCGATGATCTCGACGTCCGGGGCGATCTCGGTGTAGCGCTCGATGAGGCCACCGACGGCGGACGAGAGGCACGGGGCGAAGCCACCCGCGGTGAGGAGGGCGACGCGACGGACCGACATGACAGGCACCTTCCGTTGGGCTGCAGGGACGACCCCTGCGGGAACGCTGGCGACCCTAGGACGCACCGCGCGGGCGCGTCCGGGACCTTCAGCGGGAACGACGGGGACGGGTCTGGAGGGATCCGCCCGACGGGTCGAGGACCCGCGGCGACGACCGCGCGCGGCGGTCCTCGTCGGTCATCCTACTGACGGGTCGCTCTCGTCCTGCGGCGGTACCGGAACCTGGACGTCCGGCACGGGGCGGCCGCCGGGCGCCGCGGTCCGCGGCTCGTCGGCCGCCGGCGTGCTCTCCTGCACGCCCGCCGCGATGCGCGCCTTCTGCGTGGCGGCGTACACGTCGACGTACTCCTGGCCCGACAGGCTCATGATCGCGTACATGATCTCGTCGGTCACCGAGCGCAGGATGAAGCGGTCGTTCTCCATGCCCTTGTACCGCGAGAAGTCGAGCGGCTCCCCCACGACCATGCCGATCCGCATGATCTTCGGGATGGTGCGGCCGAGCGGCTGCGCGACGTTCGTGTCGATCATCGCGACCGGGATGACGGGCGCGCCGGACTCCAGCGCGAGCCGTGCGACGCCGGTCTTGCCGCGGTACAGGCGGCCGTCGGGGCTGCGCGTGCCCTCGGGGTAGATCCCGAAGAGCTCGCCCTCCTCGAGCCGCCGCAGGCCGGTCCGCAGGGCCGCCTCGGAGGCCTTGCCGCCGCCGCGGTCGACCGGGATCGTCCCGACGCCGCGCATGAAGCCCGCGGTGAGCCTGCCCTTGAGGCCGCGCCCGCTGAAGTACTCCTGCTTGCCGATGAACACGAGCTCGCGGTCGAGCATGAGCGGCAGGAAGAACGAGTCGATGACGGCGAGGTGGTTGCTGGCGAGGATCGCCGCACCCTGCGCGGGCACGTTCTGCTCGCCCCGGATCCACGGCCGGTAGACGAGCTGCAGCAACGGACCCACGAAGATCCGCTTCATCAACCAGTAGAACAAGGGTTCGCCTTCCTGCGCCGTGGACGGTCCCCACCGACGCGCACGCGTGTGCCGAGGCGGGTCGGGACCCTGCCGCTCGTCGTGGACCGCCGGGACCGCACGTCCGACTCTAGAGTGCTCTCATGCCTGCTCGCTCCGACGACCCCGCGCAGCGGCCCGACGACGAGCCGGACGACGGCGTCGTCGGCCCGTCCGGCGAGACCGCCGACGGGGCCGCCGACGAGCACCGCGACGAGCCGCCGGGCGCCTCGCGAGCCCCGGTCGACGACGAGCAGTGGGCACAGATCGTCGCCCGGCTCGGACAGGTCGACGCCGACGAGACCGACCCGGACGCCCCGGCCTCGTCGGGCCCTCCCGGCCTCGACTTCCCCGTCGCACCGGGCGTCACGCCGCCGCGACGTGACCGCTCCCGCGTCGTGCGCCCGGCGCAGCGCGAGGACCCGCTCGGCGCCGCGACGGGCCGCGACTGGGACGGCACGACGCAGTACGACGACGCCGAGGACGCGGTCGACGCACAGGAGACCTTCGTCCCACCGGACCCCGGTCCGGTCCTCGGCGGCGACCCGCTGCTGACGATGGCCTGGTTCGGCGCCGTCGGCATGCCGTTGTTCCTGCTCGTCGTCCTCATCGCGTGGCGCGACGCGCCCGCCGCCCTCGTGCAGGCCGCGTGCGTCGTCTTCGTGCTCGGCGTCGGCGTCCTCGTCTGGCGGATGCCGTCGCGGCGCGACGAGCGCGACGACGACGACGGCGCGGTCGTCTGAGCCGACCGCGCCACCTGCCGCTACACCCGCGCGAGGTCCGCCGCGCCGACGATGCCGGCGTCGTTGCCCATCGAGGCGACGACGATCGTCGCCTCGGGCCGGTGGCCCCGCGCCGAGAGCTGTTCGCCGAAGCCCTTGCGGGCGGGCTCGAGGACGAGGTCGCCCGCAGCCGCCACACCGCCGCCGATGACGATCATCGCGGGGTCGAGCAGCGCCGCGACGGAGGCCGCGCCCTCGCCGATCCAGCGCCCCAGCTCGGCCAGCAGGTGGGTCGCGAGCTCGTCGCCCTCCTGCGCGGCCTGCGTGACGTGCGGTCCGACGATCTTGTCGGCGTCCCCGCCCGCGAGGGCCAGGATGCGCGCAGCGCGGTCGGGATACGCGATCGCGGCGGCCTGGGCGTCGCGCACGAGCGCGCTGCCCGACGCGTACTGCTCCCAGCACCCCTCGTGCCCGCAGCCGCAGTAGTGCCCGCCGGGTACGACCCGCATGTGGCCGACCTCCGCCGCGACGCCCGCGAACCCGCGCACGAGAGCGCCGTTCGAGACGACCGCGCCGCCCAGACCGGTGCCGATCGTGAGCGTGAGCATGTCGTCGACGTCGCGCGCCGCACCGAACCGGAACTCGGCCCAGCCCGCGGCGTTGGCGTCGTTCTCCACGACGATCTCGAGGTCGGCGTCGACGAGCGCGGCCACGCGGTCCCGCAGCGGGTAGTCGCGCCAGGCGATGTTCGGCGCGAACAGCACGCCCGACCGGTCGGCGGCCACGAACCCCGCGGCGGCCAGGCCGATGGCACCCACCTGGTGCTGCGCGCTCAGCTCGGCGTACGCGTCCGCGATCGCCGCGTCGATGCTCGCGGCGTCGTCGGGCTGGGTGTCACGACGCGTCTTCGCGAGGATGCGCCCCTCGTCGTCCACGACTCCCGCCGCGATCTTGGTCCCGCCGATGTCCACACCGATGGCGTGCATGCGTCCGTGCTCCCGATGGTCCTGGTGGCTGAGAGAGCCGCACCGGTCGGAGCAGGGCCCCGTCGGCGGCTCGTCGTGCGCTCCCGGTCGTGCCGGCGCGCGCCCCCACGCTAGCGTCCCCGGTCGACGTGCGACGACGCCGGAACCCTAGCGCGCGTCGTGGCGCCGGGACCTGGACGGACGTCCCGTATCCTCGTCGGACACGTCGCCACTGCCACTGGAGTCAGCATGGTCGAGTTCAGCACGCCGTTGCTCGTCGAGATCGCGCGTGAGCGCAACCTCAACGACCTGTTCGCGGAGCGCCTCGCGGCCGACCCGGACGGCGTGGTGATCGAGCACAAGACCGAGCAGAGCGGACCGTGGGTCCCGATCACGGCGCGCGAGCTCGACGCCGAGATCGTCGCGGTCGCGAAGGGGCTCGTCGCACACGGCGTCGAGCCGGGCGACCGCGTCGGCATCATGGCGCGGACGCGGTACGAGTGGTCGCTGCTCGACTGGGCCATCTGGGCCGTCGGCGCCGTCCCCGTACCGATCTACGAGACGTCGTCGGCAGAGCAGGTCTCCTGGATCCTCACCGACGCCGCCGTCTCGCTCCTCGTCGTCGAGACGGCCGCGCACGCGAGCACGGTCGACGAGGTCCGGCAGGACGCGCCCGGGCTGCGCGACGTGCTCGTGCTCGACGACGGCGCGATCGCGCGGCTCGTGGACAGCGGGTCCGCGGTGGCGGACGACGAGATCGCGCGCCGTCGGGGCCTCGCCGACCTCGCGAGCGTCGCGACCGTCATCTACACGTCGGGCACCACTGGGCGACCCAAGGGCGTCGAGCTCACGCACGGCAACTTCTACGAGGTCACGGTCAACGCCGTCGCCGGCCTGCGCGAGGTCGTGTCCGACCCGGGCGCCCGCACGCTGCTGTTCCTGCCGCTCGCGCACGTCTTCGCCCGCTTCATCCATGTGCTCTGCATGCCCGCCGGGGCCGTGCTCGGGCACTCCCCCGACACGCGCACGCTGCTCGAGGACCTCGCGAGCTTCCGGCCGACCTTCATCCTCGCCGTGCCGCGCATCTTCGAGAAGGTCTACAACGGCGCCGAGCAGAAGGCCGCCGCGGGCGGCAAGGGCGCGATCTTCCAGCGCGCCGCCAAGACCTCGATCGTCTACTCGCGCGCGCTCGACGACCCCCGGGGACCCAGCCTGTGGCTGCGCCTGCAGCACAAGGTCGCCGACGTGCTCGTCCTGAGCAAGCTGCGCACGCTCCTGGGCGGCCAGGCGCGGTGGGCCATCTCCGGCGGGGCTCCGCTCGGGGAACGCCTCGGCCACTTCTACCGAGGCGTCGGCCTGAGCGTGCTGGAGGGCTACGGGCTGACCGAGACCACCGCGCCGGCGACGGTCAACCTGCCCTCGGCCACCAAGATCGGGACGGTCGGCCCGCCGCTGCCCGGCACCGCCGTCCGGATCGCCGCCGACGGCGAGGTCGAGGTCAAGGGCGTCCAGGTGTTCCGGGGCTACCACGACAACGAGGCCGCGACGCACGAGGCGCTCGAGGACGGCTGGTTCCGGACCGGTGACCTCGGGTCCCTCGACGAGCAGGGCTTCCTGTCCATCACCGGGCGCAAGAAGGAGATCATCGTCACGGCGGCCGGCAAGAACGTCGCACCCGCGGTGCTCGAGGACCGGCTGCGCGGTCACCCGCTCATCAGCCAGGTGGTCGTCGTCGGGGACCAGCGCCCCTACATCGGGGCGCTCGTCACGCTCGACCCCGAGGGCGTGCCCGGCTGGCTCGCGGCGCACGGCAAGCCCGAGCTCACGCTCGCGCAGGCTGCGCAGGACCCGGACGTGCTCGCGTCGATCGACCGTGCGGTCGCGCGCGCGAACGCGGCCGTCTCGCGCGCCGAGTCGATCCGCCGCTACCGGATCCTCGAGGGCGACCTCACGATCGCCAACGGCTACCTCACGCCCAAGCTCAGCGTGCGACGTGCGGTCGTGATCAAGGACTTCGCCGCCGACGTGGACGCGCTGTACGACTCCGACGCGGCTCACGACGTGGCCTGACCGAGCCTCGCACGGGCCTCGCACGGGTTTCGCACGGGCCTCGGCTCACCCGCCCCGGACCATGCGCAGGGGCGGGACCAGGTGGACGTCCGCCAGAGCGTCGAGCGCGCGCCGCTCGTCGTCGTCCAGCTCGAACGGTCCGAGCGGTCCGCCCACCCCGCCACCGCGCGCGGTGGTCGGTCCGTCCGCCGGGCACGCACGCTCGGCGCGCTCGCGCGACGGCCGGCGACCCGGACGCCTGCGCTCCGGGACCTCCAGCACGAACGTCACGACACAGTCGGAGCACGCCGACGGCCGACCGGTGCATCCATCGCAGTCGATGATCATGCGCCGGACCGTACGACCGACCCCCGACACGGTCGCGGCGATGCCGCCGGCGCCCACCACGGCCTGAGGCCGACGATGCCGCCCACCGGACGCCCGCACGGCGAGGTCCCCGCGCGCCGCCGCCGCAGGACGCACGCGTCGTCCGCCGTCGCGGCCTAGGGTGACCGCATGGTCGCCGACGAGCCCGTCCCGCCCGCGCTGCGGTCGGAGCTCGTGGCGCTCGCCGCCCGCACGCTCGCGGGCTACGACCCCGCAGCCGTCCCGCCTGCCCTGCGCCGCGTCGCCGCCTTCGCCCCCGCCAAGCGTGCGAGCGCTGGTGCCGTGCCGCTGTGGGCCGCGCTCCAGGACGAGCACCTGCGCAACCGCGCGGCCCGGACGTGGGCCGACGAGCAGCCCGCGCTCGCCGCCGCGCTCGACGCGGGCACGCCGCCCGAGCCGTCCGTCCCGCTCGCAGCGGGGGCCTGGCTCCTGGGTCGCGACTGGCGGCCGCTGCTGCCTCCCGACGAGGAGACGCCCGCTGCGCGCGGCCGGGCCCGCGCGCACGAGGACGCGACGTCGCGCGCCGAGGCCGAGCTGGCACGCCTGCGTGCCGAGCACGAGACCGCGCTGGACGAGCTCGCGACGCTCCGCAGGCAGGCGCGCCGACTCAGGTCGGACGCCGACCGGGCGCGTGCCGAGGGCAGACGCGCGTCCGACGAGGCGCACGAGCTGCTCGCGCACGCGCAGGCCGCGCGCGACGAGGCCGAGCAGGTCCGGGCCGCCGCGGCCGACGACCGGCGCGCGGCCGACGCCGAGCGGACCGCGGCCCGCGCCGAGCTGCGCGTCGCCCGCAGGCTCGCCGACGCGCGCGTGCGCCTCCTGCTCGACACGATCGTCGACGCCGCGAGCGGGCTGCGCACCGAGCTCGCGCTGCCACCGACGACCGACCTGCCGGCCGACCTCGTCGTCCCGCCGCAGGATCCGCAGCCGTCCCGCGTGGGCTCGCGCGGCCGCCTGGTCGACGACCCCGCCCTCCTCGACGAGCTGCTGCACCAGCCCCGCGCGCACCTCGTCGTCGACGGGTACAACGTCACCAAGGCGGCCTATCCCGAGCTCACGCTCGAGCAGCAGAGGCGCCTGCTCGTCGACGGCCTGGCCGCGCTCGCGTCCCGGACCGGCACGGAGGTGACGTGCTGCTTCGACGGTCGGCCGACGCCGCTCCCGGCCGCGGTGCTCGCGCGGGGCGGCGTCCGCGTGCGGTTCTCGGTCGGCGAGATCGCCGACGACCTCATCCGGCGCATCGTGCAGGCGGAGCCGGTCGGCCGCGTGGTCGTCGTCGTCACGAGCGACCAGGAGGTCGTGCGGGACGTCGAGGCGCGCGGTGCGTACGTCGTGCCGTCCGCGACCCTCGCGGCCCGGCTGCAACGCTCCTGACGCGCACGCGCCCGCGCCCGCGCCCATGGTGGAGCGGGCGCGGGTCGCCCGGCGGCCGCACGCCGGTCCGGTCGGCCTGCCGGGTCGTGTCGGGGGGTCCGGGTACGGTCGCCGACATGTCCCCGAGCCTGCGCCGTCTCCGCCCGATCTGGGCGGGCACGGCCGACGATCCTGCGGGCACACCCGTCCAGCTCGGGCTCGACGAGATCGGCACGCCGCTGTCCGAGGTCACGTTCGTGGTGGTGGACCTCGAGACCACCGGCGGGACGCCCGCCGAGTGCGGCATCACCGAGATCGGCGCCGTGAAGGTGCGCGGCGGGCAGGTGCTGGGCGAGCTGCAGACGCTCGTCGACCCGGGCGGGCCGGTGCCCCCGTTCATCCAGGTCCTCACCGGGATCACGTCCACGATGCTCGTCGGCGCACCGCCGATCGAGGAGGTCCTGCCCGCGTTCCTCGAGTTCGCGCGCGGCAGCGTGCTCGTCGCGCACAACGCGCCGTTCGACGTCGGGTTCCTGCGCGCGGCCGCCGCACGGACCGGTCATCCCTGGCCGGGCCACCGCGTGGTCGACACGGTCCGGCTCGCTCGTCGGGTCGTCACGCGGGACGAGGCCCCGAACCACAAGCTGTCGACCCTCGCCGCGCTCTTCGGCGCGGCCGTGACGCCGACGCACCGTGCGCTGGACGACGCCCGCGCGACCGTGGACGTGCTGCACGCGCTGCTCGCCCGGCTCGGGCCGCTCGGCGTCACCCACCTCGAGGACCTCGCCACCGCGACCGACCCCGTCCCGCCGGAGGTGCGGCGCAAGCGCACGCTCGCGGACGCCGTGCCGGACGCACCGGGCGTCTACCTCTTCCGCGGCCCGAACGACGAGGTGCTCTACGTCGGGACCTCGACGACCTCGCTGCGCACGCGCGTCAGGTCGTACTTCACGTCGTCCGAGAAGCGCGGTCGCATCCAGGAGATGGTGCGCATCGCCGAGCGGGTCGACCCCGTCGTGTGCGCGACCCCGCTCGAGGCGCGCGTGCGCGAGCTGCGTCTCATCGCCGAGCACGCACCGCGGTACAACAGACGGTCCCGGTTCCCCGAGCGCATGCCGTGGGTCCGCCTCACGAGCGAGCCCTACCCACGCCTGTCGGTGGTGCGGGACGTGCGCGACGAGCCGGGCGCCGCATACATCGGTCCGTTCGCCTCGCAGCGGTCGGCGCAGCTCGCCCTCGAGGCGCTGCAGGAGACCTTCGCGATCCGGCAGTGCACGCGGCGGCTGCCGCTCGTGCCGACGTCCGGAGCCTCGGCGTGCGCGCTCGCCGACATGGGTAGGTGCGCTGCGCCCTGCACGTCCGGACCCGACGCGACCGGCTACGAGGAGGTGGTCGCGCGCGTGCGCGCCGCGATGCTCGGCGACCCGGCACCCGTCGTCGCGGCCCACGCCGAGCGCATCGAGACGCTCGTGGCCCAGCAGCGCTTCGAGGAGGCCGCGACCGTCCGGGACCGGCTCGGCGCGTTCCTCCGCGGCGCGGCGCGGGCCCAGCGCAGCGCGCCCGTCGCGCGGTGTCCCGAGATCGTCGCCGCCTGCCGCACCGACGAGGGCGGGTGGGAGGTGGCTCTCGTCCGCCACGGCCGGCTCGCAGCGACCGGGCGGACCGACCGCCGGACCGACCCTCGACCGACGATCGCCACGCTCCGGCAGACGGCCGAGCACGTCGCGGCACCCGTCGCGCCGGCGTCGGCCGCGCACCCCGAGGAGACCGACCTGGTGCTCGACTGGCTCGAGCGCCCCGGTGTCCGCATCGTCGACGTCGTGGGCTCGTGGTCGCTGCCCGTCCGCGCCGCGCTCGGCGACGTCGACCCGGCCGCCGCCATCGCCGCGTGGTCGAGCGCGGTGCACGGCGGCTCGCGGCCCGCGGCTCCCCCGCGCGCTCCCGTGGCCGCAGCCCGAGCGCACCTCACCGTCGTGCCGCGCACGGCGTGACGCTTCGCGCGGCATGATGGCGGACATGCTGACCGCCATCGTCCTCATCGAGACCGACGCCGCACGCATCCCCGAGGTCGCCTCCGCGATCGCCGACATCCGCGGCGTGAGCGAGGTCTACTCCGTGACCGGCGAGATGGACCTCATCGCGATGGTCCGCGTGCGCGAGCACGACGACCTCGCCGACGTCATCGCCGACCGCGTGAGCAAGGTCGACGGGGTGCTCCGCACGCAGACGTACATCGCGTTCCGCACCTACAGCCAGCACGACCTGGACCAGGCCTTCGCCCTCGGGCTGGAGGACTGACGGCACTCGCCGACCGTCGAACGCGGCCTCGGTCCGGCCACCAGCGCCCGGACTGAGGCGGACCGCGCCGACCCCTCCCGCGCCTACGCGCTCGCGCTCTGCCACCGCCCGAGAGCCTCGCGTGCGGCGCCCGAGTCGACGGACGCCCGCGCGTGCTCGACCCCGGCTGCGAGTCGCTCGAGAAGCGTCCCGTCGGCCGTCCCGGGCAGCGTCCCGTCGGCGACGAGCGCGGCCGCAGCGTTGAGCAGCACGGTCTCGCGCACGGGACCGGCTGCGCCGTCCAGGAGCGCGCGCGCCACCCCGGCGTTGTGCGCCGCGTCGGCTCCCCGCAGGTCCGCGACCTCGATCCGGTCGACCCCGAGCTCGCGCCAGTCGACGAGGTGCTCCTCGACGGCGCCGTCCGAGACCTGCCAGATGCGCGTCTGCGCCGTCGGGGCGATCTCGTCGAGGCCGTCCTCGCCGCGGAACACGAGCGCGCTCGTGCCGCGCGCGGCCAGGACCCCCGCGATCAGCGGGCCCATCCGACCGTCCCCGACGCCGATCGCCGCGGCCGGCGGTTGCGCGGGGTTGGTGAGCGGGCCGAGGAAGTTGAACGCCGTCGCGATGCCGAGCCCGGCGCGCGCGACCGCGGTGTGCCGGAACGAGGGGTGGAAGACCTGCGCGAAGCAGAACGTGATGCCGGCCTCGGACGCGATCTGCGCGACGCGCTCGGGAGCGTGATCGAGCCGGATGCCGAGCTGCTCGAGCACGTCGGCCGAGCCCGACGACGACGACGCCGCGCGGTTGCCGTGCTTGACGACGCGCAGCCCTGTCCCGGCGATCACGAGCGCCGCCATCGTGGAGATGTTCACGGTGTGCGCTCGGTCGCCACCGGTACCCACGATGTCGACCGTGCGGCCGGGGACCTCGATCCGGTTCGCGTGGGCGAGCATCGTCGTCGCGAGGCCCGTGAGCTCGTCGACGGTCTCTCCCTTGGCGCGCAGGCCGACGAGGAACCCGGCGATCTGCACGGGCGACGCCTCGCCACGCATGATCTCGTCCATCGCCCACGAGGCCTGCTCGGTCGTGAGGTCGCGCCCGGCGACGAGCCAGGTCAGCAGGTCAGGCCACGTGTACGCGCCGCTCATCCCGCGACGGCCCGCGTCGCGAGCAGGTCCGCGACCGCGGCGTGCAGCTCCTGCGGGTCGAGCGGGCGGCTCACGGTCCCGTCCGCGTTCGACCACGAGGCCAGCCACGCGTCCTGCGGGCGGCCCGTGAGCACGAGGACGGGCGGGCAGGCGTAGACCTCCTCCTTGAGCTGGCGCCCCAGGCCCATGCCGCCGAGCTTGTCGGCCTCGCCGTCGAGCACGAGCAGGTCGACCCCGCCGGCCTCCGCCGCGCCGACGACCGCGGCGGGCGTCGCCGCCTCGATCCACTCGATCTCGGGCGCGCCGTGCGACAGCCGGGGGCCGATCGCGAGGCGCACCTGCGCGCGCACGTCCACGTCGTCGCTGTACAGGACGATCCGGGGGGCGTGGGTCGTGGCGGCAGGGTCGTGCGCGGTGCTCATGGGGTGTCCTCACTCGTCGTCGACGTGCGTCGTGCAGCATCTTGGCACGGCGTGACACACGACACGACGACGCCTCGCGCACGGTGCTCGCACACGGCTCTTGCCGCGTCGTCACGCGGCTCTCACAGCTCCCGTCCGGGGCCCGGATCATGACGGTGTGACATTTACCCGGCGGCACGCGTGGGCCCAATGGCCCATGCGGGCCCCGTTTCCGCCATAATGGCGACCGTGTCGACCGCAACGGCTGCCCCTCGCACCGCGCCCCACGTGAGCGTCAACCGACCGAACCCTGTCTCGGTCGGAACCATCGTGTGGCTCGCCAGCGAGCTCATGTTCTTCGCCGGGCTGTTCGCGATGTACTTCACGGTGCGCGCAGCCGTACCGCAGGAGTGGGCCGAGCAGACCGCCAAGCTCAACCTGACCTTCGCGTTCATCAACACGTCCGTCCTGGTGCTGTCGTCGGTGACGTGCCAGATGGGCGTGTGGGCCGCGGAGCGCTTCCAGCCCGTGCGCAGCGGTTCGCTGCTGCAGGTCAACCGCTGGGGCATGAACGAGTGGATGACGCTGACCTACCTCATGGGCGCGTTCTTCATCGGGGGCCAGGTCTTCGAGTACGCCGAGCTCGTCCACGAGGGGCTCACGATCTCGTCGAGCCCGTACGGCTCGGTCTTCTACATGACGACCGGGTTCCACGGTCTGCACGTGCTCGGCGGGCTCATCGCCTTCCTCTTCCTCATGGGCCGCTCGTTCTCGGCCAAGCGCTTCGGCCACCACGAGGCGACCACGGCCATCGTGACGTCGTACTACTGGCACTTCGTCGACGTCGTCTGGATCGCGCTGTTCGCGGTCATCTACCTGCTGCGCTGAGCCCCGCCCGGCCGCACCTCCACCCCATCCCACACGCGAGACGAGGACCGATCCGTGAAGGCACTCGCAGCCCGCAGGCACGACCGGCGCGCACCGGCGCTGCTGCTCCTGCTGGCGCTGCTGCTCGTCGGTGCGGTGTACGCGGTGGTCGCCCCTTCGTCGGCCGAGGCCGCCACGAAGACCGCGACCGCTGACGACATCGCCGCCGGCGAGAAGCTGTTCCAGGCCAACTGCGCCACCTGCCACGGAGCGTCCGCGGCCGGCACCGAGAGCGCACCCTCGCTCATCGGCGTGGGTGCCGCCGCGGTCGACTTCCAGGTCGGCACGGGCCGCATGCCCATGCAGATGAGCGGTCCGCAGGCGCAGGCCAAGCCCGTGCAGTTCACGGACGAGGAGATCGCCCAGCTCGCGGCGTACGTCGCGTCGCTCGGCGCGGGCCCGTCGATCCCCACGGCCGAGCAGGTCGACCCCGCGCTGGGTGACGCCGCCTCCGGCATGGCCCTGTTCCGCACCAACTGCGCCATGTGCCACAACGCGGTCGGTGCGGGTGGTGCGCTGTCGCAGGGCAAGTTCGCGCCGAACCTGTGGGAGACGACGCCCACGCACCTCTACGAGGCGATGCTGACGGGCCCCCAGTCGATGCCCGTGTTCAACGACGCGAACCTCACCCCCGAGGAGAAGCGCGACATCATCGCCTTCATCGACGAGCAGGGCGAGGGTTCGCCCGGCGGCCTCGACCTCGGTTCGCTCGGCCCTGTCAGCGAGGGCCTGTGGGCCTGGGTCGTCGGCATCGGCCTGCTGCTCGGCATCTCAGTCTGGATCGGAGCGAAGTCCTCGTGAGCACCCCCCACGACTCCCACCGCGACCTCGCCGCACCGGGCGGCGGGAGCGACGGCACCCTCGCCGAGCGGTTCGAGAACCCCGGCCTGCACGAGCACAAGCCGCGCCAGGCCGACGTCGACCCGAAGACCGGCAAGCGCGTCGAGCGCCAGGTCCTGTTCCTGTTCACGCTGTCGATCCTCGGCACGATCGGGGTCGTCTGGGCGTACTTCGCGCTTCCGCCCGGCGAGACCGTCGGCTCCATGCGCCTGTCGAACCTCGTCCTGGGGCTCGCCCTCGCGGTGTGCCTCCTCGGCATCGGCATCGGCGGGAACTACTACATCAAGCTCCTCATGAGCAACCGCGAGTACGTCGAGGAGCGTCACGACCTGCGCTCGTCCGACGAGACCCGCGAGATCGCCGTCCAGATGCTCAAGGACGGCGGCGAGGACTCCGGACTCACGCGCCGCGGCGCGCTCGTGGGCGCCGGCGTGACCGCGCTCGCGCTCTTCCCGCTCTCGATCCTCGTACCGCTCATCGGCAACGTGGGTGAGGACTGGAACGTCCGCAAGCTCAAGCACACGATGTGGAAGAAGGGCACGCGCCTCGCGACCGACCCGACAGGCCGCCCGATCAAGGCGGCCGACGTCACGATCGGCGACGTCTGGCACGTGATCCCCGACGGTCTGAACGACCTCGAGGAGGGCAAGCTCGACGAGAAGGCGAAGGCCGTCGTCCTGCTCGTCCGCCTCGACCCGCGCGACCTCAAGTCCGACCAGTCGCCCGAGGGCGAGACCTGGTCGCACGACGGGATCGTCGCGTACTCGAAGATCTGCACGCACGTGGGCTGCCCGGTGGCGCTCTACGAGCAGCAGACCCACCACCTGCTCTGCCCGTGCCACCAGTCGACCTTCGACGTGGCCGACAGCTGCAAGGTCGTCTTCGGGCCCGCCAAGCGCCCGCTGCCGCAGCTGCCGATCACCGTCGACGACGAGGGCTACCTCGTCGCGCAGGACGACTTCGCCCAGCCCGTGGGCCCGAGCTTCTGGGAGCGTGCGACCAAGTGAGCGAGCTCAAGACTCCCCCCACTCGCGGCGCCAAGGCCGCGGGTGCGACGGCGGACTACCTCGACCAGCGCACCGGCGTCGGCAACGCGGTCAAGTTCTTCGCGCGCAAGGTCTTCCCCGACCACTGGTCGTTCTTCCTCGGCGAGATCGCGCTCTACAGCTTCGTCACGCTGCTCATCTCGGGCGTGTTCCTCACGCTGTTCTTCGTCCCGAGCATGTCCGAGACGCACTACCCGGTCGACGGGGTCTGGGCGACGATGCGCGGCGTCGAGATGTCCGAGGCGTTCTCCTCGACCCTGCGCCTCTCGTTCGAGGTGCGCGGCGGTCTGCTCATGCGGCAGATCCACCACTGGGCCGCCCTGATCTTCATGGCCTCGATCGTGGTCCACATGTTCCGCGTGTTCTTCACCGGGGCGTTCCGCAAGCCGCGCGAGATCAACTGGGTCGTGGGCTTCGTGCTCCTGATCCTGGGCCTCGCCGCCGGCTTCTCCGGCTACTCGCTGCCTGACGACGTCCTGTCCGGCAACGGCCTGCGCATCACGGACGGCGTGGTCAAGGCGATCCCGATCATCGGGTCGTACCTGTCGTACTTCATCTTCGGTGGCGAGTTCCCGGGTCACGACCTGATCCCCCGGCTCTTCACGGTGCACATCCTGCTCGTGCCCGGCCTGATCCTCGCGCTCATCGGCCTGCACCTGTTCCTCATGGTGATGCACAAGCACACGCAGTACCCCGGCTCGGGCCGCACGAACTCGAACGTGGTGGGCTACCCCGCTCTGCCCGCGTACGCCGGCAAGCTGCTGTTCAACTTCTTCGTGGTCTTCGGGGTCATCGCCCTCATGGCGGGCACGATGTCCATCAACCCCGTCTGGAACTACGGCCCGTACGACCCGTCACCGGTGTCCGCCGGCGCCCAGCCGGACTGGTACATGCTGTTCCTCGAGGGCGCGCTGCGCCTCATGCCCGGCCAGACCGAGATCATGCTCGGCAGCTTCACGCTGAGCCTCAACGTGATCATCCCGGCCATGATCGTGCCGGGCGTCCTGTTCACGCTCCTCGGTGCCTATCCGTTCATCGAGGCGTTCGCGACCGGTGACGACCGCGAGCACCACCTGCTCGACCGGCCGCGCAACCGCCCGTTCCGCACGGCCTTCGGGGTCTCGCTCCTCATCGCGTTCTTCATCCTGGTCCTGGCCGGGTCGAACGACCTCATCGCGACGCACTTCCACCTGTCGATCAACGACATCACGTGGGCGTTCCGCGTGCTGCTGTTCGTCGGACCGTGGATCGGGTTCGTCATCACGAAGCGCATCTGCCTCGGCCTGCAGCGCAAGGACCGCGAGCTCGTCCTCCACGGCCACGAGACCGGTCGCATCGTCCGGTACGCCTCGGGCGAGTACATCGAGGTGCACAAGCCCCTCGACGCGCACGAGCGGTGGCTGCGCGTCCAGCACGACCCCATCCGTCCGCTCGAGATCGAGCCCGCGGAGGACTCACGCGGCGTGCGGCGCAAGGGGTACAAGGCGGACCGTCTGCGGCAGCGGATCTCCACGCTGTTCTACGAGGACCGCGTCGAGCCCGTCACGCCGGCCGAGCTGGCCGCCGCCCACGCGGCGCACGGCCACGACGAGCACGCGATCGAGGGTCACGGCTCGCACGGCGCGCCCGTGCAGGTCGGGGCCGGTTCGCACGGCGATCCAGCATCCGAGATCGGTGCCGACGAGCGGAATCACTGATCAACGACCAGAGTTGACCGAGTCGGGCGGCTCGCCTCGTCGGCGGGCCGCCCGACTCGTACCCAGCGGGGGCCGACGCTCCCGCGTGACGCAGGAGAGGTACCACGCATGGCTGACTACACGCTCCCGGACCTGCCGTACGACTACGCGGCGCTCGAGCCGCACATCTCCGGCCGGATCATGGAGCTGCACCACGACAAGCACCACGCGGCCTATGTCACCGGCGCCAACACCGCGCTCGAGAAGCTCGCGGAGGCGCGCGAGTCGGGCGACCTCGGTGCCGTGAACCTCCACGAGAAGAACCTGGCGTTCAACCTCGGCGGCCACGTGAACCACTCGGTGTTCTGGCAGAACCTCTCCCCCGAGGGTGGCGACAAGCCCACGGGCGAGCTGGCCGCGGCGATCGACGAGTTCTTCGGCTCGTTCGACGCCTTCCAGAAGCACTTCGCGGCGAACGCGGTCGGCATCCAGGGCTCCGGCTGGTCGATCCTCGGCTGGGACTCGATCGGCCAGAAGCTCGCGGTCTTCCAGCTCTACGACCAGCAGAGCAACTTCCCGCTCGGCATCGTGCCCATCGTCGTCCTCGACATGTGGGAGCACGCGTTCTACCTGGACTACGTCAACGTCAAGGCGGACTACGTCAAGGCGTGGTGGAACATCGTGAGCTGGGCCGACGCCGGTGCGCGCTTCGAGCGTGCTCGCTCGCAGACCTCGGGCCTCATCGTTCCCTCTGTCTGATCCTGCAGGGGATCCGGTCCCACCTCGTCGAGCATCGTCGTCTCAGCCGTACGACGTCCGCCCGACCTCTCTCCGGACACGAGCGCAGAGGCCGCCACACACGCGCGTGGCGGCCTCTGCCGTCCCCGCACGGCGCCCGCGGGGGCGTTCCCGTACGTCGACGCGCTCGGCTTCACCCGCTGCATCGCGCGTCGATCCACCGCCCCCTCGCGTGCGCCCGCGGATCACCGCCCGGCGCGTGGCCGCGCCTCACGAGCGACGCGACGCCCGCCGACGCGCTGACGAGGTGCACAGGGCATCGAGGCACTCAGACACCGAGGCACACAGACCTCGCACAGACATCCCGTCGCACAGTGTCGACGACGCGTTGAGACTGAAGCGCCTCCGGTTTGATGCCGCTCCTGTGTGAGTCCAGGAGGTTGTCGTCATGCCGAAGGAGATCGATCCCGAGCTGAAGGCGCGCGCGGTGCGTCTGGTGCGTGAGCACGCCGGGCAGTACCAGAACGTCACGGCGGCGTCGGTCGCTGTGGCCAAGCAGCTCGGGGTCTCGCGGGAGTCGGTGCGCCGGTGGGTCGCTCGGGACGAGGTGGATGCCGGGACCTGGCCCGGCTCGACGAGCGAGGAGTCCGCCGAGGTGCGCCGGTTGAGGGCGGAGAACAGGCGGTTGCGTGAGGACGTGGCGGTGCTGAAGGCTGCGACGTGGTTCTTCGTCGGGGAGCTTGACCCCCGCAACCGCTGATCACGGGGTTCATCGACACCATGAGATCGCAGGGTCACGCGGTCGAGACGGTCTGCCGGGTCCTGCGCGAGTTGGGCTGCCCGGCGGTTGCGCGGACCTACCGGGCCTGGCGCAGTGCGCACAGGCGTGTCGCGGCGCGCACGATCAGTGACGCGGTGGTGCTGGACGCGGTGCGTTCGTCCGCGTGGTGCACCGACGAGGCGGGTGTGCGTCGGCTGACGCCCGAGGGCTTGTATGGGCGGCGCAAGATGACCGCGCTGCTGCGCCGCACCAGCGTGCCGGACGCCTCGCCGGGCGCGGTCGACCGGGCCATGCGCGCGCTCGCCTTGTCCGGGGTGCGCCGCGACAAGCACCCGCGCACCACGATGCCCGCCAAGGACGGGATCCGGGCCAGTGACCTGCCGAACAGGGACTTCACCGCCCCCGCCCCCAAACCGGGTGTGGGTCACCGACTACACGTACGTCCGCACGTGGGCCGGCTGGGTCCACGTCGCGTTCATCGTTGACCGCTTCTCCCAGAAGATCGTGTCCTGGCACGCGTCCACGTCCAAGCAGACCGACCTGGTCATGGTCCCGCTACGGATCGCGTCGTGGCAGCGCGACCGCGACGGGCACCCGCTCGTGCCCGGGGAACTGATCCACCACCCGGACGCCGGGCCCCAGCACACGAACCTGCGGCTGAGCGAGCACCTCGCACTGGAGGGGATCCGACCCTCGATCGGGACCGTCGGCGACGCCTACGACAACCGCCTGCTGGAGACGAGCGACGGCCTCGGCAAGGCCGAGTGCGTACACACCACCGTGTTCCACGCCGGCCCCTACACGACGATCACCGACGTCCAGTTCGCGACCGCCGCCCGGGGCGAGTGGTACAACAACCGGCGCCTGCACGGCTCCCTCGGCCACACCCCACCCGCCAAGCATGAGGCCACGCACTACGCTGCACCCACCCAGCAGTTCCAACCCGCATAGAGGCAGCAGAAAACCTTGGGCGCTTCAACAAGGTTGTCAAGTACGGGTACCCGGTATTGCCAAACACAAGGCATCTAGTACAAAGGCTGCCGCGAGTATTATCCTGATCAAGGAAGGTGCGGCAGTCGTGGCCGACGCGTTTGGTCTCGGTGCGTGCTACTCAACGCTAACTGCCCGAGGAGGGGCGATGAACATCGCGGCCCAGTGGGTGGTCTACGTCGTGCTCGCAGGGACGTTTCTCGGAACGTCGTGGTGGTTGGCCTGGTCACGAGCACGTGATGACGGAGACGGGGCGCGCGCGAGACGTGGCGGGATAAGAGCCCTGGTCGCCTCGTTCCGTTTCGCGGACTGGACCGTTATCGCTCTGGGTGTGGCGTTCTTGGTTCCGCTCGTGGTGCGCACCGTCGCGGCCTTGTAGCCCAGATACGCAAGTTAACCGGGGGCCACCCTGGAGATCGACAGAACGGGCAGCGATGCCGTCGTCGTCGACACGTGACCATCACGCTCGACGAGGCCCCGGCGCCCACACGGGAACACTCTCGGCGCTGTCCGGCTGATATGTAGGTCGGGTTGTCAAGTAGCAGGTTGAAGCGCGCGTACCGGGCTTTCGCTCGGGACGCGCGCTTCTTGCCTGCCGTGAAGAATCCATTGGTTTCAGGGCCCTTCGCCGATCCGGTGAGGCGTGAAGCGCTCGTTCAGGGTTGGCGCGCAACACGGTCCGTGCGGCGTCGCGGGCGGACACGCCGCCGTCTCGGGAGCGTGGTCCGCGAGGATCGCTGGTGGACGCGGTCGAGCCGCAGATCCGGGCGTTGCTCGCGGGTCACCGACGCGGTGATGATCCCGAGCCGCAAGGCCGGGGACATCCTGACCGGGATGTGGCAGGTCCTGGCGGGGTGGGACGCGTGCCCGCGCACGCTGGTCTGGGACCGGGAGGCCGCGATCGGCGGCACGGGTCGCCCGACGGAAACCAAGGTGCACAGACATCGAGGCCCGACCCCCGCAGGGTCGGGCCTCGATGTGAGCCGTCGGCGCGTGACCGAGCAGCGAGCGATCAGTGCTCGTGCTGTCCGCGGGAGAACTCGAACACCCAGCCGACGAGCGCGACGACGCCGAACGCCGCCGCGATGTACGTGATCCAGAAGCCGACGGCGAGGCCGAGGAAGGCCAGCGCAGCTGCGGCTCCGACCGCGAGCGGCCACCAGCTCCAGGGTGCGAACACACCCTGGTCGCCGGCACCCTGCTCGATCTCGCCGAGCTCGTCGTCCTCGGGGCGCGGGTCGATCCGCCGCGCGACGAGGCCGAAGTAGGCGCCGATCATGCCCACGAGCCCGCCGAGCAGCGGGAGGCCGACCGTGCCGACGGGCTCGCCGTCGCTCCACCACGCGTAGATCAGGCCGATGGGGATGAAGAAGAGGATCCCCAGCCCGAAGAGCCTGGCCTCGAGCTTCACTTGGTGCCCTCCTCGTCGGTCGCGTTGCCGGTGCCGTTGGCCTCGTCGGCGGCGGGCGCCGCGGGTCGCTCCTCGACGATCGTCGCGGTGGACTGCTCGGGCTCGCCGGTACCGTTCACCACTCGCTCGGCGGCCGCGCCGGTCTCACCGGTGCGCTGCGCCTCCCAGTCGAGAGGGCCGGGGTTCGGCTCCACGAAGTCCATCGCCGCGACCTCCGGGTGGTGGAGGTCGAACGCGGGGCGCTCCGAACGGATGCGGGGCAGCGACGTGAAGTTGTGCCGCGGCGGCGGGCACGAGGTCGCCCACTCGAGCGACGCGCCGTAGCCCCACGGGTCGTCGACGGCGACCTTCGGCGCGTTGCGCGCGGTCGTGTAGACGTTCCAGAAGAACGGCAGCATCGACGCCGCGAGGATGACCGAGCCGACCGTCGAGAGCTGGTTCATCCACGTGAAGCCGTCGTCCGGCGAGTAGTCGGCGTAACGGCGAGGCATGCCGATGACGCCGAGCCAGTGCTGGACCAGGAACGTGGTGTGGAAGCCGATGAACAGCAGCCAGAAGTGCAGCTTGCCGAGCCGCTCGTCGAGCATCCGGCCGGTGAACTTCGGCCACCAGAAGTAGAAGCCCGCGAACATGGCGAACACGACCGTGCCGAACACCACGTAGTGGAAGTGCGCCACCACGAAGTAGGTGTCGGACACGTGGAAGTCGAGCGCGGGGCTGGACAGGATGATGCCGGTCAGGCCGCCGAAGAGGAACGTCACCAGGAAGCCGATCGACCACAGCATGGGCGTCTCGAACGTGAGCTTGCCCCGCCACATCGTGCCGATCCAGTTGAAGAACTTCACACCGGTCGGCACCGCGATGAGCATCGTCATCAGCGCGAAGAACGGCAGCAGCACCGAGCCCGTGACGTACATGTGGTGCGCCCACACGGTCACGGACAGCGCCGCGATCGCCACGGTCGCGTACACGAGACCCTTGTAGCCGAAGACGGGCTTGCGGCTGAACACCGGGAGGATCTCGGTCACGATGCCGAAGAACGGCAGCGCGATGATGTAGACCTCCGGGTGACCGAAGAACCAGAAGAGGTGCTGCCACAGCAGCGCTCCCCCGTTCTCCGGGTTGAAGATCTGCGCACCGAGCCGACGGTCGGCCCCGAGGCCGAAGAGCGCGGCCGCCAGGGGCGGGAACGCCATGAGCACGAGCAGCGACGTCACGAGCGTGTTCCACGTGAAGATCGGCATCCGGAACATCGTCATGCCGGGCGCGCGCATCGTGACGATCGTGGTGATGAAGTTGACGGCACCGAGGATGGTCCCGAAGCCACCGAGCGCGAGGCCGAAGACCCACAGGTCACCGCCGACACCCGGCGAGTACACCGTGTTGGACAGCGGCGCGTAGGCGAACCAGCCGAACGACGCGGCGCCCTGCGGCGTCAGGAAGCCCGCCGCGGCGATGAGCCCGCCGAAGAAGAACAGCCAGAACGCGAACATGTTGAGCCGCGGGAACGCGACGTCGGGTGCACCGATCTGCAGCGGCATGATGACGTTGGCGAAGCCCGCGAACAACGGCGTCGCGAACAGCAGCAGCATGATCGTGCCGTGCATCGTGAAGGCCTGGTTGTACTGCTCCTTGGACTGGAACACGTCCATGCCCGGCGTGAACAGCTCCGCACGGATGAGCAGTGCGAGCAGACCACCGACGACGAACCAGACCACGCTCGTGATCAGGTACATGTAGCCGATCGTCTTGTGGTCGGTCGACGTGATCCACTTGATCACGGTCCCGCCGAGACGCTGGCGCGAGGGCGCCAGACCGGGAACGTTCTCCGTGACGGCGGCCATCAGTTCTCGCCTTCCTGCGTCGCGCTGTCCAGGTCCTGGTGCCGGCTGTACTCGAGGCCGAGCGAGCCGGTCTGCCCCTTGGCCCGGAGGTCGGCGATGTGCGCGTCGTACTCGTCGCGCGAGACGACCTTGACGTTGAAGAGCATCGACGAGTGCTCCTCACCGCACAGCTCGGCGCACTTGCCGCGGTAGAGACCTTCCCGTTCGGGCGTCACCTGGAAGTGGTTGGTCTTGCCCGGGATCATGTCCAGCTTGTAGAGGAACGCCGGGACCCAGAACGAGTGGATGACGTCGCGCGAGTCGAGAGTGAACTCGACCGACTCGCCGACGGGCAGGTAGAGCGTGACCTGGTCGTCGAGGACGCCCTCGGTCGTGCCCACGTTCTTCGCGTGCTCGCCCGTGTCGTACGCGTCGTCGTCGAGGTAGTTGATGTCCCAGCTCCACTGCTTGCCGATCACCTGGATCTGGACGTCGGCGTCCGCGGACGTGTCGGTGATCTCCGTCATGTCGCGGTTCGTGTAGAAGAACATCACGCCGATCATGACGATCGGCAGGATCACGTACATGATCTCGAGCGGGACGTGGTAGCGCAGCTGCACCGGGAGGACGTCGTCACCCTTGCGCTTGCGGTAGACCGCGACGCACCAGAGCATCAGCCCCCACGTGATGAGGCCGACGATCAGCGCGGCGATCCACGACCCCACCCAGAGGTCGACGACCCGACCGGTCTGGTTGGTGACCTCGTTCTTCGAGTCGCCCGGCAGCCAGCCTCGCTGGACCTGCTCCGAGCAACCGCTCAGTACCACGGCAGCGACGGCCACGATGCCTGCCCACTTCAGGGCCGGGCGCCGTGTCCGACGGGGGGTTTCCGGGTGCAACGGTGGACCTCTCGCTCGCGTCCCCGGCGCTCCACCGCCCTGCTGGGCGGGGCACACCCGGGACCTTCGTCCTCGACCTGTGCAGCCTAGCGCGCGAACGGCCGCGACGAGCGCGTGCGGCGCGCGATGACGACACCGTGTCAGCACCGTCACACTCGGCGGGACGTACCGTCTCGTCCGTTCCACCGCCCGCGGCCCCCGTTCGCTATCGTGCGCGCGTGACCGACCGACCGACTCTGCGCCCCGCGACCGGTGACGGCCGCGGGCGTGTCGTGCTCGACGCCGCGGGCCACGCCCCGCTCCTGCCAGTGGCGCGCGACGCCTACCTCGCGGCGCTCGACCGCGGCTGGGGCGACCCGCGCCGCCTGCACGCCGAGGGACGTCAGGCCCGCGCGATGCTCGACGCGGCGCGCGAGGTGGTCGCCGGGGTCGTCGGCGCGCGGACCGACGACGTGTCGTTCGCGCCGTCCCACACCCAGGCTCTCCACTCGGCGGTGCGGATGGTCGCACGCGGACGCCGACGGGTCGGTGCGGACGTCGTGACGAGCGCCGTCGAGCGTGCCGCTGTGCTGCACGCCGCCGAGTTCGTCGCGCAGCGGGGCGAGGGGCAGCACGTCCGCGTGCCGGTCGACCGGCTCGGCCGCGTCGACACCGAGGCCTTCCGCACCGCGCTCCACCAGCCGGGGGTCACGGTCGCCGCCCTGCAGCACGCCAACGGCGAGGTCGGCACGCTCCAGCCGCTGCCCGCGGTGCACGACGCGGCCCGCGCCGCCGGGGTGCCGCTGCTGGTCGACGCGGGCGCGAGCCTCGGTCGCGTCCCGTGCGGGGACGAGTGGGACCTGCTCGCGGGCGACGCGGGCGACTGGGGCGGACCGGGTGCGCTCGGCGTGCTCGTCGTCCGACCGGGCGTGCGTCGGTCCCCCGACTGGCCGCAGGACGAGGACCGTTGGTTCCCGGGCGGGGTGAGCGTGCCCGCCGCGCTCGCCGCGGCCGTGGCGCTCCAGGAGGCGGCCGAGCTCGCCGAGACGCTCGACCGGGACCTGCGCCCGCTCGTCGACCTCGTCCGCTCCACGGTCGCGCGCGAGGTGCCGGACACGGACGTCGTCGGCGATCCCGACCACCGGCTGCCCCACGTCGTGACGTTCTCGTGCCTCTACGTCGACGGCGAGGCGATCGTCACCGCGCTCGACGAGCTCGGCTTCGCGGTCGGTTCCGGCTCCGCGTGCTCGTCGAGCACGCTTGAGCCCTCGCACGTCCTGGCGGCGATGGGCGCGCTCACACAGGGCAACGTGCGGCTCTCGCTGCACCACGCGACGTCGGAGCGGGACGTCGTGGAGCTCCTCGACGTGCTGCCCGACGTCGTCGCCGACCTGCGCTCCCGACTGAGCGCCGGCTGACCGCACGGCTGGCCCGGGACGACGGAGGCCCGCCGCCTCGCGGGTGCGAGGAGCGGACCTCCGGGGAGAGCCTGGTTCAGCTGAACGAGCCGCCGCACGCGCAGGCGCTGCCCGCGTTCGGGTTGTCGATCGTGAAGCCCTGCTTCTCGATCGTGTCGGCGAAGTCGATCGTCGCACCCTCGAGGTACGGCACGGACATGCGGTCGACGACGACCTCGACGCCGTCGTAGTCACGTCGCGCGTCACCGTCGAGCAGGCGCTCGTCGAAGTACAGCTGGTAGATGAGGCCCGAGCAGCCACCCGGCTGCACGGCCACGCGGAGCCGCAGGTCGTCGCGGCCCTCCTGCTCCAGCAGGCTGCGGACCTTGTCCGCGGCGACGTCGGTGAGGTTCACGCCGTGGGTGGCGACCTCGGTGGTCTCGCTCATGAGCACTCCTGACGGAAGACGAAGGTCTCTCGAACGGTCCGCAACGACGACGGCCGGACGAATGTTCCCCGTCAGCGTACGCCCGCGCCCGCGCGGTCTCGCGACGGCGAGACGCACCTCACGCGGCGCGTCGCCACGCACGGTGGCGCGCGAGGCGCCGCGGCGGACGACGAGCGCGCGGCGAGCGGACGTCAGGCGGGCGACCAGGTGCGCGCGACGCGCCGGACGCGAGCCGCGAGCGTGCCGACCGGGTCGGCGAGCGCTGCGGCCACGTCCTGCGGCCGATCGGCGACCGCGTACGCGGCGGACAGCCCGGCGGCGGCCCACTCGCGTCGACCGACGTCGACCTGTCCCGCGATCACGACGGCCGGGAGCGCGTGCGGCAGCGCCCGCTCCCCCACGAGCGCCGCGACCTTGCCGTGCAGCGACTGCCAGTCGAACCGTCCCTCGCCCGTCACGACGAGGTCGGCGGTCGCGAGCCGCACGTCGAGGCCGACCGCATCGGCGACGAGCGCGGCGCCGGGCACGACGCGCCCGCCGACGAGCGCGAGCCCGAAGCCGAGCCCGCCCGCGGCGCCCGCACCCGGCGCGTGCGTGAGCCGCGCCGCACCCGAGCGCGACCCCGCCGCCGGTGCGGCGAGCAGGTCGGGGCGCAGCGCGTCGCCGAGCGCGTCGACCGCGGCGCGCGAGAAGGTGGCGAGGGCTCGCTCGAGGTCCTGCGCCTGCTCGGGCGTCGCCCCCTTCTGCGGCGCGAAGCCCGCGCTCGCGCCCTGCAGCCCCAGCAGCGGCACGTCCACGTCCGCGGCGACCAGCAGCTCGACGTCGGACCACGCGTCGCGCAGCGCACGCAGCGCGCGCAGGTCGTCGGCGCGGACGTCGACGAGCGGCCCGCCGCCGCGCCCGAGCACCCCGCGCTCGTCGGACAGCCCGAGGCCGACGAGCGCACCGGCTCCCCCGTCGTTCGTGGCCGACCCCCCGAGCCCCACGACGATGCGCCGGGCCCCGGTGTCCCGGGCGGTGACGAGGAGCTCGCCGAGCCCGCGCGTCGTCGTGCGCGTGGGGTCGCGGCGGTCGTCGGGCAGGAGCGAGAGCCCGATGGCGTGCGCCGACTCGACGTAC